>Ga0114919_10001653_pt1 | contig 17840 bp, 14 predicted proteins | sample BlataG_FD_88682 | JGI IMG/M metagenome (GOLD analysis project Ga0114919, IMG submission 88682) | Deep subsurface microbial communities from Black Sea to uncover new lineages of life (NeLLi) - Black_00105 metaG | ecosystem: Environmental > Aquatic > Marine > Oceanic > Sediment | place: Atlantic... | reverse complement strand
TCGTCGATATCGGCCGGCCTCGGTTTTACGGTCATCGTCCAGGTCTGGCCATCGTGTACATATGCTATGCCATTAGGAGCCAACACTCGGAGTATCTCATTGGCGTCAAACGGCAGCGGTTGTTCTGAAACGAGCAGGTTGACCAAGTTCTCTATGTAAGGCAGACGATTGCCGTCGAGCTGCTCGACCATCACTTCGTCACCATAAAGACCCTGCGATTTAATATAGGCGCGAGCAGTAGCCACATTTGCCTGGCTTGTGTCAAGGCCGTGCACATAATAACTATTGCTGTCGTGAAGCGCGACGGTTAGCTGGCCGTCGCCACATCCAAAGTGAACTATCAAACCGCCTTTAACGCCTGTAGCGTCCAAGATATGCTGGGCCTGCTCCTGTGGCGTCTGCTGAGCTTTCGCCACCGAAAACACGCATAACATTGCTAAAAGACAGGCAAATATTGTATAGATTTGGCTTCTTTTCTTCATCACTTATCCTTTCCGTCCAAACGTATGTTAAAGGTCTCTATAATTTTTTGTTTGCCGTAAATTAAAGAGCATATCACCACAATCTTGGAAGATTTCACCAAAAATTTACATTTTCATTTTACTAAACAAATCCTGCCTCGTCAACTAAAATGTCACGCAGTTACCCGTCTTAATTCAACGGTCAGCCCAGTCCACGCATCTCCCAGAACGCCTTATAAAACGGACGATAAGCTTATAATTTGCGTTAAAATCCCCTGACCCTACCTTGATAGACTTCAGCTTGGCAGTTTTGGGCAAATGGCAGACGGACATTTAAAACGTTCGACAAAATATTAAATTTCATAAATCTATGTTTTAGAAGTGTTTACAAAATGCCTATTTTCATAAAATTAACGGATATTATGTTAAATGGTTGTAGTCGGGTTGTATAGATTTCTCTTCCGAATCACAGACATAGAGTCAATAACAAAACTTGATTTTTCAAGACAGACTTGAGATGCTGTTGGGAATGAAGCTCCGTGATGTAGCTGGGTAGGTATAAATGAGAAATCCCAGTTGAAAGGATCATCCGTATGAAAGCGAATATTATCCGATTAGTGGTCTTGTTGTTCTTACTGAATTCAACAAAAACGGCGTATTCGGCTGGTCGAAAGGAAGGAATGTCGGGACGGGCCGATATGCTCCTGTGGTTTGATAAGGCCGCAAAGAACCGGAGTGATTCTCTCGCCATTGGCAATGGCCGTCTTGGCGCGGTACTTCACCACGGTGTAACGGAAGAACTCATTCAGGTTTCCGAAGAGACACTGTGGGTTAACGGCCCTGTCTCGGCAGAGGAAGGATGCAGACAGAAGGAGCACATACCAACGGTCTGGAAACTGCTTGATGAAGGTCGATTTAAAGAAGCTCAGAATTTAGTAGATGAGTACTGGTTTGATAATCGCCCCCGTTTGCGGCAGGAGCTTATGGCCAATATGGTGTTGGCATTTCCAGAGCATGGCGAATTCAGTAATTACCGTCGGGAATTGGATATGCGCACCGCTGTTTCCAGACTCAGTTATGCCAGTCAAGGTGGCCAATTTGCCCGGGAGAGTTTCATTTCCGCCGTCGACCATGTTATGGCAATCAGACTGACTTGTGATAAGCCGGCTCGAATCTCGTTTAAACTTGATCTGAGCAGGGAGGGGGCCGATAGTGAATTTCTCGTTGCGGTCAATAACGACATGCTGGTTATGCGCGGACCAGGCGGCTCCCCTGGGTCGGGTCTTAAATTTGAACTGCAGGTAAAGGTTGTAGCAGAAGGCGGCACAGTAGAGGCCGGCAAAGATGCTTTGAATGTAAGAAATGCGGACAGCGTTCTGATTTTTCTGAATGCCGAGACCAACTTCGAATACGGACAAGTTTCGGACATCGATTTAGTCAAGTTGTGCAAGGCTCGAATTGACGCGGCAACCAAGCGGTCTTATGAAAAAATATTGGCCGATCATATTGCCGATCATTCCAGCTATTTCAACCGTGCGGAACTGTTCCTTGGGCCCAGCACGGAAGAGCAGCGACAACTGCCGACGGATGAACGCATCAATCGTATGCGCGGTGGACCAAGAATTGACATACCCAAGGAAAAAAGAGGTCTCCCGCTCCCTGAAACAGCAATTGAGCGTGACCCGGAACTGGAGGCGCAGGTTTTCCAGTTTGCCAGATATCTCTTGATTTCCTCTTCCCGGCCAGGTACGCAACCGGCCGCCTTACATGGTATCTGGCCCCAGATTATTGGGACGGAAGGGCATAACAATGCATACCACCTGAACATTAATATTGCCGAGAATTATTGGCCGGCGGAAGTTACCGGATTGGCGGAACTGCATGAACCCTTAGTTGATTTGCTCGAAAAACATCTGCCCAATGCCGGAACCTACGCTCGCAAAGGGTATGGTTGTGGTGGAGTCGTATGCGGGCATAATATCGATGCTTGGATGTCAATTAGCCGCCGTGGCCTCACCCCCGCTGCCGCTCAGTGGGTGGGTGGATTTGGTTGGCTGACTCAGCACGTGTGGGAGCATTATGCGTTCAGTGGTGATGAAGTTTTCCTGCGCGAACGCGGTATGCCGATTTTGATGGCAGCTGCTGAATTTTTTCTTGATTACAGCCGGCCTGACCCTGTCACCGGAAAGGTGTATATCGGGCCATCCGGCTCTCCCGAGAACCGTTTCCTTGTGGACGGTGATGATGAGCAGCTAACGGTTGATTACGGGATCAGTATCGACCAGGAAATTGCGCATGAACTCTTTCGAAACTGCCTCAAGGCCGCTGAAACATTGAACATGCTTGATGATCCGCTTATTCAACGCATTGAAAAGACCCTTCCCCGGTTGGCACTGCCTAAGATTGGCGGAGATGGTCGACTGCTTGAATGGAGAGAAGAACGCATCGAATATGATCCCGGACATCGGCACTTCGCTCATCTCTACGGATTTCACCCAAGCAATCGTATCACGGTGGATAAAAGCCCGAAAGAGGCAGCCGCTGTTATGCGTTCATTGCGATTCCGTATGGGAGATGGCGAGGAAGTTGATTACGCTCCGGGTCGCTTGGACTGGACGCACGGCTGGCTTCTGAACATATGGGCCCGCTTTCGCAATCCGGAACTTTATCAGCGAACGTACCTCGACTATTACAAGATATTCCTGGAGCCGAATCTGAATTCCTGGTGGAAAACAAGGCCGTACGTAATGGATGGCAGCGGAGCCGTTACAGCGGGAATGGCTGAAGCGCTTTTGCAGAGTCATGCTGGTGAGATACACGTGCTTCCCTGTTTGCCTGTGATGTGGGAAGAGGGACGTTTTCGCGGTTTCCGGGCCCGCGGTGGTGTCACGGTCAATGTAAACTGGAATGCAGAAAGCGTGGATGTCGAGCTAATGGCAAATAGCGATGGACGATTCAAAGTACGATATGGTGCTTCGGTGCGGAAAATCACCCTTGAAAAAGGCCGCCCTGTTAAGCTCATATTTGATGCATCTTAACTTCAGTGCTTCATAGAAAATAGGGGACAGTCGGGCTGTTGAAAAAGTTACCCAAGAAACATTTTATGCTGCGATTTTCAAAATATTGTTAATTCTTCTATTCCATAAAAAGTTTGCCACAAGAGACAATTTGATTGGCAAAGCATACAAGATATATTGGGCCCCTAAACGTATGGGGCATATTGAATAAAAACAGATAGCTTTGCGCTTTTGTGCTTACCGAGAACTGATTGGATTTTAGCTGCAGATTCGTAAGGCAGCGTTTTGTGTTGCGTTCACTTCTCGGGGTTTTTTTCGGGTTTTGTTACTTCGCCGGTCATGGGGACAAATCGCACCGGCATAACACTCCTCTTTTGGAGATTGCCCTCGTCATCCTTGGTGATGAGGACCAGGTACTGAAGGCCGTAGGGACTTCCATAAGGCAGGATCATTCTGCCGCCCGGCTTCAACTGCTCGAGCAGCGGCTCAGGCACACGACCGGCGGCGGCTGTGCCGATAATTGCGTCATACGGGGCGTTCTCTTCCCAGCCAAAATAGCCGTCGCCGGCCTTGACGAATACGTTCCTGTAGCCGAGTTTCTTAAGACACTCTTCGGCGCTCTTTGCAAGCTCTTCGATAATCTCGATTGTATAGACCTCGCTGGCAATCTCGGCGCAGACCGCGGCCTGATAGCCCGAGCCCGTGCCGATCTCCAGGACCTTAGAGTTTGGTTTGAGTTTTAGCGCCTCGGTCATAAATGCCACTACGTACGGCTGGCTGATGGTCTGGTCCTGGTCGATTGGAAGGGGACGGTCGGCGTAGGCATAGCGCTGCTCGCCGGGGCCGACAAAAGCGTGCCGCGGCACAGTACGCAGTGACCTCAGAACGTTCGGGTCGCGGATACCCTGCCCCTGGATGTACCTGGTGACCATTGCTGTTCGTTCTTTGAGGCGCTCAGTAAAAGCCGGGTGATTATGGTCAGGGCGAAGGGGCCTCTTATCTTCCCAACGTTCTTGCTCTTGCTCGGACTGCTCGTTCGCATCGGTGCGCCGCTGTTCTGCATCAGCTTCCTTGTTCGCTGAGGCAAAAGTCAGCTCCGGCTCTGTTGCCCTCTTAACAGAAAAAATAATTGTTAATAACGCCAGCAATGCCAGTGCTAATAGCGGCACTTTAATCTTCAATTCTCGATTTTTGACTTTCATTTTTGCAAGGCCATGTTTTTAAATTGGCTTTGTTTTCCTAACGCCTGTAAAGCCGCCTATTTTCATAATCCCTTGTTTTAACATAGCTTACGTTCATTTGAATATCCAGCAAATTGGCTTTGTTTTGCATAATTTACTTATAGCCACAAAGGCGCTAAGGCACAAAGAAATAGTTCAAAATGGCTCGTCGCTCGTTTTGGTTCATAGTTCATTGTTCATTAGTTCATTACTCATGGCTAGCGGTTCTCCGCAGCCCCGTTTCCAGGACCTCCCCCCAATTATTGGTATTATACTAAATTCTGCCTATTTTTCAATAGAAATTAAGCTTTTTTATCAATATTTTTGCCACGAAAAGGCACAAAAGGTTTAGCCACGAATAACAATGGGCACAAGTTAACACGAATTGGCACTAATTATATAGAAACCACGGATTGCGCGGATTTCACAGACTCCGTCCTGAACGGAGTCAAAGGGGCGGGGGATTGACAAGGGAAAGTCTTTTAAAGTACAATGACCGGATAATTTTTGATGGGAACTTATTATTACTTCGAAAAGAATATGGCAAATGCCAAGAACTCAAAAAAGAAATCTCAGGAAAAAAAACACTTCGAGCTATTTAAAATGCGTTGCAACGACCTTCCGCCAATTGATCACTTCGAGCATGATGACAAGCCCGATTTTTTAATTAACGGAGGCGTACTCGGTATCGAACATACGCGATTACCTAAAGAAACTGCACCTCCGAGTAAAGGATATGCTATAGAAGACTTTAGGCAGCACATCGTTGATTCTGCGCGAAAGTATTGCGAGGAAGATATTCCGCCTTTATATGTACATGTATATTTCAACTCTCACCAAATAATGCCTAAAAACAGAGCATCCGAAATCAAGAGAATTAGCCAACTTCTTGCAGAAATAGTTAAAAAACGGCATTATGACAATCCTTCTAAGGCTTGGGAAATTCTGGAACCGGAATCCACGTCAGAAATATCAACGATTATTTCCCATATAAGCATCACACGTTGCCACCACCACCTTTGGACAGTGGAAGGGGTTGCTTTGCCACAAGATCTCACCATTGAAAGAATACAAAGCCGTATCGACGAAAAAAATCCTCGATACACAGAATATCTGAAAAAATGCGATGAGTGTTGGCTGCTAATTGTGGTCGATGTCTTCAAAGATTCTCAGTCTTTCAAAATAGATGACAAAATATTAAACAACAAATTTGAATCCAAGTTCGAACGAATCTACTTTATGGATGCTTCACATAGAAGAAACCTGTGGAAACTTCCTATAACCAGAATATGATCTAAACCATCGACTTTGCCTCATTCGGTCACTGCCACCCGCCACCTAAAATCAGGTTATTCCAGTCTGTGCGCATCTTCTATGGTGGCTAAGTTTTCCGACGTCTTTTAATATACCACCGTGCACAACATAATAATATACAATACGATTCAGCCCGTGAGATAGGTAAAGCCGCCATCTCACGGATTAAACACTGATTTTATGCTGTCATTATGAGCCCACCATTTTCATCTTATTATTAAACGATATATAATCATTAAAATCCAGAACGAAGTCCAAACAATCGACAAACACTTCACGAATTTTGGTTCGCGCATCAAGAAACTCATTAAAGTACCTAATAAACCGCTGAAAGCAAAAAAAATGCACAGAAAAGTAATCATATACTTTCCTTCCTATCGGGCTATGTAGAGCATGTTAAGTACTCAGCATTTGTTAATCTACGAAATCACCTATTTTCGACCTTAATCTTTACCTTGTTTCACACATCTCTTTAAAGGAAGTCTAATTCTATCTCTCCATTCCAAAAACAATGCAAAAAGACTAGTACCGCAAGCAACCCCATATCCATAAGCTGCGTACTCGTTTTGCTTTTGTGTAGATTCATTAAACTTCTTCAAAAATTGATTAAATTTAAATTCAAAATCGCTTGAGTTAAGACTGCGCGGGAATGGAGAAATGAAGTTTTTGGAAGCCTGACAGTGTAGCGAACCTAATACAAAAAATATCGCAGCAAAAACCAACCAAATTATTGAAACCATTCTTCTACTCATAATTTGTATCCTTGTTATTACAAAGTTCTAAATAATTCATCCAAATTTATAAAACCGAATATCTCTGCGGCCATTTTAGTGACGACCCCTTTCTGAATTCTCAATCGGTCAAACACAACTGGATTTCGTCAGTAACCGACTGGTATTATACCATATCCGTAAAAAAGGACCGCAACCGAATTTCTGTGCAAAACGCCGTTTTTTACTGTACTACCTTCGGCTCTACGATTCTCAAGTGGAGATTCTAAAGTTTGGTCGAATTGCTCATTATAAATCTATTTTTTAGCCAAGTTTATCGTTTGGCGGCAATTTTGCCGATATAAGTACCAAAAATTTTGCAAAAAACCGCTTGCATCGCCGACAATAGCCCCTATAATTATCTAATCGTATCGCGTTAATCGCGAAGCCAAAAGCGAGATACGAGATACGAACGCCGAGATACGAAATCTGCGGGTGTAGCTCAGTGGTAGAGCGTCACGTTGCCAACGTGAATGTCGTGAGTTCAAATCTCATCACCCGCTTTCCGGAAGTAATATAAAGGATTATGGAGTACATAGTATCGGCGAGTTACCGGCTAAGTATAGTTTGGCGTTGGTCTCCGATATGTTTAAGGCTCGGAATTTTGGGCCGAAACCTGCGAAGACTTGGCTAAGGCCTGCTGCTCCCACCGTTTTGCTTCGCACCTGTGCCTGCGCTACCACAGGTGCAGGCAAACGAAGCGGTTGGGGCAAAACGGCGGGTGGATGCCTTTTTTATTTACTATTTCAGTGCCGTGAAAGGCGTGGACAAAGATTCCAGTTTCGAATAAAGTAAACACTACAGGTATATGTTAAATACGGGAGCACCGAAATGGCCGAAGACCAACAGGAAGACCAATCCGCCGTAGGCGAAGCAGAGTTGAAAAACACAATAACCATCGAAGAAGCCGGGCCTTGCAAGAAGAAGGTGATTGTTGAGATACCGCAGGAGGCGATAAAAAATGCCACCGACGAAAAATACGAGAGTTTACGCAAAGAAGCAATGGTGCCTGGCTTTAGAAAAGGCCGAGCACCGCGCCGACTTCTGGAAAAAAGGTTCGGCAAAGAAACAACCGAGCAAGTCAAGTTGAAATTGTTAGCCGATGCGAGCGAGTCAGCCATCAAGGACAACGAATTGCAGACCATAGGCGAGCCGGATATCGACTTTGAAAATATAGAGCTGCCGGACGAAGGCCCGCTGAAGTTCGATTTTGAAATCGAAGTGCGCCCAGATTTTGACCTGCCGCAGCTCGAAGGCATTCCATTAGAAAAGACAAAGCTGGAAGTTACCGATGAGCAAATCAATAGAGAAATTGAGCAATCACAAAGATTGTTAGGTATGTGGACGCCGCGGGAGGCGGGGAGCGTTGAGCTTGACGACCAGATAATTGCCGACGTGGTTCTAAAGTCCGAGGGTGCCGAAGAAGAAGAGAAACTCGGCAACATCGGAATATATGTAAGGCAAAACGGTTTTGTCGGAGCAATCCCGGTCGAAAAGCTCGGCGAACTTCTGTCAGGTGCCAAGGCCGGCGATGTTAAGCAAACGAGTGTCGACGTCCCAAAAACATATTTCAGGGAGGAATATCGCGGCAAAAAGATAGACATCCGGATTACTATCAAAGATATCAAATGGCTCAAACCCGCCCCGATGGATGAAGATTTCCTCAAAAGATGGGCCGTCGAGGATGAAAACGAACTGCAGGAAAAGGTTCGCGACCGGTTGCAGAGCCAGTTGGAGACACACGTGCGAGCAGATATGACCGACCAGATTTACAAGTATCTGCTCGAGGCCACCGATTTCGACCTGCCCCTGGATATCGTTGCAGACCAGGCCCAAATGCTGCTGCGAAGGCAGCAAATCAGTCTGATGCAGAGAGGATTGAGACGTGAGCAGATTGAAGAGCAGATCGAACAGCTTAAAGCAGGCAGTGAACAGCAGGCCAAAGAGCAGCTCAAAACATTTTTCATAATGGACAAGATTGCCGAGAAGCTCGAAATCGACGTGAGCGAAGAAGAGGTTAACGGCCATATTGCCCGATTAGCGATTCAGCAGGGACAACGTCCCGAGAGGATGAGAGAGCAAATGCTGCGTGACGGCTCATTGGCGCAGTTCAGATTACAGGTGCGCGAAGATAAGTGCATCGCTAAATTGCTCGAGTCGGCGAAAATAACGGAAGTCAAGCCGAAAAAGGAAGCTAAAAAAGCCAGGAAAGCCGCTAAAAAACCGGTTAAAAAGGTAGCTTCCGCCGAGAAGAAAAAACCAAAAAAACGAAAAACAACTAAAAGCAAAGCCAGCGAGTAAAAATATCCGATAAGATATGGACTTTGTAATCTATGAACTATGAACTCATAACTACGAACCCATTTTCGAATTTTTTATATAAGGAAGTCACAAATGCCCGTTGAACATCTCGAAAGGAACGTTGCTAAACATCTTGAGGCGTATAACCAATATGGTCCTGCCGGCCAGTATCAGCGCTACCGCCAGATGAGTCTCGATGATTTGCTGCTGGAGAACCGGATTGTATTTTTGATAGGGGAAATATCGCATCAAAGGGCGGCTGAAGTCATTATGAAGCTGCTGTATCTGGACAATCTCAGGCGCAGCAGTGAAATCAGCTTGTATATCAATTCGCCGGGCGGTAGTGTTGACGATACGATGGCGATTTATGATACGATATGCTTTATCAGCTCTCCGGTCGCGACCTACTGCATCGGCAGTGCCCAGTCCGGGGCTGCACTTGTTCTGGCAGCCGGCACAAAGGGCAAACGTCATGCCCTTCCGCACGCCAAGGTTATGCTCCATCAGCCCTGGGGCGGAGTCAGCGGCCAGGCAGCCGACATCAAAATACAGGCCGAGGAGATTTTGAAAGCCAAAACTATGATAAACGAGATTCTTGCCAAACACACCGGCCAGCCCGTCGAGAAAATCGCCGCCGAAACTGAAAGAGACAGGTATATGACTGCCGAGGAGGCCCGGCAGTACGGTCTTATCGACGAGGTGCTGCACGAAGAGGAAGAAGGAAAAAAGAAGAAGGTAAAAAGTAAAAAGTAAAAACGAAATAAGCAATGCGAGATACGAAATATGACAGTTAATCAGAATTTAGTACCGATAGTAATCGAGAAAAGTGGTCGAACCGAACGCGCTTACGATATTTATTCGAGATTGCTGAAGGATAGAATAGTCTTCCTCGGCGGGCCGCTTGACGATACAACAGCCAATTTAATCATCGCCCAGATGCTGTTTTTGAGCAACGAAGACAATAAAAACGATATTCATTTTTATATCAATTCAGGGGGCGGCTCAATCACGTCAGGCCTTGCAGTCTATGATACGATGCGGTTTTTGCGCTGTGATGTCGCAACTTATTGTGTCGGACAGGCAGCGAGTATGGCAGCAGTGTTATTGGCCGGCGGAAAAAGCGGAAAGCGGTTCCTTCTGGCTAACAGCAGAGTGCTTTTGCACCAGCCCTTAATCACAGGTGTATTGCAGGGAGCAGCTACCGACATAGACATCGAAGCCCAGGAGATACTTCGGCTGCGCGGTCGGCTTTACAGTATATTGGCCGAACATACCGGCCAGGGCCCCGACAAAATAGAAAAAGATTGCGACCGGAATCTCTGGCTGGACGCAGAAGAAGCAATCAACTACGGACTGGTCGATAGAATACTACGAAAAGCGCCCGAAATTGTCAGAAAGCAAGAGCAGGAATAATGAATATCAAATTATCAGATGTCAGAAATCAGATGTCAGAAGTCAGATGTCAGAAGCCAAAGGTCAGATTTTCTGTCTTCTGTCTTCTGTCTTCTGTCTTCTGTTTTGTCGCTGGCTGTGAAAACGCCGGCAGCAGAGCCACGCTGGCAAAAGAAATCAAGATATTGAGGGAGGAGAAAACGCAGCTAAGAAGCCGAACCGAACAGTCCGAAACAGAAAACAAACAGCTAAAAAAACAAGTGAAGGCCCTGGCCGGCGTATCTGATAAGGCCAGGCTCGAAAATCTCTATCGCCTCCAGAGAATCAAAATCACCAAATATACTAATCTTTACGATAGAGACAAAGACGGCAAAAAAGAAAAACTGATTGTTTACCTCCAGCCGATGGATAAAGAGGGGGACATAATAAAGGCGATCGGCGATGTGGATGTCCAGCTTTGGGACTTGAACAGAAAAGACGGCGAGGCACTGCTTGCCCAGTGGCACGTGGACGCAGATGAGCTGAAAAAAAACTGGTTTGCTACGTTTTTAACCATAAATTACAGATTGGCCTTCGACGTAGCTGACAAAATCGAGGACGCCCAAGAACCATTAACCGTCAAGGTAACCTTTACCGACTACCTGACCGGCAGGGTGTTCAAGGAACAAACAGCAATAAAGCCCCCTTAGGAGAAAAAAAGGGTTAGGGACCCTTTTTGGTGGTACACCTTTCGCAAAACTGTTAAGAAATGTCATCCTGTCAGTAGCGATATGACATATATAGAGTTAACACATGCATAATTCAGCTGAAAAAGGAGAAGTATTGCAATCCCGCATCAGGCAGATTCTTCTTGCCTGCCATCACGCCGTCCGGACGCACTACCCCACTGCCGGAATAGTGCTCTACGGTTCACAAACACGTGGTCAGGCCGGCCCCCATTCAGATATAGATTTGCTTGTTTTGTTAGATGAGGAAGTTACTGCTGCCAAAAAGCGAACTATCCGTGATGTGCTCTATGAGATTGGCTTGGATGAAGATTTGGTGATAAGCTCTATTGTGCGAAGCCACAGTGCGTGGAATTCTCCGATTTCACAAGCTACGCCACTTTACACGGTTATCCAGAAGGAAGGGATTCAGGTGGCATGACCAAGGGGCAAGAGGATTTAATCCGTTACAAACTCAGCCGTGCCAAAGAGACCCTGGAAGAAGCCAGAGTAATGCTTCAAACCAGCCATCCTTATGGTGCTGCCAACCGGATTTATTATGCCTGCTTTTATGCAGTTACAGCACTTCTTTCAACACGAAACCTCTCCAGCAGCAAGCATAGCGGTGTGATTGCGCTATTTAATCGGAACTTCGTGAAGCCCGGCCTGATTTCTGTGGATTTGGGTAAATTCTATTCCCGAGTGTTTGAGGACCGAACTGAAAGTGATTATGCTGACTGGGTAGAGCTGGACAAGAACGAAACCCAGCAAGAGTTAGCTCGTGCCGAAGAATTTATCAGTGCAATCATCACCTTAATCAATAAGCATTAAAGACGGCTGGGTAGGCTGTCCCTTTACCTTGGCGGTTCCCAGCCAAAGTTCACTTCAAATCAATCGCTGACATCCCAATTCCCCTTGCAAAGTCGGCGGCAATCTATAATATGTTGTTATGCAAAAATTCCTCAACAAGATAATATGCGGCGATTGTATAGAGGTTTTGAGCAAGGTTCCTGAGCCGTTTGCCGACCTTATCTTTGCTGACCCGCCTTTCAATATCGGCTACAAATACGATAAATACCACGACAAAGTCGAACGCCAAAACTACATCGCCTGGACGAAAGACTGGATGGCCGTCTGCAAAAAGGTCCTAAAGCCGCACGGCTCGTTTTACATAGCCATAGGCGATGAGTACGCCGCGAATGTAAAAATCATAGCTGACGAGTTGGGACTTTTTATGCGCAACTGGCTCATATGGCACTACACCTTCGGCCAGCAAATGAAAAATAAATTTGCACGCTCACACACGCATATTTTTTACTTCATCAAAGATAAGAATAATTTCACTTTTAATGACTATGCTGTTCGCGTCCCTTCGGACAGGCAGTTAATCTATAACGACAAAAGAGCCAATCCGACAGGCAAGATGCCGAATGACGTCTGGACTCAATACTCCCGCGTGTGCGGGACATTTAAGGAGCGCACCGGCTGGCACCCCTGCCAGATGCCGGAAAGCCTGATGAAAAGAATCATAGCGGCAAGTTCCAACCCCGGAGACTGTGTACTCGACCCTTTTAGCGGCTCGGGAACCACCGCCGCAATCGCTCATCAACTTGGCAGAAATTACGTCGGAGTCGAAATCTCTCAAGAGTATGTTGAAAAAACAAAAAAACGTCTAACCGATTTGAAAAACCAGCAGCACAGCAATTCGTTTTTGACCTCAGCAGAGCTAAGTGAATTGAAGAGACTCTTATCCGATATGGAAATGCCGGCGGAGAAAATAGCCGCCGACAAAAACTTTCTGAAGCTTTTTGCAAATCAATTTGCCGTACGGATGAACAACCAAAAACGCTATAGGACCGAAGACATAGTAACGGCTTTAGAGGATTTAGCCGGTTGAAAAATGCAAGAACAAAAAATATTTTGCTGCTTTGCTTGGCGTTCGCTGCCAGTGCGCTAATGCTGACGGTGATTCAGGCACCGCTGGGGGTGGTGGGTATTTCTCTCAATATCTTTGGTTGGTGCATCAAGCCGGAACTTAACTGGTTGGCGTGGGTATCACTGGTACCTTTCATTCTGGCGTGCTGCCCGGCTGTAAAACCCAGGCCATTGGCACTTGCCGCCTACCTGGTCTCGCTTTGCTACTGGCTTGGCAATCTTTACTGGGTATTTCCAATAACCGTGGTGGGCTGGGTCGTCTTCTGCCTCTATACCGCGCTGCTTGCGCCGATACTGGCACTTTGTTTGCGCTTCTGCAGGATAAAAAAGATACCGTTATTTTTGGCTGCGGGCGTGCTATTCGTCGGTGCCGAACGGTTGCAGGGTTTTTTCCTCGGCGGGTTTTTCTGGCGGTTCCTCGCACACAGCCAGTACGCCAATATCACGCTCATTCAAACAGCCGACATATTCGGTACAGCAGGCCTTTCCTTCTTGATAGCAATGGTCAACGGATTGCTGGCTGAATTGATAATCGCCGCCAGATTGAAAAACATCTTCAAAATCAGCAATCTCATAAAAACGTCCCTGGTTTGTGCCGCACTGGTCGCCGCCGTCTTTTACGGACGATGGAGAATAAACGAGTCAGACAAGTTCATTACACAAGGCCCCCTGGTCGCCTCTTTACAGTCCAATATTCCACAGTCGGTAAAGAGGTCATTTCAGGAATCCGGCCGGATATTTGACGAGCTGATGCGAGACAGCAAAGCAAGTGCCGAAGCCGGTGCCGAACTAATCGTCTGGCCTGAGACAATGGTGCAGGCAATATTGAATACAAGGGTATGGCCGTTTCTGATTTCTTCAGAGACTGAAGAGAATTTCGACAAGGCCCTTAGCGAACATTCTAAGGATACGGCCTTTGTGCTTGTAGGTGCGTATGGCGGCCAGATCCGCCAACAAAGTGATTCAACTATTTATCTGGCCAGGTACAATTCAGCGTTTCTTTATAACCGTGACGGGCAGCAGGACCAAAAACACTATGACAAGATTCACCTGGTCCCCTTCGGCGAGGCGGTGCCGTTCAGAAGGAGACTCCCCTCGCTTTACAATTTGCTGATGAAATTTACACCCTACAATTACGATTATTCACTCGACGCAGGCAGCGAATATACTGTCTTTGAAATGACCAGCCCCGTTAGAAATTCCACCACAGGTAAGACCGCGGTGCAAAAAGGGAAGATTTCTAACGGGGCCGGTGGCGAGGGAAAAACCCGGCGAGTTTACAAATTCAGCGTAATGATTTGCTATGAGGCCACCGTCCCTGCGATTGCCCGCAGATTCGCAATAGACAGCCCCCATGTCTTGCTGTCGCAAGACAGCAATGGGGGCAAAAAGCGCCTCGACTGGCTCATCAATATAAGTAACGACGGCTGGTTCGTGAGATTCGACAACGGAAAAATCTCTCCAAGCACTGAACTGCCTCAACACGCGGCTATTTGCGTTTTTCGGGCTGTCGAAAACCGCCTTGCCGTCCTGCGGAGCGTCAATACCGGCATAAGCTGCCTCATTGATACCCTCGGACGCGTGCGAAATGGCTTCACCGCCGGCTCTTTGCCGCACAAGGCTATGGCCCGCAAAGGTATGGCCGGGTGGTTTGTCGATAGGGTCCCGATAGACAAAAGGACAACTTTTTTCAGCAAATACGGCCAATGGCTGGATTTTTGTTGTGCAGCTTGCCTTGTTTTGCTCATAATAGTACCACCTTTGGCAAAATTTCTTCTTAGAAAGAGCTAACAAAATATAAAATCTATCTGGCAGGCAAGGCCAATGAAAAATCCACTGAAAAATGACAAAAGGCAAAAGGCGAAAGGCAAAAGTTTTTACTTTTTACTTTTTACCTGCGCAGTTATATCCGTCGTCGGCTGTAATGGTGTTTTGCAGACAACCTCTGGCCGTTCTGGTGCCGATTTGATTGACGACCTTGTGCCCGAAGCCACCCGGATTATTCAGGAAGGTTTAGCTGATGATGACCCCCAAATCAGGCCCAAAGCCATCGAAATTGTCGCAACCACAAAACGAATCATATTGATGCCTGCTGTGCAACGATTACTAACAGATGAGTTTGTGCCGGTCAGATTCCTGGCCGCTTTGGCAGTAGGAGACATTGAACACCACCTTGCAGAAAGGGAAGTTGCACGATTGTTGAAAGACAAGAACGAGAATGTAAGAATTGCAGCCGACTATGCAATGGGCAAGCTGGGTTATCCTGACAGATTTCAGCTTCTTCGCAAAGCGATAACCAGCCGCGACAAAGTAGTTAGAGCCAACGCCGCTTTACTGTTGGGCAAAAGCGGGGATAAAAGTGCGCTAAAGCTCTTGTATTGGGTCATGCGAGACAAAGATTCCGACGACAGGGTCAGATTCCAGGCAATAGAAGCCATAGCAACACTTGGCGATGAGCGGATATATCCGAAGTTGTGGACAATGCTTATAAGTGCCTACGCTGACGATAGAGTTGTGGGTATAAAGGCGATGGGAGCACTGGGAACGGCCCCGGCCAGAAATGCCCTGATTACTATGTTGGGTGATGACATATTGGAGGTCCGCCTGGCCGCAGCCGAACAACTTGGCATGCTCGGTGATAGCATCGGAGAGCCCGAAGTGCTCGATGTTTTTGAGAAAAACCTCACTGCCGGCCTGGATAAAGAGGACATCGAACGCGTTAACGTATTTACGGCTTTGGCAATAGGGCAAATTGGCACGCCATCTCTTACAAAATTTTTACCCCAGCTTTTGAAAAACGAGGCAAAACTCGTCCGTATCGCCGCCGCAAAGGCCGTTTTTCAGTGTACAATGAAGAAATGAACTGCTCAAAACCCTACGTTTGCCTTTTCATTGTACATCTTCATCGTCCACTGTATTTACGCTATTTACCAAAAATAACTTGACCTTTTCGCGCCTGAAGGGTAAAATGATACAAGACAGATTAATATCGTGATGTATTGGACTTATTAGGAGCTATTGAAAGGAGCTCACCGTGAACACCCTGACGAAAGTTTTAATAGTTTTGCTGACATTATCCTCAATTTTTCTCTGCGGTATTGTGGTAACATACGTTGCCAACGCTGATAATTACAGACAAAAATACAACGCTCTGAGGTCCGATAACGACAGCTTGAGCGAAAAGGTTAAGGACCTAACCGAACAAGTAAATGAGAAGATTGACGAAATGGGTCGGCTGGAGAAGAAACTAAACAGCGAAATTGCCGCACTCAAAGATAAATTTGGAAAAGCACAAAATGACCTCAAAAATGCGGAAAGAGAAAAAGCGGCCCTGCTTCAGAAAGTAAACAGCTTTGCAAGTATAGTAGAGGGTTTCTCCCAAACTAACAACCAGCAGGGACTGTTATTAAACAATACCCTGGTTGAACTGGACAAAGTCCAAACCGAACAACTCAAACAGCGTCAAGAGCTTGAAGAAACCACGGCCGCCCTTGTGGAGAAAATGGCGATAATAGATACACTCCAAGCAGATAAGAAACGCTTGCTCGAAGAAAGAACTGAATTACAAAGCAGGATGGACCAGCTCTTACGCCCGTTTGGCAAAGAAGTTCCTGCCATCGTGCCGGTCACGCCGAAAAAAGAAATTGCTAAGCCGGCTAAAGTTGATACCGGAGATATCGACTTGCAGGGCCTGGTGGCCACTGTGGATTTGAAAAATTCTATGGCCGAGATTTCCATCGGCTCAGCAGATGGCGTCAAGGAAGGTATGGTATTCCATGTTACTCGCGGCGAAGAGTTTATTTGTGATATTCTGATTTTAGAGGTTGACCCGGAAAAGGCCGTTGGTATTCTGGAACTTATGCAGCAACAGCCGAGAGTCGGGGATAACGTAAGTACTAATTTATAGCGCTTAGCGTATAGCGTTTAGTCTTTCCTCTACGCTATCCACTATCTTCACGCTATTTTCTGTGAGGTTGATATATGAGTCCTGACGGGCAGACTCGTGGGCGAAAGATAATTGCGTCCAATAACCTTTATACGGTTATTCTTGTGCTGGCGTTTTGCGTGGTGCTGGTTACCGCAGTGTTCGTTGCCTACAAGTGCTATTCTCAGTACGACACAATCTTTAAAATACCATAGGGGGCCCTAAACGCCACTTATTGCGTTTGGGGTAGCCCGGAGTCAATTGACTATTGACAGGTCTGCTTTTGGTTTGTAAAAAATAGTCAATTGAGGCAGTCTGTTTTGCAATCCGCCTTAAAGGCGGACAAAATGGGAGCCCCTGAGAATTGAGAAAGGAGTCGAAGTGGTATTGGACACAATCTTAGGCTGGTTCAGTATGGACATGGGTATTGACCTCGGTACTTGCACTACCCTGGTTTGTGTTCGCGGCAAAGGTATTGTCCTCAATGAGCCATCCGTAGTTGCCGTTCGCAAAGGAACCAATATTGTCCTGAATAATGGCGAAGCCGTTGGTCTGGTTGCGCGGGAGATGCTTGGGAAAACGCCCGGCTCGATTAGTGCGATAAGACCCTTGAAAGACGGTGTAATCAGCGACTTCGAAATTACGGAGGCGATGCTCGGCTATTTTATCAGGAAAGTACACGGCAAGGGCGGCCGGCTGGTAAGACCTCGAGTCGTAATTGCCGTACCAAGCGGAATAACAGCGGTCGAACGCCGGGCCGTCATTGACAGTGCTGAAAGGGCAGGTGCCCGCAAGGTCTAT
>Ga0114919_10001650_pt1 | contig 17867 bp, 14 predicted proteins | sample BlataG_FD_88682 | JGI IMG/M metagenome (GOLD analysis project Ga0114919, IMG submission 88682) | Deep subsurface microbial communities from Black Sea to uncover new lineages of life (NeLLi) - Black_00105 metaG | ecosystem: Environmental > Aquatic > Marine > Oceanic > Sediment | place: Atlantic... | reverse complement strand
GCATTCATCGCATTAAGCATCACCCAGTTGCAGCACGAACAGGCGGGCGGACCGCAGTAAAGTAGTCCATTGCAGGGCAGATGGCCAATGCCGCATGTGCTGCGCACTCAGGGGTTTGGGAATTCGCCGGGCGTCTCCCGGCCTAGTAAGTCGCTTCCGCCCGTCTTGGTATTGATATAATAGCGTTCCGTGATCCGGTTGCGGTAGCACCGATCGTACCCCATGGGGCCGGTCATCTTCTGGCTTAGCGTCTTGACGATCTTGCCGGTCCTCGGATCGTGGCCATTGAAGTAATCGGACCACACAACCCCAGCCGCCAGGAACACATCGGGCGGCTTGTGGTGGTTCAAGGTGGCTTTGCTCTTCCACATTGCGGTGCCGTCCTTGAGCGAAAAGGCCCGTAGGTTTTCCGAGTCGGCTAGGTAGGCTGCGTCATCCGAGAGAACCAGCGACACAGCGACGCCGCCCACACCTATTCGGTCTTTCAGGGTAATCGGGGCTGGCACGCGCCACACTTGCCGGCCCGACGCCCGGTCGAGGCACACGATGTCTTTAGCCGTTGAGTAGACGGCGTGCTTCCCTCGGACAGCCAGGGAGGAGCCCTGGTATCCAGTGGTATCGTCGCCCGACTTCTGCCACAACGTCCGGCCCGAGTCAGCATCCAGGGCCACGATCGTGCTCTTCGGATCGGCCAGCACCGGAATCTTAGGGCCATAATCCAGCACGGCAAACTGGCTGGTGCCCAAACTGCTGCCTCTTGCCACGCCGGCGGTGTCGGTGGCGTCGCCGATCACCACATACAGCACGCCGCGGTCGTACAGGAACTCAGTGGTCCGCTCGGTTCCCTCGTACGCCTTGAGTACCTTGCCGGTGGCCGCCTCCAGCGCCGTCACCGGCGCGCTGTAGCCCGGTGTGCAGTAAACGACGTCGCCGATGGCCGCCAGCCGCCGCTGTAGTTGAACAGGGGTATCCTTGGTGTGGATGTTCACCGGGTGCCAGTCGGGAAACGGCCGCTGCCAGAGCACGATACCATTGAAGGCGTCCCGCGCCACCAGCGCGAACTTGCCGGGCAGGGCGGGGTGCTCGGCACTGCCCAGATCCTCCACGGTAAACAGCCGGCCCTTTGACGACACTAGGCTGCTGATGGACGGCATGGACATATGCGATCGCATCCATTGCGGCTCGGCGATCCACTGGTACCGCCGCGGTGGGCCTACCAAGCGGTCGTGCGCCACGGCGTTGTTGTCGGCGTCGTGGAAATGCTGCTGCCACTCGTCCATCTCCTTGGGCCAGGGCTTGACAATCTTGGCCCACTGGCCGTCCTGCTTCACGTACGCGACGCCGAGCGGCGCAAGTACGCGCATGATTTCGTCCATCGGGATTTTGCCCGGATTTTCCGACACCAGTAGGGTCACCAGATTGTCCACGTAGGGCAAATGGTTGCTTGTCCACCGGCTCACAGATACCGAGCCGTACAACCCAAGCGACTGGATATACTTGCGGGCCTTTTCTACGTTCTGCGCATTCATATCCAGACCATGAACTAAGTAGCTGTCACTGGCGCGCAGCGCGACAGTTAGACGCCCGTCGCCACAGCCGACGTGAACAATAAGACCACCTTTGACACCTGTGGCGTTCAGGATCTGCCTGGCCTCTTGCTCTCGTGCCGACCGCTGAGCATCTGCCACCGACACCTGTGCCTGCGTCACCTGTGCAGGCACCACAGGTGCAGGCAACACGCATAACACTGCCAAAAGACAAGCAAACGTCGTAAAGAATCGGCTTGTTTTTTTCATGATTACTTATCCTTTCTGTCCGAACTTATGTTAAACGTTTCTGGTAACCTCAAATCTGCATGCTGCGCATGTTGAGCATCATGCGTACAAAATCATGGACAAAATAGTCACATGCTTGAACTACAAGGAGATTATACCTTACTGCCATACTCGCCGCAATAGTTCGGGATTACCAACTAATCTTTTGTCACAAACCGAACACCTCCGAATAAAACCAACCTGTTCCTACCGTAAATTCAGCCCTTCCTAATTTACGAGTACTCTATAGTAAGATGGTCAAGATTTATTTCAACCATATTTCAGTGAGGACATTAGCTGAAACCGGTAAGTTTCTCTATTGTAACAACCTGCGATTACGATAAATTCGTAACCTGCATACTTGGGGCAGGGCTTCATAATGGACACGAAGAAGAAACCATCGACCTACAAACAAATAGTTCAAATATGGGCTTTTCCAAGCTCCTATGGGAATTAAGGTTACACTAATGTTAAAAAGGACTTATAACACTGGCAGAGAATCAGGCGATAAACAGAAGTGACATCAGATTGACGGCGGCAAGAGCAATGATTATCAGGTATTTGCCACAGTAACCAACTGCACATTTACAGAAAACGCCGCTGGCCAGATTCTTTGCAACCACACCAAAGACCCTCAGAAAGTGATTCAATAGTATCAAAGATTTTCACAGAAGAGTTGCCTGCTACCAAGCCTGGTACAATCTGGTAAGGCAAAACAGCAACAAGGATTATAAAACTCCGTGGCAGATAATAAAGAAACTTCATCCGAAGATGGATTTCGAGCTTGCGAGATTGACGCCGCTGATGTTATATTGGCTTGGCCCTGATTACGACGAATTATCGTTAAGGGGGTATGATGTACCCTGCTATCACCATTGAGTTGCGAGAGGAATGGTTTATGAACCTGAATACAATAGCCGAATATGAAGAGTTTCGGGAAAAGTGCGGTGCTTAATTCGGACTGCCTTTTGCAAGAAGACCGCAAAAACCGCTCCTTTAACGGATAAGCAAGCAGGGCTATCACACTGCTAAACTACAACAGATTGTACCCCTTCATTCGCCAGGGTGAAAAAAAATGAAAGAGCAAATCGTTGGCTTTGGTGAAAGGGATGAAAAAATGGCTCATGAAGGCCTTTGGCAGCAACTTATAGCACTTGACCGGCAAAAGACTGCGCAAAGGGCGAAGTGCCAATACCGAAGCGAGCCGGAACGCTACATTATTACTTTGCTGAACACCGAGTATGTGGTTAATCTTTCGGATAAGCAGATTTTTTCTGTCGAACCGGGTTCAGCACCGGAGCTGGCAGAGTTTCTCGAGCAGCTTTGCCTTCTTGCGTACCTGATAAACGCTCAGGATTTGCCGGTTGCCAACAAGCTCGTCAGGGTGGAAGCCCTGCCAGGCGGGCAGTTTTTCTTCAAGGGCCAGCACGGTCTCCCTACCGAAAAATTGGAAAAAGCGTTTGGCCAGTGTCCGGAACGGTTATACGAGGTTGCCGAGCAGTTTGATGCTAAGCGATGTGAATTTGGCGATGCTTCAATTGAGTTGCACGTGCTGCCTCGGATTCCATTAACGATAGTGATTTGGCGTGAGTGTGATGAATTTCCGGCACGGGCCTCCATTCTTTTTGACCAGTCGGTGGCGGCGCATCTGCCACTGGATGCGTTACTTACGGTTGTAAATCTTGCCGTGGAGGCGTTGAAGAAATAAAGGGTCAGGTAGATTTTTTCCTCTCAATTTGTTTCTAAACAAAGAGCCACTCCCAAAAAATGTACCTGGCCCACTTGAACATCCTGGTTTGTTGACAGTATTTGAAAAATATATAGGATAGTGCTTGACAGTATGCGAGAAAAGGATTAAATTAAAGGATTCAAGATTCGGCGTGATTCTATCCTGTTTAGATTCGCAGTACAGACGGCCGGGATAAAAGGCCGTTATTATATCTATAATGTTGGGCGCAAAGATAGCAATTGGTGGAAAAGGGGGAGTAGGTAAGACCACAGTTTGTGCGGTCTGGGCACAACTATTTGCTAAAGACGGATTTGACGTTCTGGCCATCGACGCTGACCCAAACGCCAACCTTGCCTCAGCTTTTGGGATAAGTTCCGAGCAAAGACCGGAGCCACTTATCAAGATGAAACAGCTAATTGCCGAGCGAACCGGCACCGCCGGAGACTCGGTTGGGGCGTACTTCAGGTTAAATCCAAAAGTCAGCGACCTGCCACAAGAATACTGGCTTGAAGTTGATGTGTCGGGACCGAACCCGTTGAAATTGCTGGTCTTAGGCGCTATTACCCAGGCCGGTGCGGGCTGTGCCTGCCCGGAAGGGGCGTTTTTGAAGGCAATGCTTACACATACCATCCTGCAACGGCAGGAGGTAGTCTTAGTGGATTTGGCTGCCGGCGTTGAGTTTATGGGCAGAGCCAGCGTGCAAGGCATCAATGCGCTTGTAGTGGTTGTTGAGCCGGGCAGCAGGAGCATTGAAACGGCTAATAATATAGCGAAAATGGCCAGAGAATTGGGAATAAAACAGATTGCAGCCATTGTGAACAAAATTGCAGATACCGGTCAGGTCGAAACGATAAAATCTCAACTGGCAAATATGACTATTCTTGGCAATATCGAATACAGTTCCGCAGTGCAGGAGGCGGACTTGCAGCAAAGGAGCATTTTTCAGGCCAGTAAAGAACTCGTAGATACATTGAAAGATGCCAAAGATAGATTGATGGATTTAATCGGTGTAGGTGCTGCATCTTAATAGTCGAGTATGCTCAATTGAACCGAATTCTGACGGAGAGTAAGATGGGCAAAACTATCGTGGTAAATATCGAAAAGTGCCTGGGGTGTAAAAGCTGTGAGATAGCCTGTGCCTTAGCCCACTCAAAATCAAAAGTGCTTGAAGAGGCCGTGGCAGAGTCGCCAAAGCCCCAAAGAAGGGTAACAGTCGAGGCGGTAGGTGAGTTTGGGGTGCCAATGCAATGCCGGCATTGCGAGGATGCGCCGTGCATTGAGATTTGCCCAACTGCAGCGATACGTCGACACGAAGTTGACGGGCCCGTGTTGATTGAACAAGATAGGTGTATCGGCTGTAAGTTTTGCGTTATAGTTTGTCCGTTCGGAGTTATTAATGTCTCGCGGGACGGCAAAGCGGTAACCAAGTGCGACCTTTGCATTGAGCGAACTAACGCTGGCCAGGAGCCGGCTTGTGTAGAGGCCTGTCCTACAAAGGCACTGAAGTTAGTCAGCGAAGAGGAATTAACAGCCGAGAAACGCCGGGCCGCTGCCCGGGAACTTTTCTCATCAACTCAGAAAAATAATAAGGAAGAAGAACAAAAAGGGAACATTCAATGATTACCGTAACCGTATGTGTGGGCAGTTCGTGCCACATCAAGGGTGCCCGGGAGATGATAGCCCGTTTCAACGACTTTTTGACCAAAGAGGGCCTTGAGGATAAGGTGGAGTTGAAGGGTACTTTCTGCATGGAGCGCTGCGGAGAGGGTATCAATTGGAAGTTCAATGATGAGATTTTAAGTAGCTCCAGCGTGGACGAGGGAGCCGAGTTGTTCCGAAAAAAGGTTCTGGAAGCTTTGAAGGAAAACAGGCCCGATGGTTCTGCCGGAGGTGCCGGTCAGAGGAGAATTTAGTATGGAACTTCCCGAAAGGCAGGTAGCCGCGCACACCAGCGCTATATTGCAGCACACACCTAATGGCGTTCTTATGGTGGACAGGCAGACGCACATTCGTTTCGTCAATCCTGCTTTCCTAACTATGTTCCAATGTGCTCATGATGAGGTCTTGGGCCAATTAGCCAGGAAATTCGTCCATTCTGACTGCTTCGAACGTGCCATCGCCGCTGGTGGGTCGCTCATGGTCAAGGAAAGTATTCCTGAGCATGGAGTTAGCTTCCGCGTGGGTATCTTCCCAATTGAAGGCGAGGACCTCTACTGCGGCATCTTCATCGACATCTCGGATGAGGAAAAGGCGCGAAAGGACTTTATTGAACTGAAGGCCCAGACGCTGAAACGGGCGCAGGAAGTAATCTCCCGGCAGATGCAAACGGCACAGGAAATAGCCAGATTACTCGGTGAGACTACAGCGGAGGCCAAGGTGCTTGTGATGAAACTTATATCCCTCTATCAGGAAGAAGGTAAGTAATGAGGTTGTTTTACGAGTGGGGCACAAAACAACTCGAAAAATACGGAGAAGAACTCTGCGGTGATAATGTAGCTATTGCCCGTCATGCCGATTCTGTTACGCTCGCGCTTTCTGACGGACTTGGCAGCGGTGTTAAAGCCAATATTCTATCTATCTTGACAACGCGGATTGTTATGCGTCTGATGGAGAATGAGCTGTCCCTGGGTGAGGTGGTGGAGACGTTGAGTAAGACCCTGCCGGTATGCAAGATACGAAAGCTCGCATATAGCACCTTTGCCATCGGACAATTCTTCTCTGAGGGCCGCGCACGCGTAGTAGAGTTTGACACGCCCTGGGTCATTCTGCTGAGGCAGCGAAAGTCTGTCCACGTGCCCTACAAGGAACGGCAAATCGAAGGCAAGACCATTCGCGAATCGGAATTTCAGCTGAAAAACGGGGATTGGATGGCCTTTGTCTCAGACGGTGTGATAAACGCCGGCATAGGGGGGATATATCCTCTTGGATGGGGTTTCGATCAGGTCGTCAGGTTCCTCGAAGAACACTGTCACCCTGACCTTTCCGCGCAACAGCTCGCCGATAAGCTGGCGCAGGCCGTTCGGGACCTCTACTGCGACAAGCCCGGGGACGATGTGAGTGTGGTCATTATAAAGGCCCGACGAAAGCTTATAGCCACGGTGTTGACCGGCCCACCGGCGGACAGAAGCACCGACCAGGCAGTTGTCGCCAAATTCACTCAACGTCCCGGTTTTCTGGCGGTTTGTGGGGGAACCTCCGCAAAGATTGTTGCCCATCATCTTGGTGGTAAGTCATTGGAAGTGGACCTGGCCACCATGAAGAGCGATGTTCCCCCATTGGCCAGGTTGGAAGGTGTTGACCTGACGACCGAGGGCATCCTGACCCTTACCAAGACCAATGACCTGCTTCGTACAGGTGCCGATAAGGAGATGGTAAAGTTTGATACAGACGGTGCCTCGGCATTACTCCGCTTATGTCTGGATGTGGACCACATCCATTTTATCGTGGGCCTGTGCGTGAATCCGGCCCATCAAAATCCCGAACTGCCAGGACAACTGGCCATGAAATTGACTGTGGTGCGGGGGATCGCGGACGAACTCCGCAAGAGAGGCAAGGAGGTGACTATTGAGACTGTTTAGCTACAGGCCTGGTAACTCGAAAGGCCTTGAAGTTTTGAAACAAGTGGACTGTCCAGGGACGGCAAATGTGTTTTGGAATATAAATATGGGTTTATTTTGATGACAAGTCAGTCAGGCAATAGTGAACATGGCAAAAGACAATAAGCTCATAGAACAGATAGTTAACCGCTACGATGGAGATGTTGGGATGCTTATACCAATGATGCAGGACCTCCAGGCCGAATGCGGGTATCTGCCTGCAGACCATCTGCGCTCTCTGGCCAAACGGATTAAATTGCCGTTGAGCCGACTGTACGCCGTGGCGACGTTCTACGCGTCGTTCCGCCTCCTGCCAAAGGGTGCACATGAGGTAACACTTTGCGTGGGCACTGTTTGCTACCTTAAAGGTGCTGGGAAGATTTCCGAGGCCATCTGCCGGGAGTTCAGGGTTGAGCCGGGCGGCACCACCCGCGACCGCCTATTCACCTTCCAGGCCGTGAATTGCATGGGAGCCTGTGCGGTGGCGCCCGTGATGTTGGTAGATGGCAAGTATTACGAAAGTGTGACACCGACATCAGCAGTGGAAATACTTCACGGGCTTTACCCTGACGAGGACACTGTCGAAAAGGAGACCGAAGCGTGACTGAGCATGGCAACAAGCAGCTTATCAGCCGTGAGGATCTCGAACGGGTTCGGGAAAAATTGCTCGAGCAGCGTAATTCCTCAACGAAGTCCGTGTGTGTTTGCATCGGCCCAGGATGCGCGGCCAGAGGCTCGAACAGATTATACGAGCTATTCTGTGAGGCTGTTGAGCAATCGGGGGTGAAGGCGGAGGTCAAGGCCAAAGGTGTTGGCTGCCATGGTTTATGCGAGTATGGGCCTATCGTACTCGTGCAACCGGGGGACATATTCTACCAGCGGGTTGAGGAGCCTGACGTACCCGAAATCTTTCGGGAAACCATCCTTGGCGGAAGGGTAGTCGAGAGGTTGTTATATCAGGACCCCGTCACAGGAAAGAAGGCCCGGAGCCCAAATGACATACCTTTTTACAAGGCGCAGGAGCGAATTGCACTAGCATACAATGGTCTGATTGATCCAACGAGCATCGAGGATTACATCGCGGCGGGAGGCTACACAGCTTTGCCTAAAGCTCTAACGACTATGTCTCCCGAAGATATTATTGCGGAAGTGGAACGTGCGGGACTGCGTGGGCGCGGGGGCGGTGGCTTCCCGACCGCACGAAAATGGCGTTCCTGCCGCAAGGCCGAGCACTTCCCTAAATATGTTATCTGCAACGGCGACGAGGGTGACCCCGGGGCCTTTATGGACCGTGCAATCATGGAGGGCAATCCGCACGCTGTTATTGAAGGACTGATCATTGGCGCATATGCTATCGGGTCCTCACAGGGATACATCTACGTGCGAAACGAATATCCCCTTTCGGTGGAGCGTTTGAAGGTCGCTATCGAACAGGCGAGGGAATGGGGGCTTCTCGGTGAGGTCATCCTTGGCAATTCCTTCTCCTTCGACATCAGAATCAACCGGGGTGGCGGTGCATTTGTTTGTGGTGAGTCCACGGCACTTATGGCGTCGTTGGAGGGTCGGCCGGGTGAACCCAGAGCAAAATACATCCATACCGTAGAAAGTGGACTTCGGGGAAAACCAACCAATCTTAACAACGTGGAGACCTGGGCCAATATTCCCGCCATTATTAATAGGGGCGGTGAATGGTTCGCCAGCATTGGGACGGAAAGGTCCAAGGGGACCAAGGTGTTTAGTCTGGTCGGAAAGGTAGTAAATACCGGGCTGGTGGAGGTTCCCATGGGCATCACGTTGCGACAGGTCATTAACGAAATAGGTGGGGGGATACGTGACGGCAAGCGTTTCAAGGCGGTCCAGACCGGTGGTCCTTCTGGGGGGTGCATACCCTCCGAACATCTCGATGCACGTGTGGACTTTGACGAGCTAACGAAGCTGGGTTCTATGATGGGCTCCGGTGGTATGATCGTTATGGACGAGGATACCTGTATGATACGGGTTGCGAAGTATTTCACTGATTTTCTGCAGAAGGAATCTTGCGGCAAATGCACGCCTTGCCGAGAGGGCCTGGCCCAGATGCTGCATATTCTCGAACGCATAGCGAAGGGAGAAGGAGAGGTCGGCGACGTCGAGAAGCTGGAAGAGTTGGCAGGTCTCTTGGAGGGAACCGCTCTGTGCGCTCTTGGGAAGACTGCCGCAAATCCTGTTATCTCCACGATACGCTATTTCCGCGACGAATATGACGCACATATTTTGGACCGTCGCTGCCCTGCAAAAGAATGTCGCGGTTTATTCCGTTACGAGATAGATCCAGATGCCTGCAAGGGTTGTGGTATTTGTTTAAAGAACTGTCCGGCTGATGCAATTACAGGCGAGAATAAGGTTCCGCATGTAATTGACCAGGAGAAGTGTACCCTTTGTGGTACATGTTGGGACAAATGTCCCTTCACTGCGGTGTTAAAGGTATAAGGAGAGTTAAACCAGTGCCTACAGTAACTATAGATGGTTGTAAGGTCGAAGTTGAAAAGGGCGCAACGATTCTGGACGCTGCTAAAAAAGCTGGAATCTGGATTCCGACACTTTGTTACCACCCGGCTGTTTCGAATGATGCATCGTGTCGGATTTGTATGGTGGAACTTGACCGCGGTGACTGGAGGCAGTTGGTGACCGCCTGTAATTACCCTGTACGGCGAGACATTGTTGTTTATGTCTCCAGCGAACGGGCCAAGCAGGCGCGCCGCGGCGTTATGGAGCTATTGCTTGCCAGAGCGCCGGAGAGCCAAGAACTTAAGGCGTTGGCCGAACACATGGGCGTGATAGAAACGCGTTATCCAAATGTTACAGAGAGTCAACGAAATTGTATCCTGTGCGGACTGTGCGTTCGAGTATGTGAGGAGATAATTGGTCGGGCGGCCATTGGGTTTGCCGGGCGTGGTGTGGAAAGGACTATAGCGGCGCCATTTCGGCAGCCTTCCGAGGATTGCATCGGTTGCGGGGCCTGCGCCGCAATTTGTCCGGTGGGAACCATTAAAGTAAGGGTTCATGAGGACCAGCAGGAGGTGGAGATATCCCCATTTAAGTCGCGGGCAAAGTTGCTTGTTTGTGAGCGATGTGGAGCGCCTCTGGTCAGCACGCAGGTAAGCGAACAAGTCTTGGACAAAGTGAAAATCGATTGTGAAGAATTTCGTGAACGTTTGCGCCTCTGCCCGAAATGCAGGAGGTCACAGACTGCTACACGGCTCGAAGCTGCCACAGCTAACAAGGAAAACAGTGAGCGTGCCGTCAGCTGGCACCCCAACCTATGAAGTTGATAGTTTTGCTTGAAATATGAGATGAAATGTAATATTGTAGATGATTTAAAAATTCTTGGAGTTAATTGATTACCGAGGAATTGTCTATGGACGCGAAAAAACGTAGTAGTGACAAAGCGGCACAGGAAATGATAAAGCATATGGCTGATTCAGGGCTGGAGAATGCCTGGGACAGGTTTGAGCAACAGGAACCTCAATGTGGTTTCGGCAAACTTGGTATATGCTGCCGGAACTGTTCAATGGGACCCTGTCGGATTGACCCATTTGAGGATGGGCCACAAGCTGGTGTGTGTGGCGCCACCGCTGATACGATTGCGGCCAGAAATTTTGTGCGAATGGTTGCAGCGGGTGCTGCGGCGCATTCCGACCACGGCCGTGACATCGCCCACACATTTAAGATGGTGGTCGAGAGCGAACAGTGCGACTATATGATTAAGGACGAGCTGAAATTGAGGGAAGTCGCAGCAAGATACGGCATAAAGGTAGAAGGCAGAGACACGAAGGAGATTGCCGGCGACTTGTCTGATGCGGTGATGGCTGAATTCGGAAAGCAGGAGGGAACGCTTGTCAGTGCGGCGGCTTATGCACCGCCGGCCAGGCAAAAGGTCTGGAAAGAACTGGGCGTAACCCCACGCTCGATTGACCGTGAAATCGTTGAGATTATGCACAGAACACATATAGGCGTGGGCTCAGACTACAAAAACCTGGTCAAGCAGGGGATACGGTGCAGCCTTGCAGATGGCTGGGGCGGCTCGCTTATCGCGACTGAGCTTTCGGATATTCTGTTTGGCAATCCGCAGCCCATCCGGTTCAGTGCCAATCTGGGAGTCCTTGACGCCAAGCAGGTCAATATAGTTGTGCACGGGCACGAGCCAACATTGTCAGATATAATCGTGGCGGTCTCGCAGGAACCCGAACTTATGAAAATGGCCAAGGACAACGGTGCCGATGGCATCAACATTGCCGGTATATGCTGCACGGCTACTGAGATACTGATGCGTCACGGCATACCGGTTGCGGGCAACTTTCTTCAGCAGGAACTGGCGATGATGACCGGAGTGGTGGAGGTTATGCTGGTGGATGTGCAGTGCATTATGCCTGCGCTGGGTTCGCTGTCCGGCTGCTTCCATACCAGACTGATTACTACTTCCCCGAAGTGCAAAATCGCCGGAGCAGAACACATTGAATTTCACGAAGACAGGGCTGTGGAGATCGCACGGGAAATCATCAAGATTGGTATTGAGAATTTTGAGAACAGGAAAAGCAAGCCCCTGATTCCAAAGGTAACCGAGCGAGGAATTGCCGGTTTTACAACAGAGAATATTTTTTATCATCTTGGTGGGCGATTTCGTGCCAGTTACCGGCCGTTGAACGACAATATCATCAATGGCCGTGTTAGAGGTGCAGCGGGAGTTGTGGGCTGCAATAATCCCAAGCAGGTGCACGATTACGGTCACATTGCGATGATAAAAGAACTTATCAAGAATGATGTTCTGGTGGTCAGCACGGGTTGCAGCGCGATCGCTGCCGCTAAAGCTGGATTGATGAGACCGGACGCAGCAGCAAAATATGCAGGCCGTGGGCTGGCCGAGGTCTGTGAGACGGTGGGTATACCACCTGTCCTCTACGTTGGCTCTTGCGTGGATAACAGCAGGATTTTAACAATCTTGGCGAACGTGGTTGCCGAAGGCGGACTTGGCGATGATATCTCAGATTTACCTGTTGCTGGTGCCGCACCCGAATGGATGTCAGAAAAAGCTGTATCAATTGCTATGTATTGCGTGGCCTCGGGCGTGTACACCGTTGTCGCCGAGCCGCTGCCGGTCCTCGGTGCCCCAAATCTAACGCGGTATTTAACTGACGAAATTGAAAAGGATGTCGGCGGCAAATGGGCCTTTGAGCGGGACCCAATCAAGGCCGCTGGTATGATGATAGAGCATATCGAAAAGAAACGAGACGCTCTGGGGATAAACGTGGAGAAGGAGCGTAAGCTCTACGATATGGAAGAGCGTCGGGCGTTGTCTGTGCAATAGAGCAAATAAAAAAGGAGACTGGAGTATGTCAAGAATAATTGCGACAGCAGGGATAAACGGTGCCCATAAAATAGCCAAACAGGCTGAGCAAATACTCGCCAAAGCCATCAAGCAAAAGGGCAAGGACTGCAAGGTCGAGTTTCCGAATACCGGTTACTATATGCCTGTTATCTATTCAATCACCGGGCAGGCGGTAGAAAAACTTGGCGATTTCGAGCAGGTGATGCAGGAAATAAAATCTCTGCTGCCCGAACCGGTTGACGATGATTTGTGGACGCCTTACCTGGGTCCCGTTCTTGATGCGGGGATGGCGACTCTTTTCGCGGAAGAGATTATCGAGGGGTGCAAATATGTAATTGGGCCTAATCCGGTCAATGGTATCTGGCTTGGCGCTGCAGACGATGTAATCCTGCGAGAGAGGGGCATCCAATTTGTGGATGGTTCGGCGCCAGGGTTTGCGGCGATTGTGGGGGCCGCTCCGGATGTGGAGACAGCAGTTAAGATTGCCAGGAAATGTCAGGAAAGAAGTCTGTATGTTTTTATGGCCGGTCATCATAACGGGACAACCTTTGCCGAACAATTAGCACAAGCAGGAGTGGAATTGGGCTGGGAGACGCGTCTTGTGCCTTTCGGACGGGAGATAACGGCGGCGATATATGCGGCGGGTTTTGCCAGTCGTGTGGCGCTTACTTTCGGCGGTGTGAAGCCCGGCGACTACAGGAGACATTTGCTGTATAACAAAAATAGGATATTCGCCTTTGTGGTGGCCTTAGGCAAGGTAACAGACGAATGGTATGCGACGGCGGGGGGGGCAATTAATTACGGCTTTCCGACCATCGCCGATTCCGATATTCCGGAAATTCTACCCACGGGCGTGTGCACCTACGAGCACGTGGTATCTAATATACCGCATAGTGAAATAGTGGAAAAAGCCATCGAAGTTCGCGGCCTGAAGATAAAGATTACGGAGATAGCAATACCGGTCTCTGTCAGTCCGGCATTTGAGGGCGAGCGCATCCGCAAGGAAGAGATGCACTGTGAGTTTGGCGGCCAGAGGACCCCGGCTTTTGAGTGGCTTCGGATGTTGGACATCGGTGAGGTCGAAGACGGTAAGGTGGAAGTGAAGGGGCCGGACGTCGATTCGGTTGAGGAAGGTGGAAAGTTGCCGCTGGGCATTGTAGTTGAAGTGGCGGGCAGAAAAATGCAGGCGGATTTTGAGCCGGTTCTCGAGCGACAGGTTCATACATTTATGAATGAGGCGCAGGGACTTTGGCATATGGGCCAGCGGGACATCAGCTGGGTTCGAATCAGTAAGGATGCTTTCAAGGCGGGATTCAAACTCCAAGATATTGGCAAGCTCCTACATGCGATGTATCATGACCAGTACTCGAATATTCTCGACAAAGTGCAGGTCAAGATATTCACGGATGAAAAGCAGGTTTTAAAACTATCGGAAATGGCACGCAAAATATGGGCAGTGCGCGATGAACGTCTTGCGGGTATGACCGATGAAGATGTGGATACATTTTACTCGTGCACACTGTGCCAGAGTTTCGCTCCTAACCACGTGTGTGTAGTTTCACCGGAGCGGCCGGGCCTGTGCGGCGCTTACACTTGGCTGGACTGCCGGGCAGCATACGAGATAATTCCAACCGGGCCAAATCAACCCCTCTCGAAAGGTAACTGCATCGAGCCGACCATCGGCCAATGGGACAAGATAAACGCATTTGTTCTAAAGACCAGTGGCGGGGGCGTCGAGCGAATGAGCCAGTACAGTATGATTACCGACCCGATGACCTCGTGCGGCTGCTTCGAATGTATCGCTGCGGTACTGCCTTCGACGGGCGGCATAATGATAGTTAACCGAGAATACACGGAGATGACTCCCTGTGGTATGAAGTTTTCGACGCTGGCCGGCACCGTAGGCGGCGGCAACCAGACGCCCGGGTTCATCGGACATTCAAAGCACTATATTAACTCAAGAAAATTTATAGGTGCGGAAGGCGGAATTCAGCGGATTGTGTGGATGCCTACCATGCTCAAAGAAGAAATTAAGGCCTCTTTTATAAAAAGAGCAGATGAACTTGAGCTTGGGGGAGAGCAATTCCTTGCTAAGATAGCTGATGAGACCACCGCTACCACAGAAGAAGAGGTTCTGGAATTTATTACCAAGGCCGAACACCCGGTAACCGGTATGGAACCGATGTTCTAAAAGCGTCGAGCGTATCTCGTGAAGCGTGAAGCGAGATACAGGAGAAAAATTTAGAATACAGAGCTGAGAATCGAACCACGAAGAAAGGGTGAATATTATGGCTCTAACGGGATTGGAAATTTTCAAACTTTTACCGAAGACCAACTGTAAGAAGTGCGGTATGCCTACCTGTCTGGCCTTTGCAATGCAATTAGCTCAGAAACGTGCCAAGCTGGAAGACTGCCCTTTTGTTTCAGAGGAGGCGAAAGAGAAGCTTGCAGCCGCTGCAGCGCCGCCGATGCGGCTGGTGAAGTTCGGTAGCGAAGACAATGAAGTGCAGGTTGGGGCCGAGACGGTGATGTTCCGACACGAAGAGAAGTTTTACAATCCGACAGTTCTGGCGGCAGGCGTCTCGGATACACTGACCGGCGAGGATTTAAAGAGGCGCATTGAGTCCGTAAATTTGCTGCAGTTTGAACGGGTGGGGACCAAATTGGGAGTCGGTGCAGTAGTGGTTATTAATGACAGCGGCTCATCTGAGCGTTTTGCTGAGGCAGCAGCAACTGTGAAAGATGCAAGCGACCTTGCTCTTATTCTTGTTTCGGATTCTCCCGAGGCGATGGCTGCGGCGGTCGGCAAAACCGGAGATGCTCGGCCATTGCTCGCCTCGGCAAAACCGGATACCGCCGGCGCAATGGCCAAAATCGCTAAAGACAACAACTGCCCGCTCGGGGCATGTGCCGAGTCTGTTGAGGCCCTTGCCGAGCTTACCGAAAAAATCAAAGCCGAAGGGGTTGAGGATTTTGTATTAAGCCTCGACGGATTCAGTTTGCGTGACCAATTGTATAAGCTCTCAACGATGCGGGCGCTGGCGTTGAAAAAGGGCTTCCGGCCGTTAGGCTATCCGACTTTAACTCGTCTCTCGTCTCTCGTGACCCGTGACTCGAGCGACGATATAGAAGCAGCCCTTGCTGTTAGTCTTATTTGCAAGTATTCCAGTATCGTGGTTTTGGACACGGTTGAGGCGTATGCGTTTTTGCCTGTGCTGACCGTGGTGATGAATATCTTCAGCGACCCACAGAAACCTGTCCAGGTAGAGCCAAAAGTATATCCCATCGGCGAACCTGGAGACAGTTCTCCGCTGATGTTTACGACAAACTTTTCGCTGACGTATTACACCGTGGAATCGGATGTCGAGGCCAGCAGGGTGCCAAGCTATATCCTCGTTGTCGATACTGAAGGCACTTCTGTTTTGACGGCTTACTCGGGAGATAAGCTCAACGAAAAAACGGTAGCTGATGCTATGGCCAAATATGACGTGGAAAAGCTGGTTAAACACCGTAAACTGATAATCCCCGGCTATGTGGCGGTGATGAGCGGAAAACTCGAGGAAGCTACGAACTGGGAAATTATGGTCGGTCCGAGAGAGTGCTCGATGCTGCCCAAATACCTGCAGGAAGTCTGGAAGTAAATCCGGGGCCCGTCGCTCGAGAATCGAGAATGAAAGAGAGCAAAGAGAAAAAATGCACAGTCCGTTTTGAGCCGAGCGGACTAAAGATAGAAGTTCCGGCGGGGACGGTCCTGCTTAAGGCGGCGCATAAAGCCGGCATTTATTTAACCAGCATCTGCGGTGGAGACGGCTATTGCGGCAAATGCAAAGTAATAATCGACGAGGGACAATTTCAAAGCAGGCCTACCACTTTGCTCACCCCGGAGGAGATACGGGAAAACATTGTTTTGGCCTGCCAGACAAAAGTGCTCTCCGATATGACCGTAACGGTTCCAAAGTCACATGCTCTGGAAGTAAGTCAAATACTCATGGACGCAGATGCCCACAGATTCAGCGAGCTTGCCGGTGAGGGTGTTGCTGTTTTGCAAAAGGAGCGCAAAGCGGGAGTCCGGGTGCCGGCGGGTGTGTTTGAATTTGACCCTCTGGTTCGCAAACTTTGTGTTGAGATGTCGGCGCCGACTGTACAAGACAATACGGCCGACCATGAGCGCCTGTACGTGGCTATACATGACCAAATTGATGCCCCTATTATGCAAACCGGATTTCGCATTCTGCAAGGACTTTCGAAACTGCTTGTTGAAGCGAATTACAAGGTTGCGGTGACGATAGGTCGGCGCGGTGGAACTACGGAAGTTATAGAGGTTGAGCCGGGCAAGCGGTGTGAAACAAATTTTGCCGTGGCGGTTGACCTGGGCACAACCACCGTCGTAGCCCATCTAATCAACCTGACCACTGCAACTACAATAGATACCGAAGCCACATACAACAGCCAGATAAACTTTGGTGAAGATTATATCCGGCGAATCATTTACGCCGAAGAGCACAACGCGTTTGATGAAATGCAAAACCGTATTGTGCGCGACGTGAATAATCTAATCGTAACACTGGCGGTAAGACAAAAAATCGATTTGCAGGATATAACCGCTATTGTTTGTGCCGGCAACACTGCGATGGTGCATTTTTTGCTGAATCTGGACCCGCGGCGAATCCGCAGGGAACCATATATTGCTTCGGTCAGCTTTGTGCCGCCAATTCGGGCAGCAGAGGCGGGTATCCAAATCAACAAGCGAGGTTTACTATACTGTCTGCCAAGTGTAGCCGCTTATGTCGGCAGCGACATAGTGGCAGGCGTGTTGACTACGCGAATTTATACCAAGAAAGGCATCTCACTTTTTGTTGATATCGGGACGAACGGCGAGGTGGTTCTTGGTAATCGGGACTGGCTGGTCTGTGCCTCCAGTTCGGCAGGGCCGGCGTTTGAGGGCAGCGGGGTCAAGCACGGTATGAGGGCAGCAGCCGGGGCTATTGAAAAACTGACTTTTTTCGGCGACGGTTCTATTGAGTTTAAGACAATCGGGGAAAGCCACCCGGTCGGCATTTGCGGTTCGGGTCTTCTGGATACCCTTGCCGAATTGTTTATGAACGGCATCATAGACCGAACCGGCCGGTTCAAAGAAAATGGGGACGCAAGACTGACCGAAGGTGACGAAGGCCTGGAGTTTGAATTAGTGACCCCAGATAAAAGCGTTCTGGGGTCTTCGATAGTAATCACCCAGGCAGACATTAACAATTTGGTTCGTTCTAAAGCGGCGGTCTTTGCCGCCATTCGGGTGCTTATGGAGGCGACCCAAACAAAGCCGAAAGCGTTAGAGCATATTTATCTGGCCGGTGGTTTCGGGAACT
>Ga0114919_10001648_pt1 | contig 17870 bp, 15 predicted proteins | sample BlataG_FD_88682 | JGI IMG/M metagenome (GOLD analysis project Ga0114919, IMG submission 88682) | Deep subsurface microbial communities from Black Sea to uncover new lineages of life (NeLLi) - Black_00105 metaG | ecosystem: Environmental > Aquatic > Marine > Oceanic > Sediment | place: Atlantic... | reverse complement strand
CTTTCAAGGCTGCAGGACGGGTGAGTCCATCTCGCCTTAAGATGCTAATTATCCTTCGGTCTGTCTCATCGATTTGGTAAACATTATGGCTAGTAGCATCAAGGTAATGCTCCCATCCAGTGTTACTCTTTGTGAAAACAGGTGCTGGCCAGGAAAAATTGTAGTATTTCCTGGGGCACGTCAATAGTATCGTCTCCGTCCTCAGGATGCCCTTAATCCTCATTAACTCTGAGCTAACAAAGAATGTCAGCTTATCAAAAGTGTCAAAAAGTACATCGGCCATAATATCGAATTCACTGAGGGAAAAAGCAACCATGTATGTCGAGGGATGTTCAACAAGCTCACGGGTCACATCATATAAAGACCCAGGCGCCACTTTAATTCCAATAATAGCCCATGCTTTATATCCGAATAATACGGGGTTGGGCAGTGCAATTACTTTAATAACCTCTTTACTCCTCATGCTACTTATTCGCCGGTGTATAGTATTTTCCCCTACACCAAGCTTGGGAGCCAGAATAGCAGCTTTTTGAAAGCCGTGACGTTCTAATTCATCCAACAGCTTTTGGTCCAGTTCGTCCATTATTCTTCTACCCAATCACAAGTGAGTGCTTCTGCCAGTAGTATAGGCGGCATAACCTATCTCTATGCCACTGGCTACTCATATGATGGCTCTTTCGCTACACTATGATAGACTAAATACCAACTTTTGTCAATAGAGGGCTTGATATTAGGATATTTTATGCCATAATGGTCTTGAAGTACCAAAATGAACCGATATTACCCAATATCCGGGATATATTGATTATCGTTATTATGTTTCCCAAGCTAGCTTAATGAGGACACTAGCTTGACACAGTGTGTCGCTGCTGATAGACTTGGCATAAGTAAAGGATTTATCTACTACCCCAAATACCTTGAACTAGAATGGCCCCGTGGTGTAGTGGACAAACATGCCACCCTGTCACGGTGGAGATCGGGGGTTCGAATCCCCCCGGGGTCGCTGATTCAAACTTTTTGTTGACACTAGGACTCTATCCTGTTTTCGTTCCACTTCCTCTCCAGACAAACCACAAGATACCTTCCTCTCTTTGGCCAGAGCTTGCTGGGCGCCATAGGATAGGGAGCCTACGCCACCTAGCTAAAGAATACGGTGTCTCCCATGAGGCCATTCGCCGAACCCCTAGCTGCCGCGCAATCCCAAATAACAACCGAGTGAACTATGACTTTAGATCTGCTCATTAAAGGTAGTAAAATAGAGACGACAAGGTCGATATGAAGGCGAAAGAGTTTGTAAATTTCGTAAACCAAAGCATCGCCCCCGAGAGCGGGTTGTGCCACATAACAGCCGAAGACCTGCACCGCTGGCATGAAATCGGGTTTTTTGTCCACCATCCAGAATACTACCGATTTGATTTGCAGACTGTGCTAGCCCTGCTAAAAAATGAGGCTTACTTGAGACAGCAGCTTAGCTCACGGCTTGCACAGCCAGCCCAGGCTCCTGAGACTGGAGCACTAGAAGGTGCTTTTCAAAGAGGCATCACCCAGGTAGTTTCCTGTGTGGGGTCAGGTCTCATCGAAGAGCAGTTAATCATTCAAGGGTTAAAGGACACAAACCTTATTGGCTCGGCAGGACAAATAGCGGACGCATAATTGACAAAGACGGGAGCTAGAGGATGGTTTTTAGACCTTGCTCACCAAGAGGCTCGGAATGGCCTCCAGATTACAGAGCCTGCGCTGTAGAACTTCACAGAGAGTTCGAAGCTGGTGTGATCACAAAACAGGAGGCCCAGATACGCCTCGCAGACAAATTCCCTGATTACGAGCTGCCAGACGAACGAACCTGGAGGCGCTGGGCACGAGAGAAGTATAGCGACTTACCAGAGCGGCGTCGCCAGTTCTTCAATCCTCAAGAAGCTGATTGGGGCCTTAGACAACCGGAGTTTCAATCGTCTGCAGGTAGCCTCAATAGAGCTCAGATGCCCGTGTTTCCTCCACCACCACCACCTTCGGTCACATTGCAACCTATTCCTGCGGTCCAAAGCTGGGCTGTAGGATTTGAGGCTTTAACTGGCTGGCTGGTTTTCTGTATAATGCTCGGAATGTGGGCGGCGATGACCCGCTTGGTGATCTCATCCTTGTAAAGAAAGGAGGTGAAAGCCAAAGCTGGGCCCCTCAAAGCTAACATTAGAACCTGATACCGCTCTATCACCTTGAGTAACTTCACCTCCATAGGCAGTGTGCCTCCTTTCTGGAGAATACTACCCGTTATGCAAGGTATTATTCTACCTTCAAGCCAACAGGACATATGAGCAAGTTCAAAGTGATGCAAAGATGAGATAAGCTTCACCTTGTCACGATATTGAGTGGAGGCTGAGGTGGAAATCAATTAACGAGTTGTGTTAGTATTAATGGCGAAACGTGTAGGAAATGAATGTTGAGTATCGAATAAAGGAGGCAAAATGGATTCCGCAAGCCAATTGTTTGGCTACTCAGGCAAATTACTAAGAGTTAACTTGAGTAAAGGAGAAGTTAGCACCGAGGAAACACAGCCTGCAATACTAAGGGAATTCCTCGGCGGAGTTGGGTACGGTGCAAAATTATTATACGATGAAATCCCAGTAGGTATTGAGCCCTTAAGCTCGGAAAATAAGCTGGTATTTACCACAGGTCCTTTGACCGGCACAAGAGCTCCGGGATCAGGATTTGCTGAGGTCTGCTTTAAATCGCCACTAACTGGTATTTGGGGCGAATCAAAGTGTGGAGGAGAGTGGGGTGGCGCTTTGAGGAAAGCAGGTTATGATTTCTTGGTCATAGAAGGTAAAGCTGAAGAACCCAAATATATTGTGATTGACAATGATAAAGTTGAGATAAGACCTGCAGATAAGCTGAAAGGCAGAACGACGTCTCAGAAAAACGAGCTTATTAAAGAAGAGTTAGGGGATGGAAAGTTTGACATTGCAGTTATAGGTCCTGCGGGTGAAGAATTAGTGAGATTCGCCAGTATTATGGTTGGGACACGGGCATTTGGCAGGTGTGGAGCGGGGGCAGTAATGGGTTCAAAAAATCTGCTCGCAATTGCGGTGAGAGGTAATGGTAATATTCCAGTTGCCGAGCCAGATAGGTTTCAAAAAGCAGTTAAAGAGGGCAACAAAAAGGTTCTGGATGCCACTGATGGAGAAGGTATGGCTCCCCGTGGTACTACAGGAGACTTGCCTGCGTGTGATGAGCTTGGGGATATCCCGACGAAGAATTGGAGAGCTAATTCATGGGGAAGAGGAGAGGAGCTTTATCACCACTTTGAAAGTGTAAACCTAATGAGGGCTAATCCGTGTTACAAAGGTTGCGTCCTGCGCTGCGGCAGAATTGCTAGAGTGGAGTCCGGGAAGTGGAAAACCCCTGAGCATGAAGGCTCCGAGTATGAAAGCATTTGTGCCTTTACATTTTTTGTGCTGAATGATGATATGGATGCTGCGGTACATGCCACGTACCTGTGTAATGAGTATGGCTTGGATACAATATCTACAGGGGCAGTTATCGCTTTTGCTATGGATTGCTACGAGCGAGGTATTTTGAGTAAAGAAGAGGTTGACGGTTTAGACCTTACTTGGGGAAACGCAGAGACTATAGTTGAATTGGTTCGGAAAATATCTAGCAGAAAAGGTATAGGGAGGATTTTAGGTGAGGGAACTAGGCTTGCTTCTCAACAAATTGGGAGGGGCTCGGAGATGCTGGCGATAGAGGTTAAGGGTCTTGAGGGGCCTGCGCACGATGGAAGGTCTGGGAAAGCCCTGGCCGTAATGTATGGCGTAGGTAACAGAGGCATGTGTCATATTCATCCGCTGGAAGGGATGGCTTATGATAGTCTCAAGAATGATTTTGGACTAGTTCCTTATGGACTTCCCGATCCCAAAACTGTGGATCGTTTTGCCGAAGGAGGCAAAGGAAGTGCAGCTAAATTATTGCAAGACTTTGGCATACTGCCAGACATTCTGGGGATATGTAAGTTCTACGTATATAATGGCTTGGGACTGCCAGAACTCGCTGAGCTCACCTCTTCATTAACCGGCTGGGATATAGATGTGAAAGAACTTTTGAAAATAGGCGAACGGATTTACAATATGCAAAGAATGTTCAACGTCAGAGAAGGGGTAACAAGAGAAGATGACTATCTTCCAGAGAGGGTTCACAGGGTACCAGAATTCGGGAAGTATTCCTCAGTTGTTGAATGCGAAATCAAAGACTACCAGCGGATGTTAGATGAATATTATGAAGCAAGGGGATGGAACAGAGAGACAGGCATACCAACAAAAGGGAAGCTACAGCAGTTGGGCCTTTGAGCTTTGATTGCGCCACTTTTAGTAGCATCAATTAGAATTGGTTGATTGGCGGGAAGGGGGTATTGTTATGCACTACAGAAAGCTGGGAAGGGGAGGTCTTAAGGTGTCCGCAATCTGTCTTGGTACCATGATGTATGGGAGCCAGGTGAGTGAAACAGAGTCTATAAGAATAATAGAAAGGGCTCTGGATGATGGGGTCAACTTCTTGGATACTGCTGATTCCTACGTCGCAGGAAAGTCTGAGCAAATCGTTGGTAAAGCGCTGAAAGGAAAGCGCCATTCCATGGTGCTGGCAACGAAAGTGGGATTTAGCACGGGATCGAACATCAATGACGTGGGGTTATCGCGCAAGCATATTATGCAGGGGATAGAGGACAGCTTGCACCGTTTAAATACAGATTACATTGACATCTATTATGCTCACCAGCCTGATTGTGAGACCCCTATAGAAGAGACACTACATGCCATGGATAACTTGGTTCAGGAGGGTAAGGTACGCAACATAGCCTGCTCTAACTTCACTGCTTGGCAGCTCTGTAAGGCGCTATGGGTAAGTGACCTTCACAATCTAGCACGATTTGATTGTGTTTCTTCACCTTATAACTTGCTTACTCGAGACATTGAGTATGAGCTATTGCCCCTTTGTGCTAGTGAAGGGGTAGGGGTATGTGTTTATAACCCTTTGGCAGGTGGCCTGCTTACTGGTAAGCATGACTTCAATAAGCCGCCAAAAGAAGGCACTAGGTTTACTCTTAATTATGAGTTCGATCGGGAGAAAATCGGGGGGGTGTACCGTGCCCGTTACTGGTCAGAAACTAACTTTAGTGCAGTAGCCAATATCAGCCGGATTGCTAAAGAGCATGGCCGGAGCTTGCCTCAGTTTGCCCTAGCCTGGACACTGGCTAACAAAACAATTACATCAGCTATCTGCGGTGTTACTTCGCTTAAGCAACTAGACGAGAACATTGGAGCTACCAAAGTAAAATTAACAGAAGAAGAGCTTGCTGCCTGTGACAGCGTGTGGCAGCAGCTCAGACCACCTAGATTCTTCTACGGGATATAAATTTATAACTAGTACCCTGGAGGTGGTAATAATGGACCCGATAAGAGTAGTTGTCAGTGGAGCTTTAGGTGGTATGGGAACAGAAGTAATCAAAGCTGTACTCCACGAGCCTGACATGAAATTAGTAGGTGCTTTAGAGGAAAAGGTGACGCAGAATTACCTTACTTTACCCGACACCTCGGAAAAGATACCATTTTCTTCTAACCCGGATTCTCTTTTGAAGAGTTGTAATGCCAATGTATTAGTAGATTTCACTAAAGCATCGGCTTCTATAGCAATCGCTCGCATTGCTCTTAAGAACAGGGTGAATATGGTAATAGGCACCACTGGTCTTACCGAGGATGATATGGAAGAAATTGACCAGCTGTGTCGGAATAACGGTGTCGGTACTATAGAATCAGCTAATTTCTCTTTAGGAACGTTGCTCATGATGCATTTAGCCAGAATTGCGGCAGCCTACTTTGATCATGCTGAGATTATAGAAAGACACCTCAGTAACAAACTTGATGCACCATCAGCAACTTCCATAGCTATGGCAAAGGAAATGCTAAAGGGACGTGGTAAACCATTCATATACCCTGAAACTAAAACAGTGGTAATTAGCAATACCAGGGGTGGTCAAATCGAGGGCATATCTATTCATAGCGTGCGCTCGCCGGGAGTTCCTTGCTCTGGGCATGAAATCATTTTTAGCTGCCCTGGGCAAAACCTGACCCTATGTGATGAGACCGTAAGCCGAGAGTCTTATATGCCTGGTGTTATGCTGGCAATCAGAGAAGTCCTGAAGCATAAAGGCTTAATTCGTGGTTGGGTACCTTGGAAGTTTTAAGCTTACCCCACCTGGATTGAATACCAACCAATGCAGAGACTTACTCCTTGAGTGAATGAGTGTAAGACAGGAGGAGAGAGTGAATAGAACGGCAGATACAGTTGTCATAGGAGGCGGTATTATAGGCTCCTCAATAGCCTATTACCTGGCGAAAAGGGGGGTCAAAGTAATCGTGGTAGAAAGGAAACCAGGATTAGGTTTTGGTGCTTCGGGGGCTAATCAAGGCGGGTGTCCCTTTCAGCTTTTTACCTCGCCTGTGCTTGAGCTTATTACTGAGAGTCTAAAGCTATATAAGAACCTGGCTGAAGAAATAGACTATGACATTGAATACTATAACAGTGGTTCTTTAGTCTGTAGTGTTGACGAAAAGCAGCGCCCTGCCATGGAAAAGCACTCTTTAGCTTTTCAGCAAAAAGGGTTTAACGTGCGGATTGTTGAAGGAAAAGAAATACAAGAACTAGAACCCATCCTGGGAAAAGATGTAGTTGTTGGAGTAGAAGAAGAGTATGCTGGTATCGTGAATCCTTTTAAACTAACTTATGGGTTTGCTCGTGCTGCCCAAAAAATGGGAGCGGAGTTCATGCTTTCTGCAGAGGCTAAGAGCATCGAAACAAGTGGAGGCAGGGTCACAGCTGTTATTACCGATAAAGAGAAAATAAAGACCAACGTTGTGGTTAATGCTGCCGGGGCATGGTCTCCTGAAATTGGCAAAATGGTTGGCCTTGATATACCTATCATACCACAAAGGGGACAGGTTATGGTGACCGAATCTCTTCCCTTTAATAGAAGATGGCGGTATATATTAGACGCTGATTATTTGACTGTTGCCTTTGATGCTGAAAAAGTAGCCAAGTCCAAAGACCCTAGAATAAAACTTGGCGTTGCTGGCAGCTATGCCCAGACAGATAGTGGAAACTGGACTATCGCCAGCAGCCGTGATTTTGTTGGCTTTGATAACAAAGTAACGATGCAGACCCTAAGGTATATATCAGAAAGAGTTATTAAATTCATGCCCAAACTTGCCGATGTTAACTTTATCAGGGCATATGCTGGGTTAAGGCCGTTTTGCTATACTGACGGTCTTCCCATTCTAAGCAAAGTGGATAATCCTTCGGGCTTTGTTATCGCTACCGGACACGCCGGAGAAGGAGTTACACTGGCTCCAATAACGGGGAAATTAATAGCGGAGCTTATAACTGAAGACAAAACTTCAATGCCTATTGATGCCTTTGCCTTTTCCAGACTTCAAGGTCAATAAAACTTCTGTGGAATAGACGCACCTAGCCACTATCACCTTCAGCGGCACATCCAAAAGATACCGGTTTAATCGGTGGTCTCGGACTATAGAATCCCACCTCTTCCATGGATTGTTTTGTTTCCATAGATATCATATTAGCGATTATTGGCTCACACATACGTCCCTGACAAGGGCCCATTCCAGCTCGCGTTAATACCTTAATTTCACTTATGTTGATAAACCCTTCGTTGATGACCTTTCTAATTTCTCCGGCAGTGACTTCCTCACATCTACAAATGATAACATCGTCGATTATTTGACCTAACAATCCTCGCCTAATCGCGAAGATATTATTCAAGGCAGCCTCAAACCTCCTTAGCCCTCTCAATTTTTTAAAAATTGCTGAGTAACGGCGGCTGGCTTCTTCCGGTGTAATAAGCCCAAATTGCTGACAGACTTTGAGGGCAGCCAGTCGCCCTTCCTCTTTAGCGACGATAGCTCCTTCAATGCCCGTACAATCTCCAACAGCAAAAACGCCGGGTATAGTTGTTTCCATATGCTCATCGCAAGCGGGAATCCAGCCTCCCCGGTAAGGATCCCATTTTTGGCGACATCCACAAAGTCGGGATAATCTGGTGGAAGGAACCAGCCCGTATCCAGTAATGATGGTATCTACCTCTGCTCGCTTTTCTGTCGATGGTATAGCTTGCCAATTTCTGTCTACCTTAGCGTATGTTGCCTGTTCAACCTGCTCTTCTCCTTTGGCTTCAACAATGGCATAGCCTCTCAGCAGTGGCACTCTGGCTTTACGTAGCTTCAGGAGATAATCCATCCCATCCTTAAGCACCCCCCATTGGCCCCAAAAGTGTGGAAGCTGTTTCCAGAAACCACTAAGTGAGCTTGCCTCCAGGATAGCCACCACCTTGGCTCCCGCCTCTACTAAGTGAGCTCCCAGAGCTAGCTGCAAAGGGCCCGTTCCGGCCAATAATATCCTTTCACCAGGTAAAACCTTCTCTGCTTTCACCATTCTCAATGCTGCTCCTGCGGTGAGAACACCAGGGAGTGTCCAGCCAGAAAAAGGTACCGGTCTATCGTAGGCCCCTTCAGCCAGGATTAGTCTTTGTGCCTTTAGTACTTCAGTTTTTCCGTCGTGAAGAAAGGCTAATTCCTTATATGGGAATATTCCCCAGACAAGTACATCTCTCAGCAACTCGAACTTATCACTGTATTGCTCAAGCTCAGCTAACAATTGCGTCCCCTGACTATAATCCTTCCCCAATTGTCTCTGGTCCGTTATGCTAAGGCTGTCAGGCAGTCGTCGGTAAATCTGCCCTCCCAACTTGGGGTTTTCGTCAAGCAGAAGAATCTGCACTCCACACTTGGCTGCCTCTATGGCAGCACATACACCTGCTGGCCCCCCTCCAATGATAACGAGCTCTACTTCTCTCATTTTGGAGTTTCCCAATTCCCAATTCCAATCTGGGTTTGAACTTTACAATTTGGTGTAGCCATAGTCTGACACACCAGCGTATTAGGTCTGCCGTTAACTATCATCGCACATCCCATACAGACACCCATCCCACAATAGATTCCTCTCGGTTCTTTAGTTAATTTCGTCTGTCGGCAGGTGCGCTTCCCTGCTGCCAAAAGTGATGCGGCAATAGTTTCTCCCTCATACGCCAAAATCTTCTCTCCATCTACCTCTATTGCAAAGGGTTTGCCACGGCTTACCCCTTTTTGGACCCTTCCGTTTTTCATCAATCCGTCCTATCTATGATACTATTTAAAGTTCTAATGTTGTTCTCAGGGTATATTACTGCAAGATTAATTGTCCGTAGATAAACTCTACAACTTCGTGTTGAAATGTTAGCTGTGTCACCGGCAATCTCGAAAATCAGAGTCAATGAAACTCTCTGGAATCTGTCCTTTTGCTTATTGGACAGGATCTTTTTTATATAGTTTGCCGACTACGGTATCAACTAATAGGTAATCGCCTGTTTGCAAGAGGTGGAATGCTTCTTCAGAAACAGCGGCAACAGGAAGAACCACGTTATCGTAAATTTCTTGAGCTACCAGAACACCTATGGCAATGATTGACTCAACTTGCAGGTTTATAATGGCACAAGGAGCATTCGAACACCGTATAGCCTCTAATAAAATAGCCGACGTGGTGCTTGAACCACGACCACCAGGATAAACAAAAACCCTACCTTTGACAGATTCACCGAATAAACTACTTCGTGGATTAATTATAGCTCCTGTTTTTGGGTCAAGGTCACCCCAAAAACTGAAGGGTTCCGAAGAAACCAAGGCAAATCCTTCACTGACTCCAGCCACGACAGATTGGCACAAGGCAATTTCTCTTTGCACGTTAGCCCTCCCTTATTTCACCTTTCAACGCAGCCTCCACACACTTCTGAATATTACCAAAAATAACTTGCAGCCCTGTTAGCCCGGGGGCATAATGAGCCCACTTGCCTGAGTTAGTAACTAGTAGCCGGAACCCCCAGTTATCCCAAATATTACGAGGCCAGTTTAAGTTACAAGTGTCCGTGGTCACTTTCACACCGGAAAAACTAAGAGACTCCAGAAGGCCAGCTTCTTTAAGCCAATGGTAAACAACTCGATTGGTCTGAACCCATAATTCTACTCCCCTAGCAATTTTCTTTCCACCCAAAAGTTGGTTTAGCTGTTTGACTTCTGGAAAAGACGCATGAGGGCATCCTATAACCACAAGGTCAACTTTTCCTTCTTTTACTGTTGAAAGATTTCTACGGGCTGTGAGTAACTCTTCCTCACCAATATCTATTATTTGCGTCGGCTCTTTTCCCTGAAAAGCATCTTCATAAGTAGAAGCCTCAGGAGTGACTCCCAGGATGTGAAAGAGGTCCACTGCACCAGACGAAGCGGCAGCTGCGCTCAATGCCTTTAGATTGTCAGATGAAACTGTATTGGGGATACCCTCAATCACCGGGATTCTTTCCTGTGCAAAAGAGCCAGCAATGTATCCTATGAGAGGATATATTGAATCATCACCAAAATCTATTAGATCAGAAGTCTGGAGCCTCAATAGAATCTCTCCGCTCCGATTTTGAGGTATGTGTAGACTAAATTTAGGCACTCTACCAGTCACAGCAGCACAAATATCAGCAAAATCACCATATCGGGCGGTTCTTGCTCCGATTACTGAATTGACGAAGGCTATGGCGTTTGATTCTGCCCAGGCTATCTGTTGCCCGAAGCGTGGAATCATACCATTCTGGTAAGGGGCACAAGTCCAGGTTGGGTTTGCACCCATCCGTAAATATGCTTGCTCTAGTCTCTTACTTTTCTCAGCAAAGTCAGGGGGGACCCTGAATTCCTGCCATCGCTTTATATCTCTGGCCGAAGGGTTCAATGATGTGGGAACACAGAATTCCGTGTCACAGTGAACTAATCTTGCCACAAACTCTAATCCAGCGTCACCCAGAAGTTGGAAAAAGGTGGAATCGATGTGAACCTGAGTTATTGGCATCATTTCTTCTGCACCGTATATTTGACCCAGCTTGGTTAATATGGACATAGCCATTGATACCGCTTTTCCATATTGACCATCTAGCATTCTCTGTTCTTCATCTGTGAGCTTCACTAGACACCTCTGCTACCCAGTAAAATGCAATAAATACACACCACTTACCTAAGGTAAATCGTTTTTATTGCATTATGAAACCTCTATTTTGAAAATATCTTCTATTTGTTATGATGAACTCTGAAAGCAGCTCCTTTATCAGCCGGCTCTGAAAGTATGGCATACGCTCCTAATATCCCTTTATCAGTCTTTGGCGGACGGGGGCTCCACTTCTTAAGCCGATTTTCTAGTTCGGTGTCGGAAATTAACAGCTGCAGTTTCCGGTTCGGAATATCGACTAAAATAGGGTCTCCATCTTGAACAACAGCAATCGGTCCTCCCACGGCTGCTTCTGGAGAAACATGGCCGACTATTGGGCCTCGATTAAATCCTGAGAAACGGCCATCAGTAATTAGTCCCACAGAGTCAGCTAGCTTACTAACATAAAGTGCGTCGGTGGATAGCATTACCTCTTTCATTCCTGGCGCACCCTTTGGCCCTTCATATCTTATTACCATTAAATCTCCAGCTTTGATATCTCCGTATTGAATAGCCCTGAGGCCTTCTTGGTCGCTATCAAACACCCTGGCAGAGCCCTTGAAAACTTTCATTTCAGGTATCATGGCTGTTTGTCTGGCAATGGCACCATTAGGAGCGAGATTACCTTTTAGTACGACTAGGCCTCCTTCTTCATGTAATGGCTTATCCACAGAAGTGATAACTTCTCTGTTCTTGACCTCGGCTCCTTCAATGCATTTCTCAAGACTAACTCCATCTACTGTCATACAAGATAAGTCAAGATATTTTCGCATTTCTGCAGCCAGCGCCGGTACACCACCGGCTTCATAAAAGTCAATAATTGAATGACTACCATTAGGAACAACAGAGACCAAGCAGGGAACCTCTTTACTGAGGGAATCAAAGAGGTCTAAATCAATGTCTATATTAAGTTCCTTCCCTATACTAATGATATGTAGTACTGCGTTAGTTGAACCCCCTATTGCTAAACTGATTGCTATAGCATTTCTCAAAGACCTTTCGTTTATGATTTGCGATGGTTTTATGTCTCTTTCTACTAGCTTTACTATTTGACGACCGGCTCTTTGAGCTGCAGTGTAACGGAGGCTGAAAACAGCTGGGATATTAGCTGTTCCCGATGGTGACATGCCAAGAGCTTCACTGAGAATTTGCATGGTATTAGCTGTGCCCATCAGTGAACAAGCTCCAAACCCCGGACATGCTCGGTCTTCCATTCTGGCTAGTTCTTCCTCCGAAAGTTCAGCATCGAGCACCGCTTCATTCAAGTCAGCGCTGGTAATTTCTTTTCCATTATACTTTCCGGGAAACATAGGGCCGCCAGTTAATAAGATTGAAGGAATATCCAATCGTGCTGCCGCCATTAACTGCCCAGGAATCAGGCTATCACAGGATGACAAAAGCACCAATCCGTCAAGAAGATGGACCTTAGCCACAATTTCTATAGAAGCTGCCATTACATCTCTGACAACAAGTTCATATTTTAGATTTTCTGTTCCTATTGATATATTGCCGCAAGTGGCCAACGTTCCAAATTCAAAGGGTACTCCACCCGCCTGCCATATACCTGCCTTAACCCATTCGGCTAACCGGTGTAAGTGAGTATGAGCAGGGGATAAGTCAGTTGCTGTATTAGCGATTCCTATATGCGGTCGATTTCTGAGGTCTGAATCCTCAAAACCTACTCCTTTATAGATAGCACGGCGATGTGCCGCCTCTGGGTTGCCAAAGTAGTCCTTAGACAATTCTTATATCCTCATTAATTTTAGGAGGTGTATTAATACCTAACCAAAAGCAAAAACCCGTATTACGACAACTCTGCTGTCTACGTGCCCAATGGTGACTAGGTAAATAGTGGAAGGAAAAGTAACTATACATTAGTTTAACACAATTTCTAGCCGAAAAGCTTAGGCTTAACCTAAACTGCTACCTCAGCCTCCCCAATTTTTTGAGTTCCTCCTTTACTTTTTCCATTATATCCGGAGGCACCTTGCTTGTAGGCATTAATGCGTTTCCTACATCATGTCCCAACAGTTTAATACTCTCCTTGAGGAGCTGGGAATCATGCCTAGTAGCTAGCAGGTTAATAAGCGGGAAAATGGCAAGCTGTTGCTCACTAGCCTGCTCTATTTTTCCACTCTTAAACAAATTATATATTTCCACTATTTCGGCAGGTATAAGATTCCCGATGGTACATATACTACCATCGGCACCAAGACAAAGGGCTGGTAAAAGCTTACTTTCGTAGCCTTCAAGAACTGTTATTTTCCCTTTAGTCAACCGAATAATCTCTGCCGTATGGTCTATATCTTCGTGAGTGTCTTTTATTCCCTTAATATACCCATCAGCAGCAAGACGTGCTACCATTTCCGGTTCCATACTATAACCATACTGTCCGGGCCAGCTGTAAACGAATACCGGAATATTAATTGCCTCAGCAACTGCTTTGTAATGCTGATATAGCCCTTCTCCTAACGGCCTGGGATAGTGAGGGAGTGAGACGATAATGGCATCTGCCCCAGCAGCATCAGCATACTTACTTAACTCAACGGTGATTCGGGTGCTGTTATGCCCGGTTCCGGCAAATACTGGCACTTCCCCTTCAGTAGCTTTCACTCCTATATCTATTATCTCCTTTCTCTGTTCCATAGTCATCAAGGAAGCTTCACCTGTGCTTCCAGCAACAAAAATCCCATGAACTCCCTCAGCGATTAAGTAGCGGATAAACTTCTTCGTTTTCTCCCCGTCAATTTCTCCTTTGGAGTCAAATATGGTAATCGCTGGTGGTATAATTCCGTGAAATTTTCTTACTTCTTTCATTTTTACCTCCCGTTGTGCTTAAATTTCTTGACCGAGTACGAAACCCTTTAGTCCAAATGGGTCATCTGGGTCTAAAACAAAATGATGAAATCCCATAATGTAAGCGCTTCCCGTAATTTCAGGTACAACCGCTGTGTATTCACCGACCTTAGTTTCCTCAATTAACCTGCCTCGATACGTTTCACCTATGATACTCTCATTTATAAAATCCTCATTTAGTCCCAATTTGTTCCTGCCAAATAAGACAGCCATCCGACCAGATGTCCCTGTACCACTTGGCTCCCTGCTAATCCAGTTATCACCTACTACTGCTTGGCTTTGATTGGCATTTTTGTTCTTGACCGGTGTGTCTACAATGCAAACAGCGTGTAACTTTTTTGATATGTTAGGATCAGTAGGGTGCACTAACTTAAATTCCCTGTTAAATGCGCTCTTTATCGCGGCACCGGCTTTAACTAAGGCATCAGTATTTTCAGACCTTATCCTGACACCAATCTCTTGTGCGTCCACGTAGTAGAACCAATTTCCACCGTAACTGACGTCTCCCTTGACCTCTCCATAATCTGGGACGTTTATGGATACGTCTCTTTTATATAGGAATGACGGCACATTTACAAATGAGACGCTCTTTACCTTACCGCCCGGAGTGTTTACTCTTGCTCTAATTAACCCGGCTGGAGTCTCTAATGTAATTTCTGTTGCAGGTTCTTTCAACTGAACCATGCCCATTTCAACAAGCACGGTACACACCCCTATAGTCCCATGACCGCACATCTCATCGTAGTAAGAAGGATTAAAGAAAATAACACCAAAATCAGCGTCTTTGTTACTCGGCTCTACTAAAAACGCACCAAACATGCCAGAGTGACCTCTGGGCTCATTACACAAAAAAGTACGCAGATAATCCATTTTACTTCTTATGTAATCCCTTTTTTGGACTACTGAGTCCCCAGGTATTTTGGGTAAACCGCCGACAGCAACTCTAGTTGGATTGCCTGCTGTATGAGAATCCACGACAAAGATTGAATTTGAAAACCTTGTGCTCATAAGGTACCTCCTTTAACTCTTCCAGCAAACTTGTTCTATATTCAGTGGCAAGCCCTTGTATCTTCCAGAGTCTTGAGATAGTCGATAACTTCTTCTGTACCGTAACCACAGTGCCTACCGAACATTCTATATTTGTAAGAATCCCTCATTTTCGCTCCCAAATGGGGATATCGATCAGTCCAACTTACTGGTATGGTTTATTCATTAGAATTACCGTTTTCCCCCTCTGAATTTACCCAGGTTATGACGAACTTTGACTCAATTTCGCCACTCAATGTTAACATAAAATGATTTAGCAGCCAACTCAACACAGATTGCTTTAGGATCGTGTGCAGGGAAATCTAAACCTTTCTCGTGAACTACCAATTCTAGTGCATTATCACTGATTTCTTTAGCCGCTTCTAATGCCTCCGAAAAAGAACCAAATCCTTCTTTATTTCTATCTGCTGGATTACACTGCTCCTAAATTCTCAAGCAGATTACGGATCCCCTTCTTTTTTTCTTCGGAAACTGGAAGTAGGGGCTTCCGGCATCTACCCACAGGGTCGCCCACTATTTCACAGGCGGCTTTTATATTTGGAAGCCATACCTTTGGAGCTTCAAACAGTGCGGCAAGGGGTACATATTTGTACCACAGTTCTCTAGCAGCCCTTATATCATTCTCCTTCACAATAAGGTTATATAGCTTTTTCACTACCCTTGGAACAACATTTGCACCGCCTGATACACACCCCGCAGCACCCAATACAAAACCCTGGAATATAAGATCATCGACTCCGGTAAATATATTTATCTTATCCCCGCATGCTTCTTTGATGATCTGCATACGCCGAGTGTCAACGCATTCTTTTAAATAATTAACCTTACCCTCTTTTACTAACCTAATTATGATATCTGGCACAAGGTCGTTTCCACTCGTGTCAGTATTGTTGTAAGGCATGATGGGGATGTTTACAGACTCTGCTACTTTCTTAAAATGTTGGTATAATGCTTCATCGGTTTGTGCTCCATAATATGGACTCACTATCATTAGTCCATCTGCCCCTGCATCCTCAGCAAATTTACACCATCTTATGGTTTCCTTCGTTGAAGGTGCCATTCCTCCTGCGAGTACTGGCACTCTTCCATTCACATGCTCTATCACGAGTTTTATAAGGGTTTTTCTTTCCTCCTCTGATAGTGATGCGAATTCTCCTGTACTACCACCAACGATAACCCCATCGACTCCTTCCTCTATTACCCTATCTGCATGAGCTCTCAATCTCTCTTCGTCTAAAGACTCGTCCTCTTTAAAAGGGGTAACGAGCACCGCATATATGCCTTCAAATTTCTTATTTATCATGTATCATCTCTAATCAGTTTATTTTCAGTTCCCCTGTCTGCGCGCATAGTTCTAGTTTCTTTGCTCTAAATTACCGTGTCCCCAGCCACAAGTTAGGCAGGAAAAGACTTACCTGCGGGATATAAGTGGTCAGTATCAAGACAACTAGCTGTCCAAAGAGTAGAAGATAAATGACTGTTTTAACATATCTATTTGGCGGGAACAACTTTACCGGGATATTCCCGACGCCAGCGGCAAGGTAGAGATTCGGTGCCACTGGTGGGGTGAGATTTCCCAATCCCGTATTCACACCCACAATCGCCCCAAAATGAAAGGGGTTAATCCCAAAATGGTTAGCCACCGGGAGTAAGATGACGCCTGCTAGAATACAGCACGACATATCATCCATAATCATGCCCATAAGAAGTAAGAGGACGTTTACCGACAACAAGAACAGACCCGGGGTAGGGATTACAGTTGTAAGAACTCGCAATATCATTGCCGGTATGCCGGCGAAAATAAATGCCCGGCTTAGGGCGAACATGAAGAAACATATAGTGCCTATAGCCCCAATAGGTCTAGCCGCTTCTATAAAACCTCTCGCCACACCGCTCAAACCTGCCCCAAACCGTGAGAGTGATCTCTGGATAATGGCTGACACTATGCCGCTTACCACGGCATATGCCATAATCCAAAATACTGCCACTGCGGCAGCTTCTGTTGGAGTAAAAACGCCTCCGTAAATTCCACCCAAAATAATAACCGGCAGTGCCAGACTTGGCCAAGCTGTTCTCGCTTTGCTCCATACTTCCCTCCTCTCGCCACTGGTTAATTCCTTCTTTGTATCACTGGTTACCGGTGGTTGCTCAAGGCGACTGAGCCCCCCTCTACTGGTAAGGAAGAAATTTAACCCGATAAAAAAGATGGCACCAAGTAACCCAGGTATTGCCGTGGCTAAGAACAAGAGAGGTATGCTTAGATGACCAGCGACACCGAATACTATCATGCTCAGGCTGGGTGGGATGAGCATTGCGACAAGGGAAGCACAGGCTACTAAACCCGTGGTATATTCTTTGTGGTAACCATATTTAGCCCCTTCTGGAATCACCAGTGGACCTATGGCACCGATTGTCGCTGAAGCACTACCGGTTATAGCACCAAAAATAGCAACAAATAGTACCAGTGCTCCACCAAAGGCGGCTCTTGCCTTCCCCAAAATAACGTGCAGGAGGTCAAAGAGCTTGGTCGTTAACGAGGTGGACATCATCAAGGAGCCAACCATTATGTAGAGGGGAAGCGCCAGAAAGGCAAACCCTTGCAGCATCTTAAAAGAATCTGGCACTAACCGAGTTATGGAATCGATATCACCAATAATAACCATAAAGATAAGACAGGCGATACCGAAAATGTAACCTATTGGCACTCCGCTGGCAATGCCTAGCAGGGTAAAGGCTATGACTATAGTCAAGCTCAACTCAAGGCTCATTGAGAGCTCCTTCGCCTGGCCTGACGAAAGGCACTTAGCTTGGTTACTGATTCATGAGTTAAGTACACTGTGTTCAGCACTAAG
>Ga0114919_10001646_pt1 | contig 17877 bp, 17 predicted proteins | sample BlataG_FD_88682 | JGI IMG/M metagenome (GOLD analysis project Ga0114919, IMG submission 88682) | Deep subsurface microbial communities from Black Sea to uncover new lineages of life (NeLLi) - Black_00105 metaG | ecosystem: Environmental > Aquatic > Marine > Oceanic > Sediment | place: Atlantic... | reverse complement strand
CGCTCGTAAGATGGGAGTTAGTACACACTTGTTAGCCTGGAGTAAACGAAGTGGATATGGTTTGGTACGAGATTGGATAAAGGATGGTGCAATCGGTACTCTCAGGGAAATCCATAACTGGTCGAACAGACCGGTATGGCCTCAATGGACAGCTAATCCATCTGATACACCGCCAATCCCGGAAGGTTTTGATTGGGATCTATGGCTAGGTCCTGTACCCGATCGTCCTTATCATCCGAATTATACACATGCCGTATTTCGCGGTTGGTACGACTTTGGAGCTGGTAGTATAGCAGATATGGGCACTTATAGTCTTTGGCCACTATTCAGGACATTTGGTTTGAATACTCCGCCGATCAGTGTTGAAGCAAACGGGACTACTACCTGCGCAATAACAAATCATGTGAGCAGGAGTCATAAAAATGATGTTGCTTTCCCATATTCATGTACAATTCGTTTTAAATTTCCGGCACAGGAGGAATTGCCACCACTCGATATATTTTGGTATGACGGAGGAATGAAACCTCCAACACCTGAAGAGTTGGAAGTTGATAATAAAGAGTTGCCCAGGGAGGGAATGATGTTTGTCGGCGATAGCGGAAAGATTCTTGCAGGTTTTCGGGGTGATAAACCACAAATCATTCCGGAGAAAAAGATGCATGAATATATGGGGGATCGAAAGGCTACAGAAGACACAGTTCAACGAAGAGATAGTGATTGGATTGATGCTTTCAAGAGCGGGACGCAGTCTCCGGGAAGCTTTTTAACTGCAGGAGCTGTTACCGAAACCATTCTCCTGGGCGCCGTTGCGTTACGAGCCGGAAAAAAAATAATGTATGACTCGGAAAATATGAAAATCACAAACATACCAGAAGCAAATAAATATCTGTATCGCGAATACCGGAAAGGATGGGAGCTTTGATGAAAAAAGTCAACAATTTATATTTCGGCACCTATCCTGATTGGCGAAGTCCCAGTGACAATTTTGACAATTATGAGTATTTACAAAAGACGCTTCCATATGCCGGTGGCATGTCGTACAGAAATCAGCCAACTGAAGAAATCACAGCAAAAATGATCAAATTATGCAAGGAAACCGGTTATCGAGGTTGGTATGGCATTGAATCCAGTGGACGCGAGGAGATAAAGAAGGGTAAGGAATTATTGAAAAAGTACCTCTTTAACTAATGGTTAACTTTGGTAAATAAATTATGGGAGAAAATTATGGCTAAAAAAATATGCAGTAAAATTTAATTAAAATTAAGGTATGGAAATAAACAGAAGACAATTTATGGTCACATCACTGGCTGCAACAGCAGGCTTGGTAGCAAACATCAATGGCTTTTCTCAGAATGGTCAAAAGAAAAAGTCGAATATGAAGGTTGGTTTATACAGCATCACATTTCTCGGGGTTTGGTATCGCGGAGAAGCCCTTTCTTTGGAAGATATGATAAAACGAGCCAAAAATTATGGTTATGATGGGATTGAGATCGATGGAAAACGCCCTCATGGCAATCCGCTCGACTGGCCGACGAAACGTTGTAAAGAACTTCACTCTGTCTCTGACGGAGAAGGTATTGAAATATTTGGAGTCGCGGCAAATAACGATTTCAGCAGTCCGGTTCCTGAATATCGGGAGTGTCAGGTTGCTTATGTTAAAGAGCTAATTCGAATGACGTCAGATTTGGGCGCAAAGACATTGCGAATGTTTCTGGGTTGGCCGGGTGTAACGAAACATCCGCAATTAGCCCAATATGCCATTGCAAGGGATATTTGGGATTATACTCATGAAGAATTTGCTGAGGAGGAAATATGGGCGTGGTGTCGCGAGGGCATGGCAGAATCTGCACGATATGCAGAAGATGCCGGTGTTATTTTGGCATTGCAGAATCATGCTCCTGTTATTCGCGATTATAAAGATGTGTTGCGGATGGTGGAAGAAGTCAATTCTCCCAACCTGAAAGTCTCATTGGATGTCCCGATTATGGTAGATAAAAGTCCTGAAAATATCCAAAGGGCAGCGAAAGCCGTTGGTAATTTGCAGGTGTTGTCTCATTTTGGAGGTGAATATGAAAGGGATGCAGATGGCAAAGTAAAAGGTGCCGAATTCTATACCCCTTTCGTTCAGGCAATGCATGAGATTGGATATTCTGGTTATCTAAGTTACGAATTGTGCCATCCGCTGCCAGTTGTGAATGGTCAAACAGTAGGTATCGAATATGCAGAAAAAAATGCAGAATTGGCTGGTGAATTTATGCGAGGGCTTGTTACTGAAATCACAAAGGGATAAAAATTGAAACACAAAAATGTGGCTGGTCAGAATTTTTCAAAGATCGTTGCACGTGTCAATATATTATCTCCGATGACCTATTAGTATGTTGTTAATCTCGCCTGGTTGCTCAATACAAAAACCCAAACAGCCAGAGGGGAATTTTGTTCTTATAGCCATATTCGATGTTATCGGCTGCAATATATGAGTCTTTTATTCCGGCAATTTGTTTCCGGGTTTTGTTTTTGCCACCAACCTCAAAGTTGTAATTATCATCTATTAAAAAATCTCCTTTTTTTGGATATGAAACCTTATGTTTTGCACTTAGCTGATTAATAAAGAAAGTTTCGCGCAGAGTTCCGGGATTAATCCTGTTGTCTAAAGCATACATCAGAGAGGTGTTGCTTAAGTAAACTTTTTCGGGTTTGGTCAGAAATGATGTGGCTTTCCCGGAATACCTCAACGATTTTATTAAACCTGCTTTTTCGATCAGATTAAGATATTTTATGAGCTGATCGCGGCTGGTGCCTATCTTTCTGCTTAATTCTGAGATATTTGGCTTAAAAGGAGAAGAGATTGATACAAGGCTTAATAAGTTTTTTATTTTGACGATTGTTTCATATGAGATTTTTGTTGTGGCAGGGATGTCATTTTCAATGATCAGGTTAATGATCATCTCAAGCTTTTCGAAAAATTTTGCATTGTCTTCAACAATAAACGGATAAACACCATTCTTAATATATTCATTGAAATATTTTACCGGTTTAAATTTGTTGTTTATTTCAACTGCCAGTCTGTTGTGATTTTTGAGAATTTCTTCAAAAGAAAAAACCGGTAAATAAATCTTGTGCATCAGTATCATGTATTCGCGGAAAGATAATTCATGTAGATGGTATAAAGTTGCCCTGCGGCTCAGGTCTGCTTTGCCTTTATATATTTCGAGAGCTGACGAACCGGTTGCAACAACTTTTAATTCAGGATAGAAATCGTAAATGTTTTTAATATCCTGTGACCAGTTTGAATATTTATGCAGCTCATCAATAAACAGGTATTTGCCACCATTAATTGTAAAATCTTCAGCCATTTCCGACAATGCGGTTTTAGCAAAATATATGTCGTCAAGCGAAACGTATAAAGCTTCAGGCAAAATTCCGAAATTTTCTTTCATATACTGTAGCAATAAAGTTGTTTTTCCTACACCTCTTGCTCCGGTAATTATGATCAGCCTGCTGTTCCAATCAATATCATTATACAGATACCTTTTGAATTTTTGATTCAGATTATTGATTACCCGCGTTGACTTCTTATATAATTTTTCCATGTTATGAGGGTTACAACATGCAAATATATAATAAATTGCTGGTTTTAACAAGCATAATATAAATAAAATGCAGACTGGAACAGATAGTTAATGATACAATAAACCGGTCAGACCTGTGGTATATTATTCCAACATTCTAATCCGTTTGCACAGTTTATGAATGAAGTGAATACATTGCCTGATGGAACTTATAAAGGAGTACTTTACTTGGATATTAATGATTATGATTGCCAGATTCAATATGTAAATGGGAAATATATACCAAATGAAGGTAAAGAGAATTATCCGGTAATTGAAGTGCCATGGTTTGATGCTAAAGCATTCTGCAAATTTTACGGAGGGAGACTACCCACTGAAGCAGAATGGGAATTTACATCTAAAGGAGGAAATCAAAGTAAAGGATATATTTATAGTGGTAGTGACACACTTGATAAAGTCGGGCGGTACTGGAACAACTCATTTAGTTTTGAAATTAAACTGACAATTATGAATGATCAAATTAATAAAGACAATTGTCCTTTTTGTTACAAATACATTTATTTTAACGTATCGGAATTTACTCACTCGCCCTGTGAAATAAAGTCTAAGACTTTACTGCATGGCAGCCCTGTGGAATGTTCTTTCAGAATTCCACAGGGCAAGGGCTGTCCAAAGGACTCTCCCATAGGGACTCCTTTGGAGCTGCGGAGAGGCTAAGGGATTTGACTGCTCATTTTAGACTTATTAAATTCAAATTGATATGTAAAACAAATAAAAACTAAAACCATCTCCAAATTATATACCTCACATGTTAATGGATATTGAAGCTATATTTATTAATTTTTGTATATTTGCCCTTATTTAGAATAATTCCACATAGAGCATAATTTCCACGGCCAGAAATTCGTTTAAAAGAAAAAAGCATGAAGAAGGAGCAGGATAAAATAATAAATGATATAACTCAGGGAGAATACAAATACGGCTTTTACACGGATGTTGAAACAGATTTGATTCCGAAGGGACTGAATGAGGATGTTGTCCGTATAATTTCAAAAAAAATGAAGGAGCCGGAATTTATGTTAGAGTATCGTTTAAAGGCGTTCCGTTATTGGTTAACTAAAAAAATGCCAGACTGGCCTCACCTGAAAATACCAAAAATCAATTTTCAGGATATCATTTATTATGCAGCTCCTAAACAAAAAGTGCAGCCGGAAAGCATGGATGATATTGACCCGGAGTTGAGGAAAACCTTTGACAAGCTTGGAATACCTTTGGATGAGCAGAAAATGTTAACAGGTGTTGCGGTAGATGCCATAATGGATAGCGCATCGGTAAAAACAACATTTCAGGAGACTCTTGCTGAACGTGGAATAATCTTTTGTTCACTAAGTGAAGCAATAAAAGAATACCCGGATCTGATAAAAAAATATTTGGGAACGGTTGTTCCTTATACGGATAATTATTTTGCTGCTTTAAATTCAGCTGTATTCAGCGATGGATCATTTTGCTTTATCCCAAAGGGAGTAAGATGCCCAATGGAATTATCAACCTATTTCAGGATAAACGCAGCCAACACCGGGCAGTTTGAAAGGACCCTTATTGTTGCGGAAGAGAACAGCTACGTTAGTTATCTGGAAGGATGTACTGCTCCCAGGCGGGATGAGAACCAGTTACACGCGGCTGTGGTTGAGATTATTACACTCAGGAATGCAGAAGTTAAATATTCTACAGTACAAAACTGGTATCCGGGTGATAAAAATGGGAAAGGCGGCATATTTAATTTTGTCACAAAACGGGGTATTTGCAAAGGAGATAATTCGAAAATTTCCTGGACTCAGGTGGAGACAGGGTCGGCGATAACATGGAAATATCCAAGCTGTATTTTGCGTGGAAATAATTCGATAGGGGAATTTTATTCTGTCGCCGTAACGAATAATTTTCAACAGGCTGATACGGGGACGAAGATGATCCATATTGGGAAAAATACCAAAAGTACTGTTGTTTCGAAGGGAATTTCTGCAGGGAGAAGTAATAACAGCTACCGGGGACTGATTAAAGTGTTAAAGAATGCTGATAATGCAAGGAATTTCTCCCAATGTGATTCTCTTTTGCTGGGGGATAAGTGTGGAGCACATACCTTCCCTTATCTTGAAGTAGATAACCAGTCTGCTATTATCGAGCATGAAGCTACGACATCAAAAATCGGTGAGGATCAGATATTTTATTGTAACCAAAGAGGAATTTCAACTGAAGATGCTGTAGGTTTGATCGTTAATGGTTATGCCCGTGAAGTGATTAATAAGCTGCCTATGGAATTTGCTGTTGAGGCTCAAAATCTTCTGCAAATCAGCCTGGAAGGGAGCGTGGGTTAAATGTAAATGAGAATCCGTCCGCCGCCTTCACGGCGTCCGACGGATTTAGACTATTTAAAGCAATAAAGTAAATTAAGGAAAGGAGAAAAAGAGGCACAAAATCATTAAGAATAAGTTTTTTCAGGAAATAAAACGAAAGTATGATGTTAAGCATAAAGAATCTAAGGGTATCGATTGAAGGAAAAGAAATTCTGGAAGGAATTAACCTTGAGGTAAAAGCCGGTGAAATACATGCTATTATGGGACCAAATGGTTCAGGTAAAAGTACACTTGCCTCTGTTCTTGCCGGTCGCAATCTTGTTGAAGTAATTGAGGGAGAAGTGTTGTATATGGGTAAAAACCTTTTGGAAATACTGCCTGAAGAAAGATCCAGACAGGGCATTTTCCTTGGGTTTCAGTATCCTATTGAAATTCCTGGGGTAAGTATGGTGAATTTTTTGAAGACAGCTTTGAACGAACACCGTAAATACAATGGCCTTGAACCGTTATCAGCCTCCGATTTTCTTAAAGTTATGAGGGAAAAGAAAGCTTTAGTAGAGATCGCCTCAAGTTTAACAAACCGGTCTGTAAATGAAGGATTTTCGGGTGGTGAGAAAAAGAGAAATGAAATTTTTCAAATGGCAATGCTCGAACCCAAACTTGCTATTCTGGATGAAACGGATTCAGGTCTGGATATCGATGCATTAAAAGTTGTGGCTAATGGAGTAAATAAACTAAAGACAAAAAAAAATGCCACCATTATTATAACACATTACCAGCGCTTATTAAATTATATTATCCCGGATTATGTTCATGTACTATATGACGGGAAAATTGTAAAAACGGGGGGTAAGGAACTGGCGGTTGAACTTGAAGAAAAGGGATATGAATGGATCAGTAAGGAACTTGCCATAAATAATTCTCCGGCAATTTTATAATTCAATGAATTATGGGAGAAGTTGGTCCTAAAACAGATATTGTAAAAAAATTAGTTGATTCCTATTACCGGAATGCTGATATTTTTAATAAAAGTACACCTGCCTTTATTAACGAAAAAAGGGAAAAGGGGATTAAATATTTTAAAAAGTTAGGAATTCCCGGCAGGAAAAACGAAAATTATAAATATACCAACCTGGAGCATGTTTTCAGTCATCCTTTCCGTAACGCGATATCCCCCGGTAATAAGTATTTTGATATGAATAACATTTTTAAATGTGATATTCCTGCGCTGGATACAAATGTGATCCTTCTTTTAAATGGGTTTTATTTTGACAGAAAAACTCCATTAAGGGAATTACCTTCAGGTGCCTTTGTCGGAAGTTTTGCCAAAGCTTCAACTGAATATCCTGAACTGGTTGAAAAATATTATGGTAAATATGCACAAATCACTAATGAAGGTTTGGTAGCTCTGAATTCGGCTTTTGTTCAGGATGGAATTTTTATATATGTACCCAAAGGGGTTGTTCTCCAAAAACCGTTACAAATTGTAAATCTTATCATGTCAGACAATGATATTATGGTTCAACACCGTAATTTATTTGTTTTGGAAGAAAATACCGGGGCTACGGTAATTGTCTGTGACCATACCTTTTCACCACATAAATTCCTTACTAATTCAGTAACCGAAATATATACCGGCCCTGATTCCCGGTTTGATTTCACAAAGGTTCAGAATGAACACAATGATGCCACTCAGATATCTCACATATATCTTAATCAGGGGGAAAACAGTAATGTAACATCAAATTTGATTACCCTCCATGGAGGTTTAGTGAGGAATAATTTCCATGTCCGGTTGGACGGTGAAGGTTGTGAAAATAATACTACCGGTTTATTTCTTGCCGATAAGGGACAAAATATTGATAATTATGCATACATCGACCATGCAAAACCTTATTGTACAAGCAACCAGTTGTTTAAAGGGGTTTTAGATGATTTTGCCACCGGTGCTTTTAATGGGAAAATACTGGTTAGAAGGAATGCACAAAAAACACAGGCATATCAGGCAAATAACAATATACTGCTTACCGATGATGCCAGGATGAATACAAAACCTCAACTGGAAATTTATGCCGATGATGTAAAGTGCAGTCATGGTGCTACTGTGGGTCGATTGGATGAAAATGCATTATTTTATATGCGGGCAAGGGGAATCGGAGAACGTGAATCAAGATTGATGCTAATGTATGCTTTTGCGAATGAAATTATTAACCAAATAAAGGTTGAACCCTTAAGGGAAAGGATCAATCATCTTGTTGACATGCGGCTTCGCGGCGAATTATCAAGATGTCAGAATTGTGCTATGAATTGTGGTTAATTCATAAAAAGATCATGTTAAACATTGACGAAATAAGAAAAGATTTTCCACTCCTGGAGCGAAAGGTCCATAATTTTCCACTTGTTTATATGGACAATGGAGCTACAACGCAAAAACCCCGAATAGTAATTGAAACAATCAAACAACTTTATTCCCGGCAGAATAGCAGTATACATAGGGGGGTGCATTTTCTGAGCGAACAGATCACCGATATTTTTGAAAATGCCAGGAATGCGGTAAAAGAATTTCTTAATGCGGCGAAAAGTCACGAAATAATATTCACCAGTGGGGCAACTGGTTCTATAAATACTATAGCCTATTCATTTGGCGAAAAGCACATAGGCCCGGAAGATGAAATCATTGTCTCTGAGATGGAACATCATGCCAATATTGTTCCATGGCAAATGTTATGTGAGCGAAAAAGAGCAAAATTAAAAATTTTGCCCATTGATGATAACGGTAAATTGCAGATTGACCATTTGGAGAATTTGTTTTCACGGAAAACTAAAATTCTTGCTTTAACCCATGTTTCCAATACGTTAGGGACTATTAACCCGGTAAAGAAAATCATTGAAATAGCTCATACCCATAATGTGCCTGTTTTAATTGATGGCGCCCAGGCCATTCAACATGGGACAGTAGATGTAAGAGATCTGGATTGCGATTTTTACGTGTTTTCAGGTCATAAAGTTTATGGTCCAAACGGCATAGGGGTACTCTATGGAAAGGAAAAATGGCTTGAAGAACTTCCTCCTTATCAGGGCGGTGGCGATATGATCAAAAGTGTTACCTTTAAAAAAACAATCTATAATGATATCCCTTTTAAATTCGAAGCGGGTACGATAAATTATATAGGTGCCATTGGTTTAAGCAAAGCATTGGAATATTTAAACCGGTTAGGAAAGCAGGACATCGAAGACTATGAAACTGAACTGCTGAAATACGGTACCGAAAAGTTAAATGAAATTGAAGGACTAAGAATCTACGGTAATGCTGAAAACAAAATTTGTGTTTTTTCCTTTCTGTTGGAAGGAATTCATCAGTATGATGCCGGAATGGTTCTGGATAAAATGGGGATAGCCGTTCGTACAGGTACGCATTGCGCACAGCCTGTAATGGATCGATTTGGAATTCAGGGCACAATACGCGCCTCCCTTGCCTTTTACAACACAAAAAGTGAGATTGACAGGCTTGTGGAGGCACTGTTTAAGGTGAAACAGATGTTTCAATAATATAATTATGTAACTTATCAGTGTGTTGGGATGAAAAGTTATATGCTTGCCACGTGAAATGCGACGCTTGCCCGGTGAAATTTGAGGTACGAAAACATTTCACCAGGGAAGGAGCATATTTCACTGTGGTTATAAGTTAATTGTTATTAGATAATAGTTAGTTGCTGGGTACTGGGTACAAGTAGTTCGTTCTTGAAATAACAGATTAAGAACATAGCTTCGCAAATTAAAAAAGGGAATTAAGAACAGAACTTTGTAAACTAATTGAAAAACAGCAGATATGAAAGTTTGAGTCTACTCCGAAAAGTATTAAACTACGAATTTTACCACAATCCTGAACCCGATAACTATCGGGTTCGGGATTGTGGCGAGAAAACTACTTTTTGGAGAGGGCTCAAGATTTAACAGAAAAACACTACATAAAAAATGAGTTTAGACGAAATTCAAAACGAAATCATTGAAGAATTTGAAATTTTTACAGATTGGATGGACAAATATTATTATCTGATCGAACTGAGTAAAAACTTACCTGCCATCAGTCCGGACTTTAAAACCAATGAGTACCTTATAGAAGGTTGTCAGTCGAAAGTATGGCTGCATGCTGAATTGGAAGGAGATAAAATAAGATTTTCGGCCGATAGTGATGCAATTATCACCAAGGGGATCATTGCTCTTTTAGTCAGGGTTATGGCAGACCGGAAACCGGAGGATATCATGAATGCCGATCTTTATTTTATTGACAAGATCGGGCTGAAGGAGAATTTATCCCCTACACGTTCGAACGGATTACTGGCTATGGTTAAACAAATGAAACTATATGCACTTGCTTATCATGCTAAGCAGAATAAAGGAAAATCTGGTACCTAACTTGAATATATGAAACGAGACTTTTGAAAAGAAACCAACTCCCCTCCCTCAAAATTTGGGGAATTTAATAAATTTAAAAATAAAATTCCCCAAATTTTGAGGGGAGATAAATAGGCTAACTTTGTTCCCCGCCCTAAAGGACGGGGCTATTGATATTTTTTTAATCTATAGTTTATGAATAATAGAGGTTAAATATTGAGAGAACTAATATTTACCTATGCCATTATCCGGATGAACCACAAAATAGTTACAAATTTTGTAATATGAATGAGGATAAAGAATATTTACAGTTAGAGACTGAAATTTTCAGGGTTTTAAAAAAGATATATGATCCTGAGATCCCGGTTAGTATTTATGATTTGGGCTTAATTTATGAAGTGGATGTTGATGAAAAACAAAAAGTTATGATCGTCATGACTTTAACAGCACCTAATTGTCCTATGGCAGGTGATCTTATAAAAGAAGTCCGGGAGAAAGTTGAAGAAATTGAGGGTGTGAAAGAGGTAAAACTTAACCTGGTCTTTGATCCTCCATGGGATAAAAGCATGATGTCGGACCAAGCAAGGCTGGAGCTTGGATTTATGTAAAATTTGTACCATGGGCATCTCATTGGGAGAATTTCATTATTATATCAATGAATGAAAACGAGGATTTTTCCTGTAGAATCAAGCAAAACGCGAAACTTCTGGGTTTTAACGATTGCGGAATTTCACCGGTACAACATTTGGAAAAAGAAGCTTCCTGGTTAAAACAATGGATAACCTCCGGACTGAATGGGCAGATGTTTTATATGTCCGGTCATTTAGAGAAGAGGGTTAACCCGGAAAAACTGGTCCCTGGTGCAAAATCGGTTATTTCAGTTATTTTAAACTATTACCCGTCGGATACTCAAAAAGACAAAGAGGCTCCGAAGATCTCAAAATATGCTTATGGCCATGATTATCATAAGATAATAAAAAATAAACTTAACAGGCTTTTACAATTTATACGGAAAACTTATCCTAAGGTGAATGGAAGATTTTTTGTTGATTCAGCGCCTGTTATGGATAAAGTATGGGCTGCAAGGAGTGGTCTCGGGTGGATTGGGAAAAACACCAATCTCATTTCGAGAAAAAATGGTTCTTTTGTATTTATCGGGGAATTGATTATCGACCTTGAATTGGAATATGATATACCTGAAAAAGACTATTGCGGAACATGTACCTTGTGCATTGATGCTTGTCCCACCGGGGCAATCATGGAGCCCTATTTGCTGGATGCTGGTAAATGCATCTCTTATTTTACAATTGAATATAAAGAAAAATTGCCATCCGAAATGAAAGGCAAGTTTGAAAATTGGGTGTTTGGTTGTGATATCTGCCAGGATGTTTGTCCCTGGAATTTGAAGTGCCTTCCGCATGATGAGCCTGATTTTAACCCACATCCCGGATTGATGGAAATGAGTAAAGATGAGTGGTCTAATCTGTCAGAGGAAGATTACAATGAGATTTTTAAAAATTCTGCAATTAAACGGGTGAAATATTCGGGATTGAAAAGGAATCTGGAATTTATAAAACGCTAACATGCTATTTTTATTCTATTTGTGCTGAATTGAATTTCACAAGTTTTTCCCAATTAATCTCTCCGGAATCTTTGCAATACTCGTTAGTAAATTGATTTGTGAACTTGTTAATTATATGAGAATATGAAATCAAAAATTCCTCATTTTTTTCTTTTGCTTTATATCCAAGAGGTTGGATTATTTCAGTATACAGGTTAGGTTCACCTGATATAAATTCCCAAAATCTTTGACCACAATACTTATAGTAGTCCCCCTTTGATTTATATTCATATGTTTGTTTTTGCCTGCCATAACAGCAGCCATTAACTGCTATAATATTAATTTTTGAGCCAGATGTTCTTAGAATTTTTCTCGCTGTATTAAAATTATCAATCATCTTTTTTATTTGACTATTATTACCCCAGTTCGGACCTGACTTGATGGAAACAATATATCGAATATTATTTTTGTCAAATTCCAAATCAATACCGGGACCACTTGATTTCCAACCAGAGTAAACTTTTTCATTAATAAAAATTGCAAGACCTTCAAGCCAATCCCCAAAAATTCCTTCTTCGCTCGATGAAATAAAAGCATTAGTAATACTTGCAATAATGTCTTGGGCTGTTAAAACATTTTTTGCTCTAAAGAGATAAGGATTCTTTTTTTTTAATACATCTTTAAGTTTCAAAGAATCAAGTTTTATAATTCTTTTTTGATGAAAAGTACCGATATTTTTCTCAACGTAATGTTTTACGTCTTCCGGATTTAATTTTTTCATATTTTTCTTCAGGTTCTAATAAATAAAGTTGAATGGATTGTGTTTTGTTTTTTACCATTTCAACGTATTCAGGGAGAGTATCAATACCTATTGAATTTCTTCTCATTCTTTGAGCCACAAAGATAGTGGTACCTGACCCCATAAAAGGATCTAATATTGTGTCACCTTGTTTTGTAAAAAGCTTGATAAACCATTCAGGTAATGCTTCCGGGAATGTAGCGCTATGGTTTTTATTATTACACTCAGTTGCCATATGAAGTACGTTCGTTGGATATACTTTGTCTCTATTAATCCAATTGGATACGTTCTTACCAAAACCACTTCCCACCCTGGAGATGTCTCTGGTTCTATCAGTTTCACTGAGATTCCTAAGTCTGACTTTCGACCAATCTCCCATAGGCACCATTACTTCTTCCTGATACATGTTGAAAATTTTATCTTTATTAAATTGAAGAAGTCTTTCCCAGGAATCCCGGAATCGGTTTGGCCATTTACCAGGGTAACAATTTTTTTTATGCCACATAAACTCTTCAGTCCAAACCCAACCCTGTCTTCGCATCTCGATAATTAACTCTAAAACATAAGTGTGTCGTTCTCCTTTAAAAACCCTTTCTTTAATGTTTAGAATAAATGTCCCTGTGGGTTTTAGAACCCGTAATAATTGTTCCGAAATAGGCAAGAACCATTCAACATATTTGTTAGGATGGATTCCTCCATATGTGGATTTTCTTTGGTCGGCATAAGGAGGAGAAGTAACAATAAGGTCAATAGAATTGTCTTGAATTTTTTTAAGTTCTTCCTTACAATCACCTAAAAACAATTCGGTTGAGATTTTCATGTCAATTCATTCTTTTTTACAAAGTTAGTGAATTTTAGAGTGGGATAATGCATTATTCATAAATCCTTGAAAATTTTTTACAACCAAACAATTAGGCTAATTCAAGTAGGTTTATTAACAACAAAGATATAATGAAAGCCAAAATCACAAATATCAAAAACCAAAATTTAAATAAATCACAATATTTATTAATTAACAAATAATCAAACAGTTTTGAATTTTGGTCATTATTATTTGGAGTTTACCTGCCCTGTGAAATGCTGCTTTGCAGCAGTGGCTCCACCACTATTTCACAGGGTAAATATTTTGGTCCCGAAAGCTTTCGGGATGTCATTTGTGATTTTTAATATTTATTTAAACTTTCGGACTTTATAGACGGACTCTAATTAAGCAGGATTTGTTATTAGCTTAACCTCAGGAGAGAATTTGAGCGATTAAACACTAAGTGACAGATCTTTTATCTGAATTAATTTGATCCGATTAGCGTTACAATAACATTTCTCCTGCTCCGGGGACCATCGAATTCACAAACGAAAATATTTTGCCAGGTGGAAAGCCCCAGGTCACCATCCAGAATCGGAATGGTCTCGCTGGGACCGACGATACCGGCTTTCAGATGGGCGTCGGCATTATCATCCTGGCGATCGTGTTCCCAGACGCCGGCTGGTATCAGCTTTTTCAGTAAATTAATTACATCCGTTTGAACGGATTGGTCCCAATTTTCCTGAATCATAATCGCAGCCGTTGCTCCCTGGATATAAACCGTAGCAATTCCATCACGGATTTTACTTTTTTTCACAATTGTTCTAACCTCTTCTGTAATATCGTAAAGTCCGTTGTGTTTATCGGTACTGATTTGTATTACTTCCCGCATTTTTCTACATTTATGAAAATAAATTTCAAAATTACATTTTATTCAGGATATTTTAAAAAAAGATGAACGAAACAGAATATCGTTGGACAACCAGGGACAATATAAGGCTTTATGCTAAGTCCTGGGAACCGGAATTTCCTCCCAATGGGGTTATCAACCTGGTTCATGGTTTGGGAGAACACATAAACCGGTACTATTTATGGGCTGAAGCATTTGTTAATGAGGGCTATGCAGTATTGGGTTTTGATCACAGGGGTCATGGCAAGTCTGAAGGAAAAAGAGGAGATATTCCTTCTTTTGATTCATTTTTCGATGATCTTGATCTGTTGCTACAACAATCAGAAGCTATTTTCCCGGAAACTCCAACCATTTTATATGGACAAAGCCTTGGCGGGAATATTGTTATAAATTATGCCCTCAGGGGTCGTAAGAAGCCACAATGTGTTATTGCAACATCACCCTGGTTGAGGCTTGCTCTTGAACCGCCTCAAATCCAACTCAAAATAGGCAGGTTTATGAAGAACATTTTACCCGGACTGGTACAAAGGAATAATATTGATTCGAAAGATTTCTCTCATAAACCCGAGACAAGTGGTGAATATGAAAAAGACCCCCTGGTTCATGATAAAATTTCGTTGAGATTATTTTTTGGAGCAAATGATAGCGGACACTGGGCTATTGAAAATGCTGATAAATTAAATATTCCGCTTTTGCTTATGCATGGAAGTTCGGATAAATTAACCTCTCATCTGGCCAGTAATGAGTTTGCCGGGAAAGCAAAACAATTTACCACCCTTAAGATATGGGAAGGTCTATATCATGAATTACATAACGAAACTGAAAAAAATAAAGTGTTTCAGTTTCTTATAAACTGGATCAGGATATATATGGAGAATGCTTAAAGAAAGCACCAAACCATCCATGCGGCGGAATGTTCCAAAAGTTTTTTTCAAAGGATAACCAGTAGCTCTGCTTGAGTGTATTTTAGTTCCGGTCCATGGAACTTTATCTCTATGAAGTATCAAGGCAGTTGGACCGGTATTATCGTTTGACCCTATTGATACACCAGGTTGAAACCTGGTGCTAAGCGGATTAAGAATTTAATTCAATGGTCCGGTTATTGAAGGGATGCGACTAGCCCCCGCTTCAGCCGGGGGACTGAAGAGACAAAGAATACTGGCGCCGGAACTGCCATAACTGATCAGGGTTGGGCTGCTACGTTCGGCGCAATGATCAGGAAGTTAAATCTGTCTGCACGGAGCGATAATATGTATTTTGTTTAAATTCTTTTTTCAAATCAAAGTGAAAGAAGTTCTGGCAATCTTTTTACTTTTATACTTTTTGGGTATTCTTACATCTTTTAGTTTATTTTATCTCTCTAACTTATTGACATTGACCTGTCCGATAAACATACAATAAGAAACCAGGAACATAAACTAATAAAACAATGAAAAATTCATTCCGTACTATCGTTAAGATCCCCCCTTCACCCTTCAAGTTGTCTTATTATACCCCATCCATGTTTATCGGATCCTGTTTCACCGAGAGTATCGGCAGCAAATTAAATGATTATAAATTTCCGGTCGATATTAACCCTTTTGGGGTAATCTATAATCCTTCTTCCGTCAGTAAGTCGCTGGAATTATTAATTGAGAAAAAGGAATTCACAAAAGACGATTTGTACTTTTTCAATGGGAAATGGCTTAGTTTCTTTCACCATTCCAGCTTTTCGGATAAAGACCCTGAACAATGCCTGTCCGGGATTAATGCTAAAATCACAGAATCAAGCGAATTCTTAAAGAAGGCGGAATTCCTGTTCATTACTTTTGGAACAGCCTGGGTTTTTGAATTGAAAGAATCAGGTGAAATAGTATCAAATTGTCATAAAATCCCGCCATCAAAATTTAACCGGAAGCTATTAGCGCCAAGTGATATTCTGGGAAATTACCAAACCTTGATTAGTAAGCTTTTAAGGTTTAATCCCCGGGTAAAAATTGTTTTCACAATCAGTCCTGTCCGGCATTGGAAAGATAGCCCCGAAGGGAACCAGGTAAGTAAGTCGATTCTTTTATTATCTGTACATCAATTAATACAAAAGTTTCAAACCCTTAGTTATTTTCCGGCGTATGAGATTATGATGGATGATCTCAGGGATTACAGGTTTTACTCAGAGGATATGATACATCTGAATGTTGTTGCTGTTGATTATATTTGGGAAAGATTTTGCGAGACCTATCTGGATAAGGAAGCTTCCGGTATAATGAAAAACATCGATCCGGTTCTCTCGGCAATAGGGCATAAACCATTTGAGCCGGATAGTGATCTTCATCAGGATTTTCTGGAAAAGATTCTTGATAAAATTGAAAAACTTCAGTTGCAATATTCATTTATCGATTTTAGTCGCGAAATAAAATGGATTAAAACCGGCTTGCAGGTACGAAACCACCTGTCAGACCATAAAAATCACACCCAAAACCCACTTGCTAACCCACATATCTGATTACTGTTCGTTTTACTCACCGGGTGACTTCGAGTCACCCGGTGAGTATTTAAAATAAATTGAGCTTTTTAATATTCTCCAGATCTTCAGGTGTGTCAACCGGAAAACTTTTAAATTTTGTTTCTTTCACATTAATGGTATACCCATTTTCGATCCAGCGGTTTTGCTCAAGTGATTCGGCTATCTCGAGGGATGATGGTTGGAGCTGTGCTATTTCTCGTAAAATGCCGGTACGATACGCATAGATTCCAATATGTTTAAAGAATGTATGGGAAATTACCCATCGATCCTTATGTTTATTTCGAATAAATGGAATCGGAGAACGACTAAAATATATGGCTTCATGGTTAAGATTTATTGCTACTTTTGGAAGATTTGGATTGAATATATCGTAGCTGGTCTTTATTTCCATAATAAGGGTAGCAATTTGTGTTGAAGGGTTATCAAAACATTCCATTAATTGTTTCAGCTGTTCCGGCTGGATAAAAGGTTCATCGCTCTGTATGTTTATAACAACATCGATATTCTCAAAATGGTCTTTCCTGAAGATCTGTATGGCTTCATCACACCGGTCTGTACCTGTTTTGTGATGTTTTGAGGTCGTAACAACACGACCGTTGAAATTTTCAACCGCTTGTTTTATTCTTTCATCATCGGTTGCTACGATAACTAAATTCAGCGCCTTTGAGGCTTGTTCATAAACCCTTTGGATCATGGGGTTTCCGCCAATATCCACGAGAGGCTTGCCCGGAAAACGGGTTGAAGCATACCGGGCGGGTATAATTCCAATGAATTTCATATACAAATGGTATTAGTAGAATCAGAAACAGCACGAATTTACATATTTTATTCCTTTATACCTTAGGAACATGGTACTCTTTTGGCAGACTGTTACTAACCTAATTAGAGTCTGTCTATAATGTAAGAATAATAGAAATATTTTGAATATCGAACAAGGATTACCTTCGGTGAGATCGCCCCGCTAAGGCGGGGCTAAGTTAACGATTT
>Ga0114919_10001645_pt1 | contig 17883 bp, 10 predicted proteins | sample BlataG_FD_88682 | JGI IMG/M metagenome (GOLD analysis project Ga0114919, IMG submission 88682) | Deep subsurface microbial communities from Black Sea to uncover new lineages of life (NeLLi) - Black_00105 metaG | ecosystem: Environmental > Aquatic > Marine > Oceanic > Sediment | place: Atlantic... | reverse complement strand
CCGCTCCTGGCTTCCGGTGAACACTCCGCGTTTGGCGAGGCGAAGGGGTCGGCGAACGCTCGAGGAGCATTCGGCCGGAACGGCCGCCGCGACGAGACTTTTGCCGCCCCTGAGCCGGCGGGGACACCGCGGATGCCGCCTTTTTTGGCGGCCCGATTGCTCTTGAGCCCGTGCCGCCCGATCGCCATAGTCCCACCTCACGGTCGCAGGCAGTGACCGAATGAAAGGGCCGGAACCGATTCCGGCCGCTGGCGGAAAATCCGTGAGACCCATGCAAGGAGTGCATCCCGTGAAGCGACAATTGGCCAACTTTGGAAGCGTGATCTGCCTGCTCGTCGGGGCAGTTGCTGTCCTGCCGGCCGCGACGGCCCACGCCCAGGGCCGCCCGCCGGCCACCCATCAGGCTGTCATCGACATCGGCTACATCTTTAAGAATCACACCCGGTTCAAGACCTCGATGGACAAGATGCGGGACGAGGTGATGGCGGCTGAAAATGGCCTCAAGGCTGAGCGTGACCGGATCAACGGCCTGGTCGAGCAGCTCAAGGGCTTCAATCCAGGCACGCCTGAGTTCAAGAAGCTCGAGGCTGAAGTCGCCAAGGCTCAGGGTGAGTTCAATGTAACTGCCCAGCTGCAAAAGAAAGACTTCATGGACCGCGAGGCCGCTGTCTACCACGAGGTCTTTGGTGAGATTGAAAAAGCGGTGGCCCAGTTCGCCCGTGACCATGGCATTGCAGTGGTGCATCGTTTTGATGGTGATCCGGTTGATTCCGGTGATCGCAATCAGGTGCTTCGCGGGATCACCAAGCCGTTGGTCTACTATGACCCGACCATTGACATCACGCCCGATGTGCTGAGGCTGCTCAATGCCGGTGGTGTCGCTGCGGCACCTGGTGGCCAGCCCATCAGCCGCTAGTCGGCTGCCTCGTCTGCCTGCGTTTCCCCGCTGCGTGCGGTGGTCCAAGCGGCCGCCGCACGCAGGGCGTGGGGCAGTTCTTCATCTTCTCACGCTTGCTGGACTCTCGCCGTGACTGCTGCAACGGGAATGGCGTCCGCTCAACCAGCAGGCCCGACAGGGCAGTGGCTCTGCCGGGCTCAGCAGACGCTAAAGCGGCCGGTTGTCGTCAGCGGCCGCGGCTATTGGAGCGGCCAGGAGAATCGGGTTGAACTTCGCCCAGCCAGTGCGGACACCGGCATCATTCTTGTTCGCGATGACCTCGGCGGCCTCAGGGTGCCGGCAACCCTCGGCTATCGGGTTGAGGCCTCCAGCCGCACCAACCTGCAGGCGGGGGCGGCAACTGTGGAGATGGTCGAGCATCTGCTCAGCAGCTTGGCTGGGCTTGGCGTCGACTGTTGCGAGGTCGGTCTGACGGCGGCCGAACTGCCCGGCCTTGACGGCTCGGCGTTAGCTTATGTCGAGGCTATCGACCAGGCGGGAATTGCGACGCTCGATCAACCGATCCGTCCACTCATCGTCACGGGCCCGATCAGTATTGGAGAGCCGGACAGCCCGGCGCGGATTGAGGCGATGCCGCCAACCATGGCGGGGCTGTCAGTGAGCTATGACCTTGAGTACCCCGGCCAGCCGATTCCACCGCAGCAGTTTGGAACGGCAATCACACCGCAGCGGTATCGGTCCGAGTTGGCAGCGGCCCGCACGTTCCTGCCGGAGGAAGACGCCCGGAGGCTCCAGGCGAGTGGCCGGGGTCTGACTGTTTCGACGGGTGACCTGCTGGTCTTCGGGCCCGCTGGCCCGATCGGAAACACGCTGCACTGGCCCGACGAGTGTGCCCGGCACAAGGCCCTGGATATGGTGGGCGACCTGGCGCTTGCAGGCCGGCCGATCTGGGCCGATGTCAGGGCCAGCCGCAGCGGCCACCGGCTCAATGCCGCGTTGGCGGCAGCCGTGTTGGCGGCAGACCGAACCGAACCGAGCCTACCGTCGGCCGACGGTATGGCGGAATCCGAAGGAGGCAGCAATGGGTGAAATTCGCGTAGGGGTGATCGGCTGCGGCCATCTCGGCAGGATCCATGCCAGGCTCCTGGCGGGGCGGGACGACTGCCAACTTGTCGGCGTGGTCGATCCTGTGTGTGCGGCTGCTCGGGAAGTAGCGGGGGCCCACAACTGCGAGGCGTTCGCTGATCCACAGGAACTGGTTGGTCGCGTCGATGCCGCAGTCGTCGCCGCGCCGACCGGCTTGCACGCCGAGGTTGCCATCCCGTTGCTCAAGCAGGGCGTCGATCTGCTGATCGAAAAGCCATTGGCGGCCAGCGTGGAGGATGCTCGTGCGATTGTTGTGACGGCCCGCCGCTTCGGCCGCACCGTGGCGGTCGGCCATGTTGAGCGATTCAATCCTGCCTGGGAACTTGCTCGGCAGCAGCCGGGCCGTCCCTTGTTTGTCGAGTCGGCCAGACTGGCGCCGTTCACCTATCGCTCGCTCGACGTTGGCGTCGTCTTCGACTTGATGATTCATGACATCGATCTGGTGCTTTCACTGGAGCCTGGCCGGCTGGAGCGGATTGAGGCCGACGGGCTGATCGCCACGGGAGGCCATGAGGATGCGGTGAAGGCCCGGCTGACGTTTGGGTCGGGCCTCGTGGCCGACCTTTCGGCATCGCGAATCTATCCGACGCTTACTCGTCGGCTATCGATGTGGACCAGTGAAAGTATGGTGGCGGTCGATTTCAATGCTAAGACGGTCGACGTGGTCGCCGCCTCCGAGCAGGTCATCAGCGGGGGCTTTCAGGCCGAGGCCGTACCGCTGGCTGAGCGGGCCGCTGCCAAGGAGGTCTTCTTCCAGGAGGTGCTGCCTCGGCAGACCCTGCCAGTGCCCGACGCCAACGCGATTGCCTGTGAGCACGATGATTTTCTGGGCTGTATCGGCACCACCCGCGAGCCCCGGGTGACGGCGGCTGCCGGATCGGCGGCGCTTGAGGTGGCAACCCGGGTGCTTGATGTGTTGCGGTGCACCAAACTTGGTGCCCCTCCACCAATTGTCGAATTGCGCAAGTCGGCCTGATCGCTTCAGTCGGCACCGGCCCAAAGGCGTAGGGGCGAATCGGTCGAACAGGTCAGAAGCGGGAGACGCTGCACCCGATCAAAGGCGGAACGAGTGATGGCGATTTCAGTGGGTATCGTGTTGGGCGTGTTGGCGGCCTGCGGGTCGGTGACGTCTGGGGGTGACCTGCGGGCGGCGGAGACTGAGTTGCAGGCTCTCCCTGCAAAGATCGAGTTTGATGGCTTCGATCTCGATCTGCGGCCAGGCCGCACCACCGTGGCCAAGGCGTTGCGTGGTCTGCCGGCGGCTGAAAGTGAATCTGCCGCTGGCCTGCCGGTGGAACTGGTGGTGAAGGGGCCACCGAGCAGTCGGGCCGGTAGCGGAGCGATGTCGGCGGAAGTTGAGCAGCAGTTTGCCTTCCTGAACGTCGCCGCGGGCGTGCTGGCCGACCGCGAGTCGGTTTTCAGCGGACCGGCCGGCTGGACCAGCCGGGTGGGGATGGAGTTTGCCGGCGAACAGTCTTCCGGGGGGGTCGAACTGCGAACCCAGCTGCGGCAGACCGAGACCACCGGCAGCGTTGGCATTGAACTTGGCCCGCGGTTGGAACACCGGTTGCCCGGCGGCACACGGCTGTTCTTCAACGGCTCAGCCCAGGCGCGGACGCAGTACGATCGCACGGGCGAAATGCCCGCGACAAGCGGCCCGCTGCAGCGGGCCGAAGTGGTCGGCCTTAGCGGAACGGTGGGCATCGCTCGGTAGCAGTCGTGGTGGGCCCTGGCTGGGCCATGCGCGACGCGGCTGCCCTTGGCTGGGCAGCGAGGCCTGCCCAGCCTGTACCGGTCGACTTTTGGCCCAGACGGCTGCGCTCTGGCCGACCGGCGGTGACGGCGCTGTCGCGGACGTTTCTGCAAGAGATGGAACGGCTGCTGTGCAATCCGGCGGATGTGCCAACTGATAGTGTCGCGGCGGGACAGGCCCGTCCTCTGGCCGCAGCAGATCTTGTGAAGGTCTCCCCACGTTGGGGGCTGGCTTGTTTTCCGACAGGAAAACGTGCCTGATCCCTTTTGCAGCGACTCGAAGCAGAAAAGGCGGGCCCTCGTCACGCAATCAGTTCGGGAATCGCTTTTCCGTTGTTCACGATCGGGGTCGGCCGCCCATTGAAATCATCGATCGTGACCTTGTTGAAGTCGATTCCAAGATGGTGGTAGATCGTTGCGAGATAGTCGTGGGGGCCGCAAGGTCGTTCAATGACATCTTCTCCACGCTTGTCGGTGGCACCAATCACGGCACCGGTCTGGATGCCACCTCCTGCCCAGATGTTGGAAAACGCCCGCGGCCAATGATCGCGACCAGGCTGAAGCGTCCCGGTAGGACCGCTCGCATTTCCCTCGCCGGTGCTCCGGTCATAATTGATTTTCGGCGTTCTGCCAAACTCGCCCGTCACCACGATGAGCACCCGTTTGTCGAGCCCGCGATCGTAAACGTCTTCGATCAACGCGGAAACAGCGCGGTCGTAGGTGGGCATCCGGAAACGGAGCGCTTCGAATTGGTGTTGATTCACCGCGTGGTCGTCCCAGTTATTGACCCGGCCGCAAAGCGGGCCGCTCAGCGTACTGGTTACGACATCGACCCCGGCCTCGACGAGTCGGCGGGCCATGAGCAGTTGCTGGCCCCACCGATTTCTGCCGTAGCGATCCCGCGTTTTGGGATCCTCGTTGGAAAGATCGAAGGCATCTCGGGTCGCGGGATTAGTCAGCAGTGCCATCGCCTGCTGCTCAAACTCGTCGAGTGCGGCCAGATCGTTTTCGGTGTCGAAGGCACGCTCCAACCTATCGAGATTCCTGCGCAGGGCGATCCGGTCGTTGAGCCGTCGCGTTTCGGCAGGATCGGTGATTCCAATGTTTGGAACCGCAAAGTCGGGTCGGTTGGGATCACCCGTAATGGAGAAGGGCGAGTAGGCATTCCCGAGGTAGGCAGGCCCGCTGTAGTTTGCCGGCGCCGGATTCACTCCCACGTAATGAGGCAATGGATTGTCACCCCCTCCCTCCTGTGAACGGATGTAGTTTGCCACCGACATCCAGTCGGGGAGTTTCGGCTTGGGCTTGTCGCGGGTGTCGGAGTCTCCGGAAAACATCTGCATCGAACCGGCAGGGTGACCTCCCGCCCCCTGGTGCATCGACCGCAGGATCGTCAGTTTGTCAGCGATCTTCGCCTGCATGGGCATCAGTTCAGTGACGCGGGTGCCGGGGATGTTTGTCGAAATCTCCTTAAAAGGCCCCCTGTATTCGCTGCCGCTATTTGGCTTCGGATCGTAGGAATCGACATGCGACAACCCTCCAGGCAGCCAGACCAGGATGACGGCGGTCTTTTCTCCTTCCGGCTTGGTCGCGTTCTCAGCCCGCAGCCGCATCAGGCCGGAGAGCCCAAGGGTGCTCATTCCGGCGAGCCCAATTTGCATGAATCCGCGCCGGTCGAAAGGACCGGCACAATGCGGCGAGGTTCTTGGTGTCAGTATGGATGACATGGCGTTGGCTCGTTGGAGGAAAAAAAGGACGTCACTGCGGTCCGAAAGAGACAATTTCTTTTCCGTCGTGACCATTCCAGACTCGAAGAAAGCTGTCTTCACCTCCGGCGACAATCATTCCGCCGTCGGAAGTGCTGGCCACGGCCTGCATGAAATCGGGAAGCCCGGAAATCGATCGCTGTTGCCCGCCTGCGTCGGTGACGATGCGGATGAGGCAGTCACCGGCCGAGGTGACCAGTCGATCGGTTGCTCCGATGAACTGGAGCGAGGTGACCTCCTTGGTCCAACCCTCGATCTTCCTCTTTCGTTCTCCGAGCGTGAGGTCCCAGGCATTGACGACGCCGTCGGCACCCGCGGTGGCAAGAACTCTGCCATCGGAGCGGAAGGCAACATCATTCACATAGTGGGTGTGCCCTTCAAACAACCCAGTCTGCGCGCCGGTCGAAATGTCGATGATACGGGCGATTTTGTCGGCTGCTCCCGAGGCGAGTTGCTTGCCATCTGGCGAGAAGTCGAGGCTGACGACAGTATCTGAGTGGCAGTCCCGCCATGTCGCAGTTGGATTGCCGGTGGCTGTGTGAAACACGGTGATGTCACCAGAGCGAGAGGGCTCGCCGCTGCCAGTTGCGAGCATGGTGCCGTCTGGATTGAAAGTAACGGCACTGACGCGGTCGGCGAAGAGGTCGGCTTGCGGCCCCCTCCCGAGGACGCGGTCAAGCCGCCATTCTGGAGTTGACGCGGTCGAGAGAATCCCGCCGTCGCTCCGACTGACGAGAAACGCTCCGTCCGGACGATACACGAGAGACCCCGCCCTGGCTGCCGGTCCGCTGGTCGCTTCAAGCGGCACTCCCGCGACAGTCGACCATGTGCGCAGCGAGCCGTCCTCATACCACGCTGCAAGAACAGTGGAGTCAGCGGAGAATGCCAGAGCGAGAGGCATAGGCCCGATCGCGGCGGCCTCCTTCTTGACTGCCGCGAGAGCCGTCGCGGCCGCGGATTCCCGTTTCTTCGCCGCGTCTGCTGCCCCTTTGGCATCGGCTACTGCTTTTTTGTTGGCGGCCTGCGTGTCGATGATCTTCTGCTGTTTCTCCTCGGCATCGGTGATGTTGTTCCGGTAGGCCGCCAGCGCAGCCACCGCGTCATTTTCATTGGTCTGCGCAACCAGCAGAGCAACCTCGGCCTTCTGCAGTTCCGATTCCAGTGCTGCCGCCGTCTTGTCCTTCGGCGGATTCTTCGCCGCAGTCGTCGCTTTCACAACGACCAGTTCGGCTGCGATGCGGGCTTCCCGCAGCGGCGGGATCGCCTTTTCCGCCTCAGGGAGTTTCCCGTTCATCGCGGTCACTGCGTCTTTGGCCTTGTTGAGAAGATCGACGAGTGCCTTCTCCCGGGCCTCAATCTTGGCAGCCTCCGCTTTTTGCCACGACTGTTCGAGTTGCTCCCGATCGATGGTCTGCTGCAGTTCGGCGGTTCGCGCGGCAATCTCCGCAGTTCCGCGAAGATCGAAAATTGGTTTGCCGGAAGCGGCATCGAGGAGCAGAACTCTGCCGTCCGGAACGCCGACGGCGAGCTGCTTTCCGTCCGGTGAAACCGAGACCTCGACCGCCGCCACAGCGAACGCGGTCTCGAGCTTTCCATCGCCGAGATTGAAGATGCGCACTTTGCCGTCCGCACCGCCGGTGACGATCTTGCCTCCCGGGCCTGTCGCAAGGGAAGTCACTGAAGCGGTTGCGGCTGAGAGAATCTGAGGGGCTGGAAGCGTGCTGCCGTGATCGGGAAGCGTCCAGACCCGGACGAGCCCGTCGGAGCCTGCGGTAAGGAGCGACTTTCCATCGGCGGCCCAGGCCAACGCCGTGGCCTGCAGGCTCTGGCTCGCCGTCAGGTTTTTTGCGGCGGCGGCGAATGCCTTCTGCGAGATGGCAGCTGCTTTTTCAGCCGCTGCCTTTGCGGCAACAGCATCCCTGACGTTTGCTGCTGCCGCCGCCGCAATGGCCTCGGCTTCGGTGATCTGCGTTCTGGTTGCTTCGGCGGACGAGCCGCCGCCCTCGGCTTTGATCCGTTCGAGAGAAGAAACCGCCTCGGCCATCACGTCGGACGCCATTTTGAACGTCGCTTCCGCCGTGGCCAATGTTGCCATGGCCGCCGCACTGTGCCGGGCGGCGGCTACCTTTTTGGCTGCAAGGGAAGGATCAGGGGTCGTCTGATCCACGATCTTTCGTCCATCGGAGACATCCCAGATTCCGAGGTGCCAGCCGGATGACAAAGCCGCCACTTTCGATCCATCTGCCGAAACTGAGAGCAGGGGCGTCTTTGCCGGGAGAGCCCCCGCGACCCGCCGAATCACTTTCCCACTGACTGCCTCAAGGACGAGCAAGGCTCCGTCCCCGGCTGCCGCAGCGATTCGGTCCCCGTCCGGGAACGGGACCGCGGCGGTTAGGCCGAGTGCGGGATCGCCTGCGCGGTCGATCGGGGCCGTCCGGCTCTGCTTCCAGAGTTTCACCTCGCGAAAGCTTCCCGAGGCAAGCTGGGTTCCATCGGGGCTGAAGGCGAGCGCATTCACGAGACCGCGATGCGGACCATCACTCCCCGCGGCCTCGCCAATCTGGGTGACGAGTTGGCGGGTGGCGAGATCGTAGAGGTAGATGCGGTTGGCACGACCACAGGCCGCATACCGCCCGTCGCTTGTCAACGCCACGGTGTAGATGGGGTCGACGGTCGCAGCGAGAGCCTGCCAGGCGACCGGTCGGGCCGCCGTCGTGGAGGCCCTCGCGCCTTCATCGATCCAGCGTTTGAGGAGGGCCAGTTCTGCAGATGTCAGTTCGCGGGCGCCGATCTTGTTCGTGCTCGGCGGCATTTCGATGAAGCCGGAATGTGCCGACGCCTCGATGATCAGGCTTTCGTCGCTCTTCCCCGGGACAATCGCCGGCCCCGAGTCGCCTCCGACGATCATCGACGCTGGGGTCTCCATATTGAGCCCCGCCTCGGTCGTTGTCTTGTTGTGACAGGCAATGCAGTTCTGCCTGAGAAAGGGATAGACATCCCGGTGGAAATCAACCTCCGCAGCGAAGCCGGGACTCGCAGTGAGAAGGATCAACAGGCCCGGCGCGTTGGCGAGGACACGCTTCATTTTTTCAGCCCAGCCTTTGCCACGATCTCGCCACCAGCCGGAGCTGTGGGCTGCGGATGCACGGTGATCCGGATGGGGGCGGAAACATGAATATCGACCCGATCCCTGGCCGCAGCCGCCTTCGTCACTTCCGCGTGCTGTTTCTCTGCTGCGGTCTTCGCCGCTTCGGCTGCTTTTTGTCTCTGTTCGGCGGCCCTCGCTGCGGCGTCGGCTGCAGCTTTGATCTCCCCGGTGGCCAGGGCGGCCGCTTCGGAAAGAGCCTGTGCCTCCTCGGCGGCAGCGGTTGCCTTTGCTGTAGCCTCCTTGGTTGCAGCCTCGGCGACTGCGACCGCTTTCGGGTGGTAGCGATACTTTGCCACGCCGCCGCCGTAGAAGGCGATCGTGTAATCCCCCGGCTTGGTCTTGAGGACAGCCGTGTCAAGTTCGACATCGTAGCGTTCCGCCCGTAACGGGATTTCGAAGGGCTTGAGGGCATCGAACCCGAATCCGTGGGCCTTCATCTTGAGCGAGGTCCCGGTGAAATCCTCACGCCAAACCGCTTTGAGCGGGATGGTTAGTTTCTCGCCCTCCGTGACCTCCCACACTTTCTCTTCGGACGCAAAGAAACTGAGTGGCGCAGCTTCGGAATCACTCACCGACACCGGTACGCTGTTGACCAGCCTGGGGGCAGGGATTTCCTGCTTCGCGTCTTTCACCGGCCACTTCATGGTTGCGAGCCGACAGGGGCGGGTCACGGTCTCTCCATTGATCGTCGCGGTCCCGGTGATGGTCGCGAGCGAATACGCCGGCTTCACGTTTGTGGCGGCTTGAATGACAACGTGCCCGACCGACTTGCCGGCCGGGATCTTCAAGCCGGTGGCACGAGCCCCGGCGGGAAGCCCCTCCATCTGCAATTCGATATCGCCGTCGAATCCGTCCCGCCGAATCGCAAGGACCTCGAGAACGGTGGCATCTCCAGCCCGGAGTGCCAACGGCTTGGAGAGCGCGGCCCGGTCGCCGTTTCGCAGGGTCATGTGAACAGCCCAGGCCACGAGCGAGAAGTCGGGTTTCGCCTGCCGCACGATCAGGCGATATTCGTTGGAGGGGTCGTTACGAGTCCCTCCGAAAAGATCCCGAACCTGAAGCCGGTAAAGCCCATCGTCCTTGATCTCGATCTTCCCGAGAACATCGGGGGAGCCGACGTTGTAAGGAGGGCCGTCGTAGGAGTACCCGTTGCTGCTGATTTTGAGCGGACTTTCAATGTCATAGAGTTCGGCGACGTCGACGATCGCTGTCTTGCCATCCTTTTCCAACTCCGCTTGAACGAGAACAAACGGATCGGTTGGATGTCCCATCCGCTCGGAGGCTACCTCGATCCACCAGATCTCACCTTTCTTCGCGCGGAACTGATAGGTGTCCACATCGGCCGCGGGGAAAAAAGTCCCGCCGACATCGCACGGCAGCGAGACGGTCTCCGCTTGATCAATCTCGTCATTCGGCTCGGTCTCTCGCGACCCGGGGTCGGCGGGAACGCCGGGAGGAGGCCAGGACGCGGAACTTACTGCTGCCGTGGAGGGATGACGGGGGAGCGGTCCCTGGGCGGGGATTTCCCGGAGCGAAAGCCGGTAGAAATGGCGATTGCTCCCCTGATAGGTGAGATCGTTGACCTTGATCAGAAATGTTCCGTCCGTGTCCGACGAGAAATCGAGCACGCCGCCGGTGCGGTTCACGAGCAGGTCACGTCCCCGGTCATCCGCCACGATGACCACGGGAGTGAGCTTCGAATCGATCCCTACCGCCGCACACTCGATCGCATATCGTGAGCCGGCTTTTGCGGAAAAACAGTAGTGGTCGACCGCCCGCTGCGGCATGACGGCGTTGATGATGGAATTTACCCCGATGACGGCGGCCTTGTCCCTTGAATCACGGGGATCATGACACGTGGTTTCCTTCATGGTTCCCACGGCAAAAGCCCGCGGCGAGGAAATGCCGAGGCGGGAAACGACTCGGGCGTCATGGACCCCGACAGGGGCATCTGCCGCAACCGTGACGAGAAACCGGTTCTCGACAGGGACACCGTCATCCCCCACGACAGCCTCCGCTGTAATCTTTGGCTCGGAGAACACCAGGCAGCGCACGTCCTCAAGGTGCGTGCCGCTGATCTCGACCTCGACGGTGGTGCCTTGCTGCGCTCCCATCGGCAGCATCGTGAGAAGATGCGGGTCGGGAAAACCGACAAGCTGGCCGTGGGCTGCGGTGGCGGCGAGGATGAAAACACTGCTCAGGCTGGCGAGCAGATCGTGTTGTCGGTTCTGGAAGAATGCAATCATTAGGTTCAGTGGTTGAAGAGAAACTCTTTGGTGTTCATCAGGGCCCAGATCAGGTCTTCAAGGGCCTGCCGTTTCGCGGTGACCGCATTGGCCGGATTCCCCGCAGGATCGGTGCGTTCGCGAGCCAGGAACTCCTCGGCGATCCTGAGTTCCTCGCCCGTGGGCGGACGGGAGAATGCAACGAGATACAACTCATCCACAGCTTTGGACAGATCCTCTTTTGATTCGGCCCAGGTGGCTGCCCTGCCATTGGCCACGGTAAGTTTTTCCTTGACTTCCGATGAGTTCAGCAAATGAAGGCTCTGGGCCAGGCTGGAAGACTGGACCCTTTCGCACTCGCAGACGCTGGCGGCATCGGGGCGGCCGAACACCTTGAGAAAGGCAGAGGAGTTGTAGCTGTTATCCGGCAGTGCAACCGCCCTCGTGCCCGGCGGCAGATCCGCGAACCGCGTCGTCGCACCGGTCAGGGTATCGATCGAATCGAGTAGAACCTCGGCCTGCAGCCGTTTCGGATAGAAGCGGGAATAATTCTGACGGTCCAACAGATTGTGTTCGTTTGGCTGTGAGCTGAGCTGGTAGGTCGTGCTCCGCACCATGACCCGAATCGCCTCTTTCAGGTCGAACCCACTATTGATGAAATGCGCTGCCAGAGCCTCGAGCAGCTCGGGATTCGTCGCCGGATTCGAGTCCCGTAGATCGTCTTCAGGTTCGACGAGACCGACCTTGAAGAAGTGCTTCCAGTATCGGTTCACGAGCACCTTCGCGAAGAATGGATTCTTCTTCCCGGCCATCCAGTCCGCCAGTTCGAGCCGGGGATCATCGTCGGGAGCGATCTCGAGTGACGGTCCGCCCAACGCCGCCGGCTTGACTGGTTGGGCGGTCTTTTTGTTTACAAATTGTGCCGTGCCCCGCTTGTGAAAGATAAGGTCTTCCCCGGCAATCGCGGTCGGCTTTCTTCCGACCCGGCTGAAGAAGGCGGCGAGGCTGTAATAGTCGTGCTGGCTCCAGCGCTCGAAAGGATGATGGTGACACTGTGCACACTGCATTCTCACCCCGAGAAAGAGTTGCGCAATGTCCTCAACTTGAGCGGTGGGCTGCTTGACGCGCTTGTACCAAGCGACGGGCGGGTTCTCAACAATCGTTCCCGTCGCGGCGAGAATCTCCCGCACAAACTGATCGTAGGGCTTGTTCGCGAGCAGGCTGTCTCGCACCCAAGAGTGGAAGGCGAAATTCGCCGTGATATCGGCATTACTCTCCCTCCGGTTCTTGAGTTGCGCAGTCCACTTGTTTGCAAAGTAGTCGGCATATTCAGGACTGTCGAGCAGCCTGTCGATGACCCGGTCACGAATATTCGGGGCATCGGCATCGGTGAGAAATTCGGTCGATTCCTCTTTCGTCGGGAGCCGTCCCGCGATGTCAAGTGTGACGCGGCGGAGAAAGGTGGCGTCATCGCAGACCGACGACGGGGGAACCCCGATTGCCTTGAGGTTGGCGAAGACGAGTTCATCGACAAAGTTTGTCGGGTCCGGAAGTTCGTCGACTGGCGCCCCGAGCGGAATGGAAATGCTGGAAACCGCGACCTGTCCCGAATAGCGGACCATCACAGCGACCTTCCCGGGAAGATCGCTGGTCTCAACGAGCCCGGTTCCGGCGGTCGTGGCCAGAGCGGGGTCGTTGGCTTCGAAGAGCGCTAGCCCCGTCACGTCTCTCAAAGTCCCATTGGAATACTCCGCGGTCACGCGTAGCTGCTGTTTCGTGTTCTTCTTCATGGTCAGCCGCTGCGGCTCGACCCTGATCCCCGTCAGGTTGGGATCGTCGTCGGCCGCATACGGCATGCCTTGGCCAATCCAGGCCATGATGGTCTGGTAGTGCTTGGAACCGGGCTCCAGCCTCACCCCGCCCCCGTGCGGCACTCGATTGGTCGCCTTGAGGAGCAGCAGGCTCTGTTCCGGGGCATTCGGGAATACCCGGCGGCCTTTCGCCTCCTTGACGATGTGTTCGTAATCGTCCTGCGGCTCAAACCCGAGCAGCGAGAGCCGGAAACCACGCTGGCCCACATCAGCTTTGGCATGGCAGGCACCGGCGTTGCAGTGCATCTTTGTCAGGATCGGAACAATATCGTGGACGAAATTGAGTTGCTTTCCGCCGCTGGAGCGCTCGGCGTTGGCAGGACTGGTCGCCAAGATTGCAAGGGCGGCCGCAAGAAGATGTGGGCGAAGCAGAATCATGGCGCAGCGAACCCAGCAAACGGGTGTGGTAGTCAGCATGACCGGTTCGACAACCATAGTTTAGCTCTCCGTGGAAAAGCCATCCACGGCCCTCGCCCGCGAATGCGGGCGAACGACAGCCCACTCCGACAAGACGTAAAAACACCGAGGGTTTTTGGGGTTGTCGATCGCCGCATCCTGCGGCGGCAGACTATTCCTGCAGCCTGCTAGCCAGCACCCGGGCCTCAAGCGACTCATTTACCCTCTGGATTCGTCCGGCTCCATCGCTAGATCTGCAAATCTGGCTGCTTCCCTCAAACCCTTGCCAGAAAACAAAGCAGCTCGCTCTCGGGCCAGCGGTAGCCTTTTCAGACAGCGGCTCATTGAACGACGGAATCAGTTGGGCAACCGCGAGCGTGATGCCGTGGAGGTTGTGGTCGCAGCAGCCTACGGTGCCGGAAGGATCGGATTTCAAGAAGCCCTGCCGCAAGCAGTTCGGTCACCACCCGTTGCTGCTCAACGGCAGTCAGTCGCTGGTGGAGACCCGGGAACCTGAAGTTGAACCGCTTGTGGTCGATGTCCATCAGGAGCAGAACCGTCCCGTTGAAATCGTGGACGAGGTGCTCAAGCTGCGGCCATGGCTATCTGGTGCTGTTTTCGTGCAAGGGCCGCAGGGTCTGTCCGTCTGCACAGGTGGACGGCCTGCAGAATCCGTCGCTTAAGCTGGCTCAGCCGCACATTTTTCGGCTGGTCCTGAGGCGTGCAAGTCGGCGCCTTGGCTGCAGAACGGAGCGGAGACCGACTGTCCAGTTGTTACCGCCAGCCGAGACGCTTGCACAAGTGCCGCTGACTGTCCTCTTCATTGGTGTTCGTCAGGGCGACGAAAATTTCTGAGCACACGAAGCGGTTGATTTCAGATCATGCCTCAAGCCAAGTCCCGATCCTGAAATAGCACCAGCGCGACCAGCACGGCGATAGCGGCATAGAGGCCGGCATAGATCGCCGCCCAGCCGAGGTAACTCCAGGGAATCGGCACGCCCCCCACCACTGCCGCCTCGATCGTGAAATGCTCAAGCACCGGCAAGAGCGTCGCGAACAGCCTGCCGACAAACCGGACGATAGCCAGTTTCCCTACGCTCGACTGGACAATTAGCGGCACGAGGTGGCCCAACACGTAGATGGTGAAGCAGATGATCAGGTTGGGAATCATTCCCAGTCGGGTCGAGACCGCCAGACTCACCGCCGCCAGCAGGATCGTCTCCAGCAGCGACAGCACGAGCCCCGGTACGATCGTGATCATCTCGGCGGCGCAGTCGCTCCAGAGCGGATCGGTCTTGGACGATTCACGGGCGTCATAGACCACCTTGAGGCTTGTCGTTGCCATCAGCACCGAGCCGAGAATCAGAAAGACAAGCAGTGCCACCAGCACCAGGCCGATGTACTTGCCGATCACGAACTGCCGACGGGTGAGCGGCTTGGAAAGCACCGTGAGCGCCGTCCGGCCCTCGATCTCGTCGGCCACCGCCACGCTTGCCGTCCAGATCACCACCAGCAGGGCCAGCACCTTCACCAGGGTCAGGCCGCTGTCCTTGAGCATCTTCACATCTTCCCCGAACGTATTGTAAGGAATGATGATGAAGCTCAGCAGCAACACGATGCCGGCGACGATTGCCACCGCGAAGATGGGCTGGCCGATTGCCTCTTTGGTCGTGGACGAGGCGATGGCGGCGACCCGGCGAGGAATCAGCCGAAAGGCCGTGTAAGCGAGGACCAACACCAGCAGTGAAGCCGCTGTCAGCGGCAAGATAGCCGCTTCGGGAAACTCCGGAACCAGTCGCCAGCTGACCGATAGCGTGGCGGGGCCTGCCGCAGCCGCACTGTCACCGGCGTCGTTGGTTACCTCGATCTGCGACTTGTTGCCGAGGAAGGGGTTCGCCTTGCCGTCGGTCTTGGTCCACCGCCACTCGGTATTCGATTCAAGTGCGATGTCCGGCACCTTCAGCAGGGCAAAGCCTTCGATCGGCTTCTGGGTCCGGATCACGATTGGCCGGTCAGACTGAAATGAGATTGTCGCCAGTTCCTGCGGCCGAACCGGCAGGTCAATTTTTTCCAGCACGGTACCCGGACCGATGGTCAGCGTCTCAGCCGACTCGTTTGGTGCGAGCATTCGCCCCAGTGAGCGGCCGATGCTCTGCACCGGCACCAGCGGGGTCAGCGCGACCGCCACGGCCGACGCAGCCAGCATCAGCCAGGCCAACGGGCCGAGGAAACCATCTCGGAGACTGGCCTGGGCCTCGGCTGCCGCCCGTGGAGCCACCAGCCGTAACAGCCCGCAAAGGGCCAATAGGATGACCGTGGCGGAAAGGGCCCCCATGCCGACGAGCCAAATGGGGGGCAGGGCAATAAACCAACGGTTGGCAAACAGCGGCGTGATCATGGATTCGGGAACCAAAAGCGGAGAGTGAGGCAATGAGCGATCAATAAAAAACGTTTGGGCATCTTCCGGCCGGTCAGCAGCTACAGCCTTTGAGCATCCCCAGTATCGACTCTATTGTGGCATCCGCAGCCGGTTTTCGGAAGCGGCCGCGAGGCCAGAAATTCCCGCCCGACGGGAGAGACCGATCAGGCCGGGACGGCACCGTTTGTGAGCGGGCCCGCCAGCACGGTGGCTGCAGGACCGGCCAGGGGCCATTTGGCGAGCACTCGCTGGAGATCGTCCCGGGTGAGCCCGTCCAGGGTTTTCAGGTCATCGGCCACCGAGCGGTAGCGGCCGGTATGGGCCCATTCCAGCCCCACGCTGAACAGCCGCTGCCGGGGCCGTTCGCCCGCCAGTACCACCCGACCCAGCAACTTGTTGCGGGCCTGATCGACCTCGGCGGTCGTCAGCCCCCCCGTGGCCTCGGTGTAGAGGTCAACAATCCGCTGCAGCAGGCCCGGGGTGTCTTCCGGCTCGCATGAGAGTTGCGTGACGAAGACGCCAGCGTCGAGGAAGTCGTGATGGTGACAGGCGGCATGCTCGGCCTGACCGGTATCGACGAGATCCCAATAAAGTCGGCTGCCCGATTCGTCACCCAGAATGACCGCCAGCAGTTTAGCGGGGAAGCGGTCGGTGTCGGTCTCAGCCGGGCCAGCCGACATCCGCACGGCATATTCGAGGGCCGCTTGTTCACGGGCGATGAGTTCAACCGGTGGCGGGGCGGGTGCGGCCGCAAACGGCATGGTGCGGTCGCCGGCCGGCAGCGGTTCCCAATCGCCGCAGAACTGGCGGGCGGTCTCCATGAGCGCCGGGAAATCGACCGCTCCGCTGGCGGCCAGCACCAGGTTGCCGGGGGCATACCGCCGCCGGTGATAGTCCCGCATCGCCTCAACGGGCAGAGCGTCAATCGACTCGACCGTGCCCAGGACACTGCGGGCCAGCGGGTGGCCGCCGAAGAAAGCCGCCCGGCAACGGTCGTCGGCACCGAAGGGGGGCTGGTCGTCATACATCCGGATCTCTTCGAGAATCACCTGCTTTTCGGTGTCGAAGTCTTCCGCCCGCAGGGCCGGCCGCATGATTGCCGCCAGCAGTTCCACCGCCTCGTGCTGCCGTTCAGGGAGGACGGCGGCATAGTAAACGGTGTCTTCTTCACTGGTGAAGGCGTTGGCACTGGCCCCCATGGCGTCGAACCGCAGGTTGATGGCTTCGGCCGAGAGTTGTTCGGTCCCTTTGAAGACCATGTGCTCCAGAAAGTGGCTCACTCCGGAGACGGCGTCGGTCTCGTCGCGGGCGCCGGTCCTAACGAAGAACCCGAGGCTGGCCGAGTAGGCCGCGTCGTGGATCTCGGCGATCACGTCGAGGCCGCAGGGCAGCCGCTCATGCCGAAACTGCATCGGGAACCTCCAGGGGGTCGCGGCCCAGCGAGACGGTGGTCAGGTCAGCGGGCGGGTGGTCAGCCAGCCAGGCCTCGATGCCCGCGACAGTGAGTCCGTCGAGCCGCTCGAGGTCCTCGGCGAGGGTGCGGACGCGGCCCAGGTGATACCACTGCCGGGCCAGGGCCCCAGCCCGGGCGGCGGTCGATTCTTGCTGCATGACCAGGCCGCTTTTGGCTCGCGCTTTGACCCGGTCGAGTTCATCGGCCGTGATCGAGCCGGGCAGCCGGCCGATCTCGGCCAGCATCACGTCGAGGGTCTCCTGGGCCCGCTCAGCGGTGGTGCCGGCATAGGCGATGGCGGCGGCCAGATCGCGATGGGTCTGGTAGCCAGCCGAGACGCTGTAGCAGAGACCCCGCTTCTCCCGAACCTCGGTAAAGAGCCGGGAACTTGAGCCGCCCCCCAGCACCGACAGGGCCGCTGTCACCTTGAGTGAATCAGGGTCGCGATAGGCCGGAACGTTCCAGGCGACAGCCACGTGGGTCTGCTGCGAGTCGTGTGGGACATGGCACTGCCGGGGGCCACGATCGCCGTTGATCACCGGCGACGCGGGGATGGCCTGCCAATCGCCAAAGAGCTGTTCCATCCTGGCCAAGAAGTCGGGCCAGTCGATCCGGCCGGCGACGGCAATGATCATGCCGGCCGGCTGGATGAAGGCTGCCGCAAACCGCCGCACATCCGCCGGCGTGAGCCCTTCAACGTCTGCCGAGCGGCCTTCGCTGGGCAACCCCCAGGGGCTCGGGTAGTGAGCCTGCCGCAGGGCCAGCATGGTGCGGTGTGCCGGGTCATCTTCGGTCCCGGCAAGATCTTG
>Ga0114919_10001644_pt1 | contig 17885 bp, 16 predicted proteins | sample BlataG_FD_88682 | JGI IMG/M metagenome (GOLD analysis project Ga0114919, IMG submission 88682) | Deep subsurface microbial communities from Black Sea to uncover new lineages of life (NeLLi) - Black_00105 metaG | ecosystem: Environmental > Aquatic > Marine > Oceanic > Sediment | place: Atlantic... | reverse complement strand
TTACAGTTAACAGGTTCTTACGACAGTAATATATTCACAGAGAGTATCCTAAATCTTAATAAAAAGACAAGGAATAAATCAATTGAAGATATCAAAAAAGCATTCAATGAACAACTAATCGATGATATTTCAAAGGCTAAGGGCGTAGAGATTAAAACACCATTTGACTGGGGTTATTTCAGAGACGCCAATCGTAATCTAGGCATTAGATTTATCAGGTACTTCTTTGGGCGGATAGAACATTTCATTGCTAAGAATTGTAAAATACAGTGTGAGAACTATTATAATTTAGTTAGGAATACTGGCTCAGTTAGCGGTTATCATATAGAACATATAATTGCCGATAATGAAGAGAATAGAAACTTATTTGGAGATGAAGAACTTTTCCATTCTGAAAGAAATAGACTCGGAGCATTGACATTATTAAAAGGAAGGGATAATTTGTCATCTGGAAATGAGGCGTATTCGAAAAAATTAGAAACATATTCAGGAAAAGCTAATTTGGTATGGACACAATCTCTTAGAGACGATTTTTACCATAGCAATCGTGATTTCATAGATTTTGCGAATAAATATAAATTAAATTTTAAATCACATATGAATAAGTTTGATAAAAATACAGTAGACGAGAGACAAAAACTATTATTTGATATAGTAAAAGTAGTATGGGATTGAAATTAATGCTGTTAAAATATTGCGGGCGATGAGACCAGTTATCAACATTTGGAATAAATGGGGATACATCCCATTTTCTTAGACAATTAATATTTTACTTTAAATTAGATGAAGGGAAGGTGTGCCAGGTTAATAATCCGGTATCTTTTAGAGGAAAACCTAAAAGCCTTGAGGAATTTCTTAACCGGATGGTTGAGGATTTAGATATTATTATAGATAGACATTCTAAAGGAAGACCACGTAAAATGTAAAGCTAAACCATAGAAAAAATAGTATGTGTTTGCATTTTAATTAAATAAATTGAGGGGAAAGAGGAAAAGTGATATTGCAAGACCCTAAAATAAGTTTGAAACAGGTTTAGGCATGAGTAATTCACTATAAATAAGGTATTAAATAAAATGAAAAAATCACTACCAAAATATCCCGAAACAATTATTACATCTAAAAAAGGAGTTAATTTCGTTAGAGAAGTTGTGGAATCCGCAGGTTGTATTTTCCACAAAATTGATCAAGATAACGATCTTGGCATTGACGCAATTATTGAATTGGTAAGAAATAACTTACCTTTAAGTAAACAAATCGGGATACAGATTAAATCTGGAAAAACCTTCTTTAATGAAAAAAAAGATCAATGTTTTATTCCTGTAGAAAATCATTTTGAATATTGGAAAAATTATCCGTTACCAGTATATGGAATAATATATGTTCCCTCATTGAAGTCAGCTAATTGGATTAATATTAAGAAATACCTAAATAATTATGGACCATGTTGTAAAATAAAATTCAATAGGACGAAGATAAATATTTTTAATTCTGCTAATTTTATGAAATATTTTATTTGTGAAGTCATTAATGAGTTACCCGAAGTATCATTTAATGAAGCTTTATCATTATTTAATTCCAAATACCGATCAGAGATTTATCTAGGAATGATTCTTTTATTTAACATCGCACCAAATAAATTAGAGATGTGGGATATATTTATTAAATTTTTTAAAAGAAATAGCTATGCAAGTATTCCCCCATTGCTAATTTATTATTTTGCTCATATTCCTTGGCATGGGGATATTGCATACCATGGCGAAGGATTTAGTCAAAAAATTAAATTGCATGTTCAAAAATTATTTAATAAATTTGAGAAACAAGACGTTGCTAAGCTTTTAAGATTTATTGATAAAGAAAATATGATTGCGCGAGGAACTATAGGCCAATCAGTTGAAGCAATAATTTCATCAATTAAAAACCGTGATCAATTGTTGCTAGATAACATACATGATAGGCAACAACCAATGTTTATTAGGGAGTGTGCAGCAATTATATATGCCTATCATCATCGAAAAGATGCATTGCCAGTGTTAAAATCTTTATCAAGGCAGGGATCGTATTATGCTGAAGAACTCTGGATATTCATTAACGAGAATGGCTGGATAGATCTTTATGGATAAAACAGGGATGGTTTTGAACTCATGAAGCCTGACCCCAACAAACCACCAAAGATATTGAGTGGGTTATATAATTTTCTACTCGGAGTGAGTAAAAAAGTAAATAGCATCGTAAACATGGACTTCTTTATCACTACTTCAGAGAATGGAGTGAAAGGAAGATATGAAGATAAATTATTAATCTTTTTTACAGATAATTTCATAAAGTTTATATGAAAGGACAGGTGGAGTACCGAGAGCAATTATGGAAGATATGTTCAAGTACTAGATGTAAGCCTAGCAAAAGAATCTCTCTTCTAGATAAATAATTTGCACGAAAAGCCTTGGAATTGAGGGATTTTAGTACTATCACTTCAAATAACATAGCATAAAAGATTCATAACTTCCGGCACTCGCAAAATTTGTTTCGTAAAAACTTTTTTACGCGGGACTGTTATATGTAATCGGTAGCTTTAATTAAACATGAGACAACAACCTATAATGAGATTTCTATATCGCACTATTAAATATGTAATAATCCTTACATCCACTTTTTATATTCTCAAGTTTATATTTGATTTCTTTAACCTACTTTACACGGATATTGATAATGCAAGGTATCTTCTCAGTGCAATGGCTCAATCTCAAGCAGCAATAATTGCAATTATTATAACTATGAGTTTAGTTGCTGTTCAACTTGGAGCAACTTCTTATTCACCTCGAGTAATTAACATTTTTAAAAGCAATCCCGACCTTTGGATTCTTTTAGCTTTATATGGAACCTCAATATCATATGACTTTATCATTTTAAAGATACTGAGTGAAAGAATTAGTGAGTTTTGCTTTTTTATTTCCTGTTGGTTATGTGCTTCAGCATTGTTAGTGTTGTTTCCATATATGCTCAGTATAATTGATATATTGAAACCTGAAGCTATTGTAAAAAGCTAGTAGAAGATATATGTATTTCGTGTTTTACGAATGAGCCAATGATTGGGAAAGGACGGAGAATAGGAGACCTAGAAGGAAATCCATTTCAACCAATCATTGATATAGCTCGCGGTGCATTTATGAAATACGATTATGAAACAGTAAAAATGGGATTAAGAAGAATGATAGATAAAGTTATTTTTGTTATTAACTCTTGCGATATTGAGAAATATAAATTTATTTCTGGTAAGCGAAACCCTTCAAACCCTTTTGAGCGTTTCTCAGAGTGTTACTGCAAACACTTAGAACAAATTGGGAAATTGTTTGCAGAAAGGGATGAAAATCTAACTTTAGAAACAATCGAAAATTTAGCAGATGTTGCCAGAGCCATAACAAAAAAGAAGATTAAGGCAGAGGGATGTGTCTTGGAGGCTTTAGGTAATATTGGTAGAATTTCTGCAAAAAACGAATTCCAAGAAGCGACAAATAGAGCGATAGATGCAATCGGAATCATAGCAAAAAGTATTCCCTTTGAAGATTATACAAAAACTTTACCAAACGGATACAAAGATCTCTATCCTTACAATCACATCATAGGGAAAGCTGTAAGTAACCTTCGTTGTGTCAGTGTTCCTGCAATACAGAAATGGGGAGTTTATGAATTACAGACTGTAGGAAAAAATCTCAAAAAAGCTGGAATATCCATAGCGATGGAAGGCCAAATAAATAATTGGCATGTTATTGATATAGCTAGAACATTTAAGGATATTGGAATAATTGCGCTAAACGTAAGGAAAAACATCAACAAAATTACTGACTTTATATTACATCACCATGTGATTATGCCACTTAGCACCATTGGAAAGATTGCTTACGAAAAAAGGATAATCCCCGATGAGAAAGGATATCAAAGTGGCTTTAGCAAAATTGTATATGCTCTTTGGACTGTAGGAGGTTACGCTTCAATAAAAGGCTTTAACGAGACCGCAAAAGTGGCAGCGAAAGAACTTGCAAAATTAGCAATTTTAGATGAGAAAATAGTCAAAATAGAGTTGAATAGTTCAATATATGGGGAAACAAAAATCGAATCATTTGAAGAATTCCAAAAATTTATAAAAATATATAAGAAATATTTAAAAGGATTAAGGGTATCAAGCAGAAAAACATCGGAAAGAAAAACATCGGGGTCAGGCTTCACAACTTCACAAAATGGAATATCTAAAAAAAATAAATTGTGACAGGGGACTGTTCTCTGTCACATTAATTGAAGTGTGGTATCAAATAAATAGACACATCCTATTTTCTTCTGAATGCGACAGGGGATGATTCTGTAACACATCACTATTAAAAGGTAAATCTGAGGTGAAGTAATTTTGTGATTAATTCACTAGTTAAGGTTGGTATTATATGTCCTTGCAATATCGAATATCAGAGCTGTAAAGAGATATTGAAGTTGCATAATGAAATTGAATTTGCAAGCAGATTAATTTCATCAAGAAGAGAAAGGGATGTAGAAGTAATAGCCATCCAAGCAGGTGCAGGGAAAATATGCTGCGCTTCAGCAACTCAATTGATTATTGACAAGTTTGAACTTGATTTTATATTTGATGTTGGTGCATCCGGTTCATTATCTGGTGACTTAAATCTTTATGATATTGTCTGTGGTGAGTATTCGTTTGAATATGATGTCTGCCCAGGTGATGATTTAGCTAAAATACCTGATGAGTTAAAGACAAGTACAGTACTAAATAAAGCTTCTTCTAAGGAAGTACTAAAAGAATTTTCAAATTGGGCTAAGGAAAATATGGGAACTATTATAAAGGTTGGTAATATTGCCAGTGGCGAAAAGGATGTAAACAATAAAGAACTTCGTCAAGAGTTACATAATAAATTAGATGCAATAGCATGCAATTGGGAAACCTCAGCAGTCTTGAAAACAGCACAACTAAATGGGATAAAATGCTTTTCTTTCCGGGTGATAACAGATAATGCGGATGAAGAGATGGAGAATAATTTTAACGCAAATTGGAAAAAGGCACTTGAAATTATGTATAAGGCATTGGACGAATTTATATTTGGAGGCTGGATTAAAAAAATTTAGTTTACTGCATTACAAAAGAGGAGTAGATGATCTGCCTTCAACTGAATGAACTCAGTAATTTTTTAGATTTTATGAAGAGACCAGTGTAAGCAAAATTAATGAAATACTATATGATTGTCTAATCGAGTATAACTTCTATCGGCCTCATAAGAGTCTAAATCTTTTGGTTCCTATTGAATATTGCAGCAAGTTAAATAACAGAGATGTTTCAATGGCGCAGATGTATTGGACTCAAAAATAACAAGCAATTCGGTTTCTTGACCTAATATTATTTTTATGATATTATAATTGTACTTGTCAGACAAGTATATAAATAAGGATTATAATATATGAAGAGGTGAATCTTATTGTTTAGAAAAGTCAAAACTAAAAAAGTTTATATGAAAATAGTAGAACAGATTAGAAATTTAATAAAAGAGGATAAATTAAAACCAGGGGTTAAGCTTCCTTCAGAACAAATTTTGGCAGAAAAACTTGGAGCATCTCGTTCTTCACTTAGGGAAGCAATAAGTGCTCTAGAAATTTTAGGCATAACAGAAAGTAGGGGAGGTAAGGGTAATTATATAAAAGGAAATCTTAATTCTACTTTATATGAGCAAGTATTTAAGGAACTTGAAGAGGAGGAGAGCCCTTTTGAGATATTGGAGGCAAGAAAGGTAGTGGAAACCGAGATTGCCGGTCTTGCCGCTAAAAAGGCTACAGAGGGAGATATAGCTGCCATTAAGGAATCCTTGAACAAAATGAAGGAAAATATGACGGATATTCCTAAGGCTATTGAATTTGATAGGGAATTTCATATTAATATAGGTAGGGCGGCTCATAATACTATCCTCTTTTCAATAACCTTTTACTTGGCAGATATATTGAAGGGAAAGCTCTGGATAAAGCTGTTAGAAAAAAGCTGGAGCATTCCTAGCCATCCTCAGAAGTATTGTGAAGAGCATAATGAGATTTTTAACGCTATTAAAAACAAAGATAGCAAAGGAGCCCGTAATAGAATGTACGATCATTTAGACGACGTAGGAAGAGATTTACTTAATGAGTATGGAAACTAATATGCAAGAGTCAATGTGTAAATTTATAAAAGTAGGGCTAATCCACTTTATGGCTTATCCCCAAGTTATAAGAGGTTATGGGCCAATTCTTGACACGCTACAGAAAATAGATGGGGATGATTTTTAAAATGTGAGAGAGAGAAAAATGATGTAAGGGAACCAACGAAATCTTTAAAAATATTATTGGATGTCGGTTTCTTAAATCATTAGAATTAACCTATCGTAAGATTTGGATTAAAGCCACTGGCTGGTGAGACATCAGAGATGATTATGGCTAACGCCAAGAGGGCGCAAAAAGATGCATGGCTAAGAGTTTAAAAGAAAATAAGACTACATTACGGAATAGAGTTAGAGATATAGAGTTTTAGGTGTGTTACTGTAAAATTAATGGGGGAGTGAGTAGTTTGGATTTTTTATTAAAAAAAGCAATTATCATTAATTCAAAGGATAATGTAGCTATCGCAATTAGAAAACTTAAAAAAAATCAGAAGTACGACTTACAAGGTGATACGATTATAATTAAAGATGATATTGATCCTGGTTGTAAATTAGCAATTAAGAATATTAAAAAGGGCGATATGGTAATAAAGTATGGTGAAATTATTGGTAGGGCAATTCAAGATATTGAAATTGGGGAATTTGTTCATACGCACAACTTAGAAGGAATTCGTGGACGAGGAGACAAAGTTATACAAAAGGAATTGATAAAATGAAGAAAATTATGGGTTATATTAGAGAAAATGGTGATGTAGGATTTCGAAATCATCTATTAATTTTACCTAGTGTTATCTGTGCTAATCGGACGGCTCAACTTCTTGGTCAGATATTTAAGAATGCTATATGCATAACACATCAGCATGGTTGTTCTCAGGGCGGAGAAGATTTGAAACAGACATTTAGGACTCTTATGGGTGTGGCTTCCAACCCAAATGTTGCTGCGGTTTTAGTTGTTGGTCTTGGTTGCGAATCAATTGAAGTTGAAGATATTGCAAATGAGGTAAGAAAAACTGGCAAGATAGTTTCATCTTTAGAGATTCAAAAATGTGGTGGAGTATCAAAAACCATTGAACAAGGCAAAAAAATTCTATCAGAAATGTTTGAAGAAATTTCTAAGTATAAGCGGCAATTAGTCAGCATTGATAATATTGTTCTAGGAACCGAATGTGGCGGCTCGGATGCTTTTTCTGGAATTTCTGCAAATGTTGCTGTTGGGAAAGCCTCTGATTTAATTGTAGAAAAAGGAGGTACCGTAATACTTTCTGAAACTTCTGAAATTATTGGTGCTGAACATATACTGGAAAAACGTTGTATAAACAAAAATGTTGGAAATAAATTGATATCAGTTGTACGACGTTTTGAACAGCGAGCATTAGATATGGGTACGGATATTCGCGAAGGTACTGTTGTACCTGGAAATATGAAAGGAGGAATAACCTCTTTGGAAGAAAAATCTTTAGGTTGTATTCACAAGGGAGGAGAAACTGAAATTAAAGAGGTTATTGAGTATGCTTGTAAACCTTTAAAGAAAGGTTTAGTTGTAATGGATACTCCTGGTGATGATGTAGAATCAATGTCGGGAATGGTGGCTGGAGGAGCCCAAATTATTGTATTTACTACAGGTCGAGGGACTCCTACTGGTAGTGCTGTGGTTCCGGTAATAAAGATTTCTTCTAATAGTTCTACTTTTAAAAATATGCGCGAACATACAGATATTAATGCGGGGAAAATCATTGACGGTGATAGTAATATCGAAGAGTTGGGACAAGAGATTTTTAATTTTATTTTAAAAGTTGCTGAAGGTTTTTTGACAAAAGCTGAAGAATCGGATCAAAGAGATTTTTCAATAAATCGAATAGGGCCTACCTTTTAGATTATTAGTATTAAGTAAAATAAAAGCATATTTATCAAAGTTTAAAAAATAATTGAAATAAGATATTTTTCAGTGGCCCCAACACGTTTACCATTAATTTCAATATCTAAAGAATTAAAAGAAGAAATAAGTGGTATTCTTAATAAATTGGGCCCTTTTTTACGCAATTAATTTAGAAAAAAAAGGAGGTGTTGTAAAACTTATAGAATTATTGATAGTCAGTGGTTAGAGTAAATTTTATTAAATATTTAGAAAGGAGATATAAAAATGACACGAAGAAAGATTGTTTCAATTCTTACTATTGTTCTTGGTATTTGTATAGTTTTTTCTGGTTTCTTTTACACCGCAAGTGCAGAAGAAAAAATATTAATTGTTTATATACCAAAAGATACAAATTCCCCATACTGGTTAATTGTTAAATCAGGAGCAGATGCGGCTGCTGAAAAATATGGTGCAAAGGTTGAAATGTTAGGCCCTTCAGTTCCAACGGACATTGCTACCCAAGTTAACATTGCTAACGATCAAATAACTCGGGGAGTATCGGCAATTTTACTAACAGCCGGTGATGCAACGGCATTGGCGCCTGTAACAGAACGTGCAAAAAAAGAAGGAATACCCCTTATTGCTGTTGACTCCGGTGTTAAATCAGATGCTCCCTTAAGTTATATTGCTACCGACAATATAAACGCAGCTAAAATTGCAGCCGAAAAATTAGCAGAATTAATAGATTACAAGGGGAAAGTTTTATTAATGAGTTTTGTTGCTGGTTCACAAACTGCATCAGAAAGAGAGAAAGGTTTTATAGAGGGGATCAAACAGTTCCCAAATATCGATCTTGTTGGAACACAGTACTCCCTTGCTGACGCTAGTAGAGCAATGACTATAATGGAAAATATGTTAACGGCATATCCTGATTTAGCTGGTGTATTTACTGGAGAAGAAAAGACAGGGGCCGGAGTTGCTCGTCAGCTAGAGTTAAGTGAAAAAGCTGGAATTGTTAAAATGGTTGCTTTTGATGCTTCTGAACAACTAATCCAGGGATTACAGAAAGGGACAGTTGATGCCTTAATTGTTCAACAGCCCTATCAAATGGGTTATCTAGGGGTTGAATTTGCTATGAAAGTTATAAACGGTGAAACAATTCCTAAGTTTGTAGAAACTCCAATCATGGTGGTTACCAAAGATAATTTTAATGACCCAGAAGTACAAAAGGTGCTTTATCCGAGTCAATAATTACCTTTTTCTTAACCGATAAATAATTTTGTTCATGGGCCTGTTGAGTGGATAAATTTAAAATGCCGGCAGGCCCACATTTATCAAGTATAGTTTTGTGCAAAATGTTTTACCAAGGAAGGAAGAAATATATATGAATATTATTGATACTCATTTTCATATATGGCCTGCTTTATGTGGGCTTAGGGAAGGGAAATATATTACAAAAGCTGAGGGATATGGAAAAGTTAGGCGAATAGGTCAACGTATCGAAAGATGGATTCCCCCTAGTTTTGTAGATACCGTGGTTTCACCTGAAGTTGCATTAGAATATATGGAGATGGCAGGAATTAATAAGGCAGTTCTTCTTCAAGCACCCTGTTACGGAAATAACAACGAGTATCTTTCTAGCATAACACAAAAATATCCGAAAAAATTTGTGGCAATTGCTTTGGTTGACCCACGTGAAAATGACCAAGGTGTTAGCAATTTTGAAGAGGCAATCTGTAAATTAGGGCTTAAAGGCGTGAAATTTGAACTACCTGATTATCCCTTTCATCCTGATGAACAAAAATATGAACCATTATGGAGAAAAATATTAGAACTTGATATTCCAGTCGTTTTTGATATGGGTTGGGGAGAATCTGAATATGACTTTCAGTTGGCCGCAATGAAACATCTTGTGACGAAATATCCCGAGATGAAAGTAATAATTGCTCATCTGGGGGTAAGCCGTTTATGGGATCCGAAGCAAGATGAACCTTTTCCTGTTCTTCGAGAAACATTAGATTTGGCTAATTTATCTCAAAATGTATGGTTTGATCTCGCAGGATTACCGGCTCTTTGTGAGGAAGAAGAATATCCATATCCTCGTGCTCAACGGGCCATTAAAGTAGCATATGAAACATTAGGAGCAAAAAGGTTAATGTGGGGTTCGGATTTTCCAACTATATTATTGAAATGTACATATCAACAAACAGTAGATCTAATTAAAAAACATTGTACTTTTATTAATGATGATGATAAAAAAATAATATTTAGTGGTAACGCGGAAGAAGTATTTTTTAGTTGAATAGATCCATATTTTTATAAGTTAGCATACTAACTACATTTAAATTTAAGGAGGAGCTATCGTGGCTAAAAGTTTTGACTTTATCCCTAAGGATGTAAAAAAAATAGACACAAAAAATAGAAGAATTATGACTAAAATACCGGTTCCTGAGTCTTTGGAAATTATTGAGGAACTTCGGAAATATGAACCACGTTCTATGAGCGGTCAACCCCTTATTATTTGGGATAGGGCTGAGGGATTTAATGTTTATGACAAATTTGGCAATAAATGGATAGATTTTAGTTCGGGGGTGGTTGTAGCTAACGCCGGACATTGTAACCCCGAGGTTAAGAAGGCCATTATTGAACAAGCAGAACATGGTTTATTATTTAACTATTGTTTTCCCAGCGAAATACGAGCTAAACTCGTTAAAAAACTTGTAGAGATAACTCCGGAACCATTAAACAAATGCTTTTTACTAACCACAGGTTCAGAAACTACCGAATGTGCTATAAAGCTTGCGAGAACACAGGGGCAAAAAATAGGTGGTAAAGAAAAAATTAAAATTATTACTTTTGATGATGCTTTCCATGGACGGACTTTAGGTGGTCAACAGGCCGGTGGTTCACCGAAAGACAAAGAATGGATAGTCAATTTAGATCCTGATATCAATCAAGTTCCTTATCCGAACAGCTTCAAATATTCTTGGGCTGATGTTAATGATCCTACATATTCTGATGAGGAGTGTTTTAATAAGTTCTTATTCTACTTGCGGGAGAAAAATATTGAACCCACACAAATAGCAGGAATTATGTCTGAAACTTTTCAAGGTGCCTGGGTTGAATTAATGCCGCCCGGATTTGCCAGAAAGCTGAGAGAATTCTGTGACCAATACAATATCGTTCTTATCTTTGATGAAGTGCAGGCGGCCTTTGGTCGAACCGGTAAATTATTTGGCTTTGAACACTACGGTATTATTCCCGATTTAATTTGTTGTGGCAAAGGTATTTCGAGTGGTATGCCCTTGTCAGCAGTTATTGGTCGTGAAGAAATAATGGACTTGTATGGACCAAACGAGATGACTAGTACTCATACTGGAAATCCAATCTGTTCTGCCGCTGCTTTGGCTAATATAAATTATATCTTAAATAATAAGCTAGTAGAAAAATCAGCTAATTTAGGTAAAATATGTAAAGAAGCTTTGGGAACACTTCAAAAAAAATATCCTAACATAATAGGCCATGTTCGAGGTGCCGGACTTGCTTGGGGAATTATCATTGTTAAAGATGGCACCAAGGAGATTGATGCAAACCTTGCACATGATATTGTAAGAATTTCGGTGGAAAATGGTTTATTGTTCTTCGCACCAGTAGGTTCTGGGGCAACGATTAAAGTATGTCCTCCTCTGGTAATAAATGAAGAAGCTCTTAAGGAAGGACTTGAGGTTTTTGAACAAGTAATCGCAAAGGCTATTAGTGGATGATAGATTTGTCAAAGGTTAATTTTAACTGGGTCTGGTCACAATTATGATGATGCAACCCCGCTATTATTTAAAATCAAATGTAAATATATTTTATATCATAGAAATGATGTCCTAACATGAAAATGTTCTATGATACAAAGATTAAAACTATGATTTTATTTATGATTAATTTGTATTACTTTTAAGTAGTGTTTACACTTTCTACACTTTCCTATAGAAAATAATACTATCTATCAAGGTTCAGGTAAAGCATATTTTCGCTTACCATTTAAGAATTTTTGATAAGGTATTTTACCTTTTAACCTGTAACCTTGATTCGTTCTTTTAAAATTATAACAATAGATAAACTGATCCAGATCATCTTGCAACTCGGATAAAGAGGAATATACTTTTTTCATCATGGCAATCTGGTAGAGCTCTTCTAGTAGCGTACGATTAAATCTTTCTACTATCCCATTGCTTTGAGGAGTTCTCGGTTTAATCTTGGTATGTCTTATCCTATTTTGTTTCAAGAATTTCTCATACTCGTGTTTACTATTGGACTAATGAGTGGTATATTCCTTACGATTATCGGTTAAGATCCTATCTAAGGGGATATTAAATTGTTTATATACTGGTAATACCTTGGTCTTTAAGAGATTAATCGCCCTTACCGCCGTCTTATCTGCATAGACCTTGGCAAAACCAAAACTAGCGTAGGCATAAATGCCAGCCTGTTGGTAGATTCTTCCCAAACCCTTAATGGTACCGATATAGAAGGTATCCTGACAGAAGAGGCAACCAGGATAATAGGCCTTAATATGTACTGGTTTCTTCTTGGCTACTTCTCTTATATACCTTTCGGTTATACAACCGGGTTATCAGATTTCTCTTGGGCATAGAAGAGTCTGTCTAACCTTAGATTAAGCTGCCTGCGTCTTAGGAAATTATATACACCGGCTTCGCTGATAATAATACTTTGCTGTCTTAATTTATTAGTTATTCTCCTTGGCCCATGAGTAGGATAGTCTATGATATAACCGAGAATGATCTCTTCTTTATCAGGTTTTATTCTATTGGGCATCTGGGGTATTCTTTTCTTCTTATCTAATAGTCCCAGGTAGCCTAATTTACTGAACCTCTTTAACCATTTATAGTAGACAGTTCAGGATAGGTTAAAGATTCTACATGTATAAGTAATGTTCTTGTGTTTTCGTGCATGTTGCAGTACATTATACTTAAAACTGGCTAAAAAATCATCTTTGGTCATGTGTGCTGTTCTCCTTCCTATTTTGGATATTATGGTTATTAATATTCTATAGGAAAGATCACATGCATGACCAGTTTTTTTAAGCTAAATTGTAAACACTATTTAAAAGTAATACACAACCAGAATCTTGAATAAATTGAAGGAGAAAGCAGGGGGCAATAGGGATGTTGCGCGGAAAAATATTTAGAACCCTGAAAAAGATCGCAAATTTTTAAAGATAAGTACTCTGATAAGAGCAGCTCGACTAATCGCTCTCTTCACCCCAAATATTTTACAGTTTCTAGACAAGAAAGATTGAGCAATGAGAAAAACGTCTCGTATTTTTTAAGTGGTTCTTTTAAAATCTCTTCTGAGTTAGAAAGAATTTTTTTATAAATGACTACCCCTCGTCTTTTCGTAAAAGGCTTAAAGTATTATGTTAAATAATACTACTTTAAGGGGGATGAGATAAATAATGAAATAAGAAATCTAAGACAGGATAAGAAGAAAAGAAAAATAATAAAAGATAAAAATTTAATTGTTTCAGAAAATTCAAAGAATAAATTTTTGTCCTCTACATCTCTAAAAAGAGGAGAAAAAAACAAAAAATCTAAAAAAATAGCTTTAAAAAACCCTATATACAAGGGTTTTAGAACTAGAGGGCAGATTAAAAATAGGTGTTCCTCGAAACTATTGGTAGATAAGGGTTTTAAGATTTTTTGAAGGACACAATAGCATAGAAAGGAGGTTGAATTATATGGAGCAGATTCCTATATTGTCTTTAGAGGGAATAACTAAGGAATTTCCGGGAGTTAAAGCACTTGATTCTGTAGATTTTCGGTTATTACCCGGTGAAATTCATGCACTAGTTGGCGAAAATGGCGCTGGAAAATCAACTTTAATAAAAATAATTAGCGGTGCCTATGGATGTAATAAGGGTAAAATTTTTATTGAGGGTAAAGAGGTTCAAATTAATGTACCTCAAAATGCAATAAATTTTGGTATAAGCACTATATATCAAGAGTTTACATTAGCCCCACATCTTTCGGTGGCAGAAAACTTATTTTTGGGAAAAGAATTACCTAAAAATAATTTTGGTAAAATACAATGGTCAGAAGTGTATCAGAATACGATTGAATTTTTAAATCGGCTTGAAGTAAATGACGTAGACCCACATACACCTGTTAATTGTCTTAGCGTTGCACAGCAAAGGCTTATTGAAATAGCAAAAGCTCTAGTTTCTGAAACTCGAATTTTAACAATGGATGAACCAACTACATGTTTAACTCAAAATGAAATTAACATATTATTCAAAGTTGTTAGAATTTTAAAGAAAAAAGGAGTTAGTATTATCTATATTTCTCATTATCTCGATGAAGTTTTTGAGATTTGTGATTCAGTTACTGTATTAAAAGATGGAAAAAAAATTGGAGATTATCAGGTAAAGGACGTCTCCATAAATGACTTAGTGACATTAATGATTGGTAAAGATATTATGAAAAGCCATAAAGTTAATCAGGTCAAAAAAGTCGGGGATGAGGTATTACGTGTAGAGCGGTTAAAAAGTAATAAAATAAAGCACCCAATAGATCTAACTCTACGTAAGGGTGAGATTTTGGGAATTGCAGGTTTGTTAGGATCAGGTAGAAGTGAAGTTCTAAAAGCAATTTTTGGAGCAGATTTAATTTTATCAGGTAGTATTTTTGTTGATGGAGAAAAGAAAGTTATTCGTAGCCCGCGTGATGCAATTTTGGCAGGATTAGGACTATTAACCGAGGATAAAAAAAGAACAGGGCTTGCTTTAAAACTTAATATTAAGGAAAATATAACATTAGCTTCATTAGATTTAATAGTCTCAAAGGGTATTATTAACCATAAAGAAGAGGAAGATAAAGTTGATCACCTGATTAAATGGTTAAATATTAAGCCACCTATACCTGAAAAAAGAGTAGAGTTTCTTAGTGGGGGCAATCAGCAGAAAGTCGTACTTGCTAAGTGGTTATGTAGAAATTGTAAGATTCTCCTTCTTGATGAACCTAATAAAGGGATAGACATAGGGGCAAAACAGGAGGTATTTAATTTGGTTCGGACCTTTGTTCAACAGGGTGGATCAGTAATAATGGTATCATCTGAATTATCCGAATTAACTGAAATGTGTAATAGAATACTTATAATAAAAGAAGGTATATTTATTAAAGAACTACAAGACGAAACTATTTCTCAAAAATCTATTTTTGCAAACTTGGTTAGTTAGTTGAAGGGAGACATTAAAATGAGTAAAGCAAATTCTCAACAAGAAAGTAAAAATTTTTTAAATCCATTCAGTAAGATATCAATTCCTAGACAATTAGTGTTACTCTTAATACTGATTTTTATGTGGATTATAATGGCTATTTTATCACCTCGCTTCCTTAGTGTAGCTAATCTTTCTAGTATAGGAATATCAATAGCAACTATTGCAATTTTAGCAATAGGTCAAACCTTTGTTATTTTAACTGCTGGAATAGATTTGTCAGTTGGGAATGTCTTAGGATTTGTTGGAGTAGTTACAGCTCTATCAATGACTAGGGGGTTAGGTTTTATTGGAGGAATTCTTGCTGGCATTGTGGTTGGTACTCTTTGTGGTTTTACTAATGGTATAGTGGTAGGCAAAGGGAAGATCCCACCATTTATAGCTACTTTAGGTATGATGGGCATAGTTAGAGGTATTGCTTTAATAATAAGTGGGGGATTTCCAATTATTGTGCCTTTTGAAGCGTTTAGTTTTTTGGGTACAGGTAAGATTCTTAAAATTCCGGTACCAGTAATTGTAACGTTATTTCTTTTTCTAGCTGGTTTTTACACTTTAAAACACACCCAAATAGGAAGAAAAACTTATGCAATAGGCAGTAATGAGGAAGCTAGTCGATTATCAGGGATAAATGTTAGTTGGCAAAAGATTTTTGTATATTCCTTATCTGGTTTTACCGCTAGTATTGCAGGTTTAGTTGAGACAGCCCGCTTATTTTCTGCTTATCCAACAGCTGGTTCAGGATATGAATTAGATTCTATTGCAGCAGTTGTAATTGGCGGAACAAGCTTTTTTGGGGGAGAGGGCAATATATTACAAACTTTTATTGGTGCTTTAATAATTAGTACTTTACGCAATGGTTGTAATTTGTTAGGGATTTCGCCTTTTATACAACAAGTTCTCATTGGAGTTATTATTATTGGAGCTGTATATGTTGATCGAATCAAGTCTAATTTAACACCTTAGATAAGCAAACAAATATTTTTATAAGGATGGACTGGATAAGAAAATATCTTATGTTCGAATCCAGAGGAATCAGAATAATGTTTAGTGCTTATCTTTGTATTTGCAAAAAAATAAAGATAGATGTTCCAGATCTTGGTAAAGTTACAGTAGATATTTCCAATGATTTAATTAAAATGGAAGTTACTTTAAATGTTAGCAAGGTAAAAACAATAAAATAATCAATAATTAGGAGGAATGACAAATGAAAGAATTAAAAGGTATCTGTGCGGCATCCTGCACTCCGTTTAAAGTAGGTGGCGAGGAAGTAGATGAAAGTGCTTTAAAAGCTCATCTTGATTATTTGATAGAGGCAGGAGTACATATTATTCTTGTTTGTGGTGGTACAGGGGAGTTTGCTTATCTCCGTCCTGAAGAGAAAAAGAAGATTGTTGAAGTTTCCTCAAAGCATATTAATGGCAGGACAGCTTTTATGGTTCAGACTTCAGCAATGAATACGGTTGATGCGGTTGAATATGCAAAAAATGCTGAAGTCGCAGGAGCTGATAGTCTTCTTGTTTTACCCCCTTATTTTGAAGGGCCCGATGCTGATGGTGTTTATTATCATTATGAAAAAATTGCTAATGCAGTTAATATTCCTATTGTTGCTTACAATATTCCCGTGCATTCAGGATTTGATATTACCCCACAGTTTTTTAAAAGGTTAATAGAAATTGATAATGTAAAATATATTAAGGATAGCACGGGAAATTTTATACGAATCCGTGAGTTAATAAATGTTGTAGGAGATAAAGCTAAAGTTTTTAATGGGGCTGATCCTATTGCCTTTGAAGCCCTTGTTGCCGGATGTGTTGGTTGTATATGGGGTGCGGCAAACGTAATGCCAAAGGAATGTGTTCAGCTTTATGACCTGATTAAGGCTGGTAATCTGGTTAAAGCAAAAGAATTGTGGGAGCGGATGCTTCCTGCTAATCTATTCTTCTGGAATCATATATATAATTCATCTGTTAAAACCGCTGCAAATCTTTCTGATAGAAATCTTGGAGGATGTAGAAAACCCTTTCAACCTTTAAAGGATTCTGAGCTGGCGGAGTTGAAAAAGGCTTTGAAGCCTCTTGGAATTTAATGATTTAGCCTAGAGGATATTTTTACCTATAGAAGAATAACAGAAGAAAGGGGAAAAAGAATTTTCCTTTCTTCTGTTATGTGTTTAAAAGCAAAAAGCAAGAAGACTATTAGAATTTTATTTAATAAAGGACAAAATTATAGAAAATAATGATTGTCAGTTTCTATAAAGTTGATATATAAATATAATTACGGAGGAGCTAATTTTTATACCAAAAGAAGTAGATGAAATTAATCGTATATTTATTTGATATTTAATTTAATTTCAATTAGACGTTAATATCATTTTATAGTTTCTTAAATTAGATGCTATTGAATAGGAGGAGGTTTTTGTGAATAATTTTAGAGGTGGATATTATGGAAAGCAACTAAGAGTTTCGCTCGATAGTAAAAAAATTGTTAAAGAGAACATTGATGCCAGTATTTTACGAAAGTATTTAGGCGGTGCAGGGTATGCGGTGAGGGTTCTTTATGATGAAATACC
>Ga0114919_10001643_pt1 | contig 17895 bp, 17 predicted proteins | sample BlataG_FD_88682 | JGI IMG/M metagenome (GOLD analysis project Ga0114919, IMG submission 88682) | Deep subsurface microbial communities from Black Sea to uncover new lineages of life (NeLLi) - Black_00105 metaG | ecosystem: Environmental > Aquatic > Marine > Oceanic > Sediment | place: Atlantic... | reverse complement strand
GAGAGGGGGCTTCGCCCCCTCTCACCTCAACTCCCCCTTTTGTTTGTTAGGGGGTGTTTTCTTGACTAATATACTCTACTCCTATAGACCAGTCCCAGTTTTCCTTAAACCATCGTTTCTTCCTAATCAGAGTGAGACGAATAATGTAGAAACTGTCCTGGATAAGTCCGATTGCACTTTGTACCTGCTCCGCATCATCCTCGTTAATGGGGCTGTCAAATGGCTTTAGTACCTTTCCAGAACCTATTAACTCATCTAGTGTGATGCGCTTGGGCTTAGAGAATTCTTCTTTTATACTGGTCATCTTCGCGGTAAAGGCCTTAAATTCGTCTGAGCCTTCCCAGTCGATGTACAGGTCCCTGCACCATTTCCCTTGGTCGTAGTTTTCATCCCTCAGCATCTCGTCTATTCCAGTTCTCTCCCCAGGTGGTATATGGAGGAATAGCACTGTGCCGTCGTAGAATTCACCTCCATAGTATTCACGATTGTGCAACATTACTGCTCCCTTATCCTCAAGCTCAATTCGGAGTTTATTGAAAAGAGACCAAGGGTTATTCAGGTGCATGAGTTTGTAAAGGGGTAAAGCTTTCTCATCATAGGCACGATTACTATGAAAACTCAGAAACTTACCTCGCACTACATAGCTGGCTTGTTTCACCTTTTCCCTCTATCATCTTGGTAGCTATTGTTATCCTTTGAGCAGCTCTGCCACCTTATCCAGTATCTTATCGGCTACCTCTCGTTTGGTTAGCAGGGGCAGGCTTTCTACTTTGCCATCTCGGTCAATGAGGGTTACTTTATTGGTATCAACGCCGAAACCGCTATCGGCATCGGTAATATCGTTAGCCACAATGAGGTCAAGTTGCTTCTTCTCAAGCTTCTGCCTGGCATTGGCTACTAAGTCTTCACTCTCGGCGGCGAAGCCAACCTTGAGGAAGTCGCCCTTGACCTCGGTCAGAATATCCGGCGTCCTGATTAGCTCCAGGGTCAGGCTGGGGGCTTCCTTCTTAATCTTAGCCTTAGCCGGGCTCTTCGGCTGGTAGTCAGCTACAGCGGCAGCCATAATCAGAACATCAGCTTGTGCTACCGCCCTAGCCACCGCCTCCTTCATCTGGGCAGCGGTTTCAATATGTACCACCTCCATGCCTATCGGTTCTGGAAGAGTGGTGGGGGCAGTAATTAGTTTAACTTCAGCTCCTCTATCCCTGGCGGCCTCAGCCAAGGCATAGCCCATCTTGCCCGAGGAGCGATTCCCAATATGGCGGGCGGGGTCAATGGGTTCCTGGGTGCCACCGGCGGTAACCACCAGGCGTTTACCTGCCAGGTCACCTTTCCTACCCAGTATTTGCTGAATAGTGCCTATGATTTGGTCAATATCAGCCAGACGCCCCAAACCTATCTTGCCTGAGGCTAATCGACCATAGGCAGGGTCAACAATGGTAAAGCCTCTGGCTTTAAGTTTAGCCAGGTTATATTGAGTGATGGAATTCTCAAACATATTAACATTCATTGCCGGTGCCACGATAACCGGGGCTTTAGTCGCCAGCACAACGCAGGTAAGCATATCATCAGCGATGCCGGCTGCCAGTTTGGCAATAACGCTGGCTGTAGCCGGGGCAATAGCCACAATATCAGCCGCCTCGGCTAGGGCTATGTGCTCAATGCTGAACTCAGAGGCAAGCTCAAACATGTCGGTTACCACCGGTCTGCCAGTAATGCTGCGAAGGGTGAGCGGGGCTACAAATTTGGTAGCTGAGTCGGTCATAACCACCTCAACCCTAGCCCCGGCTTGAGTTAACTTACTGGCGATATCGGCTGCCTTGTAGGCAGCTATACTTCCGGTTACACCCAATACTATAGTCTTGTCAGCTAGCATTATTGCCCCCTTAATTCTTAGAACCCCATCCCCTGTATCCCCTTCCCCTTGACAAGGGGAGGGGGAAGATTTTTTCTAAAGAGGGACTTCGTCCCTCTAAAACTCCCTACAATGTATCTGGGGCTTTTCACCCCGTATAATTCGCCCCTTCAATCTACCCCTAATAAAAACCTCCTTACCAAGCTAGGCTTTATTCATCTGGTAGATAAGCCTTAGTCCAATTAGTGTCAAGTCGAGGTTTACCACATCAATTACCGCTGTTTCCTTAGCTACGAGTTTAGCCATGCCCCCGGTAGCTACCACCTTAGCCTTCTCCCCTAATTCTTGTTGGATGCGAGCTACCATGCCCTCAATAAGTCCTACATAGCCGAAGATAATCCCCGACTGCATGGCAGCAATGGTACTGGTGCCAATAGTATGTTTAGGACGAGTTAACTCCACTCTGGGCAGCATTGCCGCTTGGGTAAATAAAGCCTCAGCAGCAGTCATTATGCCGGGGGCGATAGCCCCTCCCAGATAGTCGCCCTCTTTGGATACAGTATCAAAGGTAGTGGCTGTGCCCAGGTCGGTGATAATCACCGGACCACCGTAAAGGTGATGGGCGGCGGCGGCGTTTACAATGCGGTCGGCACCAACCTCCCTAGGATTATCCATCCTGATGCGTACCCCAGTCTTGACCCCTGCCCCAACCACCAATGGCGAGAGATGAAAATAGCGTTGAAATAGCTCATCAAAGGTGGATATCAATGGTGGGACAACGCTACATAAGGCTATCGCCTTAATATCAGATGCGTCTAAACCCTGGTGGCGCAGCAGGTTAAGCAGCAAAGCTGCATACTCATCTGCCATGCGGTGGATGCCAGTAGCCATATGCCAGGTGGCATGAAGCTCCTCGCCTTCAAAAACACCTAAGGTAATGTCAGTATTCCCAATATCAACGGCTAATAACATGGCATCCTAATTTTCCTTTAACCGCTTAATAACTTGAGGCAGTTCCGGTAAAAGGTCGGTAGCAATCATACCAGCATCGCCTAGTCTAGCCTTAACCATCTCACCAGCTTCGCCATGGAGGTATACACCACAGGCAGCAGCATCAAAAAGGGATAGACCTTGTGCCACCAGTCCAGCTATGGCTCCGGTTAGCACATCACCGGTCCCGGCTGATGCCAGCCCGGGGTTGGCTATAGGGCTGATTCTGACTTGACCTTGTGGCGAGGCAATAACGGTATAGGCTCCTTTCAGGACAATGGTTTTATTCCATTCAGCAGCCCACTTTTTAGCCATTCCTTCTCGGTCTGACTGCACCTCTTCCACCGTCATTCCAGCTAGCCTTGCCATTTCTCCCGGGTGAGGGGTAAGTATGGCATCGGTGGTTAGCTGCTTCCACCATCCTGGGGTATTAGCCAGGGTGTTGAGCGCATCGGCATCAAGGACTAAGGATGGCAGTGCCTGCTTACGCTTGCCGAGAAGGATAGACCTAATAAATTTGATTGCTGACTGGCTCTGCCCCAGTCCACAGCCTAGAAGCAGGACATTATACCGGTCGAATTGCTGGGGTATCAGCTTGGCTGCTTCAGGGGAGATGAGGGCGGGACGGGATTCAGGTAAGGGGAGATAGGTTACCTCGGTTAGTTTTGAGGCCAGGATAGACTGTAGTCTGATAGCTGTAGCCAGTGTTACCAATCCTGCCCCAACTCGTAGGGCACCGCTGCAAGCAAGATAGGCGGCACCAATATAATTTATGGAGCCAGCCACCACCAGGACTTTGCCAAAGTCCCCTTTATTAGCTTGAAGCGGACGCCCAGGGAGAACCGATTTAACCCATTCGCCGGTGATATATTCTGTAGCTGCATCCTCTGCCAGATATTCGGGCATACCAATATCAACCACGGTTAACTTACCTACCCTTTCTACCCCGGGGAATTTGAATAAGCCTGGCTTGGGAAACCCCAGGGTTATAGTATTATCAGCATACAGGCAGCCAGGGTCTACCGCCCCACTATTAGCGTTGAGCCCTGAGGGCAAATCCAGAGCGATGATACGTAGCCCCAAACGCTTCTTTCTGGCTCTACTCACCTTGTCCAACACCGTCAGAATGAGACCGCCGAAGAGGCGAGTGGCGCCAGTGCCAAATAGAGCATCAATAACAGCGTCGGCTGATGCCAGAAACTCATCAAGCCTGCCCAGGTCTTCATCTTTAGGCGCCTCAACACGAGTGATGCGACGTTGCCGAATCGGCTTAAGCTTTGGGTCTCTTGCTGGTCTCTGTCCCAGGAGATAGACACTAACCCTCGCTCCCCAGTCATGAAGATGGCGAGCGGCGACTAATCCATCCCCACCGTTGTTACCGGGTCCAATTAGAAACAGAATGTGTCGCTGGTCAATATTACCCAGGATTCGCCTTACCTCTTCAGCTACGGCTTTGCCAGCATTTTCCATAAGCACATCTGTGGGCAAGCCAATCTGGGCACAACTCTGCTCTAACTGGCGCATCTGGATAGTGGTCAGAATTTTCACCATGTTCTCCCTCCAAAAAAGGCTATCTTATCCAGACCGGCTTTCTCTTCTCCAAGAAGGCGGTCAGCCCCTCAACACTATTCTTCCCCGCCATGACCAGCGTGGAATCAATGCCAGTAACTTCCATAGCCTTATGAAATTCCAGGTCAAAATTACGATAAAGAGCCCGCCTGGCCTGGGTCAAAGTTAGCCCACTATTAGCAGTAAACCGCTTGATAAATTCCTCGGTTGCCTTTTCAAACTCTTCTTCAGGGACGGCTTTATTTATTAGACCAATCCTCTCCGCTTCCTTAGCACTGATACTATCGCCAGATAGGATAAGCTCAAATGCCTTTTGTCTGCCCATAAGCCGTGGAAAGAGGACTGAGGCTGGGGGAGGGTATACCCCCAGCTTGACCTCAGGCTGTCCCAGTTGTGCCTTTTCCGAGGCGATAGCCATATCACAGCCAGCCACTATCTCGCAGCCCCCGCCCAGGGCAACACCATTGACTACGGCAATAGTAGGCTTGTCTACCTCTATTAATGAGACAAATAATTTATGGAATACCTCCACCATTTTGGGTAGCTTCTCGCCTAGATGGTCTTTAACTTCTACCCCGGCAGAAAAGGCTCTATCACCAGCGCCAGTAATCACCACCACCTTTACCTCATCATCCGTCCTTAGCTCGGCCAGGGCTTGGTTCATCTCCACTAAGGTGTCAATATTCAAGATATTTAGCGGTGGTCTATTAATGATGAGCTTCGCTACCCCCTCCTTCTTTTCCAGCAGTATGTTTTCAAAATTCATCGCTCTCCCCCGTTTCCGATGTTATCAATTTGAAGTGTAACAATATCCTAAGCTATGGTCAAGGGATTATCTATTAACCCCTCACCCTTTATCCCTCTCCCCTTTATAAGGGGAGAGGGAAGAGAATTTATTAAAGGGGCTTCGCCCCTTTTAATCCCCTTAATAAATAATCTCTACGGTCAACCTTTCATAAACTTGGCTGTTTACTAACGCCTGTTGTTCACACCCACCCTCCCCCAGAAGCTTCGCTCACCCTGAGGTGGTGAGCGGGTGGGAAGAATTAGGTTGTCAAACAACCTTCATAAACCTCTTTAGTTTCTCGCCCATTGCCTGCCAGTGGGTCCCTCTCCAATAGATGCGGTGGCAAGCGGGGCACTGCATAAACTGGCTTTGAGTCTTAAAGACATAGGGTGGCACCAAGTCTTCCACTTGCCCTTTACTCCTCTCCACCAAAGGTTGATTGCACTCCAGACAGATAGAGAACGGTCCAAACCGGCAATCCAGGTCTAATGTATCTACTACTTGATGCATCTGTAGCTCAGGTTCGTCACTCTGGATAAGGACGGCTTTAAGTTGCCCGCTGGTTATCACCCGTCTTTTCATAATCTGTGTATCTCTGGTCAATATCACTCTGCCTTCGGCTTGAGCAATAGCAACCAGATGGGAATCATCACTGCCGTTGAAGAACAGGGTATCATACCCCATTATTCTCAGCCACTTGGCTAGCTTGCCCACATTGTGGTCAACTATGAATTTGAGATTGTTAATTAACCCTCCCCCTTTATCCCCCTCCCTTACAAGGGAGGGGAAATTAGTTATATAAGAGAGGCTTCGCCTCTCTTGGACTCTCCATTCTACAGGATGTTCAAGAGGGGCGCTAGCCCCTACAGGGTGGGTGGGTGGGAAAAGCAGGCATTAGTAAACAATCTCATTTATGACCGGGTTATTGTTACAAGTGAAGTTGCATTCCCTCATAGGCAAGGGTGATTGAACTACTAAGTGCTTCGCCTGCCGCCGCTATTTCAGCCTCTATCTCCTTCTCCAGAGCGGGGTTCATGTGAACCACCACTACCTGGGGGAGGTAGCCATTGAGCTCTCGGAAGCTGGTTAGCTCCTGCTTTAACAGACTCGGTGTGAGATGACCCGACTTAGCCGCCCACCCTTTATATCTATCTGGCGCAGTAACCTCGGCGATGAGTAGTTGGGGCGAAACACGCTGCCAGCAGTCAGCCAAGCCCGGGCCGGTGTCCCCGGTATAGAATACCACCTTACCATCTGGAGAGGCGACCTGGTAGCCAACAGTAGGGGTGCTGTGATTTACCGGGACAGCCAGGATGCTGTAGCCTTCAATCTGCAGGAGCTTATCTGGTTCTATTATAGTGAACCTAACCGTGGGATTCTGTGGGGGCTGTTGCAGGAAATCGGGATAAAGCTCACCATTCAGCAGATGGGTGGCGAGGGCATCATATACCGGCGGGATAGAGTAAACCTTGATGGTGGCACCACCTAGAAAAAAGTTCATAGCTATAGTCGGGATGTCCCTAATATGGTCATAATGCTGATGGGTGAGCAGGATTGCTTTAATTTTTTGTTGAGCCTCAAGCGACAGGCTGGAGGTAAGGGCACCAGCATCTATGGCCAGGACATCATCGATCAATAGGCTGATGAGCTTTGAGTTTTGCGATTCACAGTTGTGCGCTCCCAAGACCCGGATGTTCATCTTCCTCCTCTCTAACCCGAAATGAGGAAGGGATTAAAATTTGTCTCGTAGTCATAGGTATCAATTGCCTCTTTCCGCTTTAAATAGCCAACGACGGCGTAGGTTGCTGGGGTGGCGACGGTTTCAACCAGGACCTTTACCAACCACTGGCTCAACATTACTGACGGCATGAAAAAGGGAGTGCCGATGAGGGCGAGGACGGTGAATACGACAGTGTCCAACCCCTCACCCACTATAGTTGAGCCGATGGTCCGGCTCCACAGCCAGCGCCCCTTAGTAAAAATCTTCATCCTGGCCAAGATAAAAGAGTTAGCAAACTCGCCCACCAGGTAGCCGCAGAAGGAAGCCGCCAGCAGTCTTGGCGCATAGCCCAGAATGCTCTCATAAGCTTCTTGCAGCTCCCACGCCGAAGGCGAGGGCAGGACCTGCCCCACCCAGGCAAAGATGACAAAGATAAGATTACAGCCAAAACCTAGCCAGATGACTCTTCTGGCGATACGGTAGCCATAGACCTCGGTAAGGACATCGCCGACAATATAGCTCAAGGGGAAAACAAATACGCCAGCGAAGACAATAAAAGGGCCGAGGCTTATCATCTTTACCGAAATGATATTGGCAGTAATAAGGCAGGTGACGAAGATTGCGGCAATAACCACAAATCGGTATGAGACCTTCATTCTTAAATCCAGCGGTGGCGACGGAAGAAGTAGAGCATACCGGCTACAACCAGTGCCCAGATAAAGAACACAAGTATGAAGGAATAGGGGGAGTTTTGGAACGGCAATGGGATATTCATCCCATAAATAGAGGCAATTACAGTTAGAGGCAGTAGGATAGTAGCAACGACGGTCAACATTCGCACGACCTCATTGGTGCGATTAGTTGCCAGGGAATCATGGGTATCATTTAGACCCTCAATTATCTCTTTATATTCATCTAAGCCGTCCCAAATCTTATCCACATGGTCAACCATATCTCCGAAGTAAACCGCCATATCCATCTTGGCAAAGCGGCGAATCTTAGGTTCCAGGCTGCCAATAACAGCTCTCATTGGCCAGATAATGCGGCGGAAGGAGATAACATCACGCCGAAGTGTGGACATGTCCTCAATTGCCCTAGGCACAAATTTACTTGAGAAGATGTTGTCTTCAGTGCGTTCAATATTAACACCAATCTTATTTAGTATGGGGATGCAGTAGTCAACCAGCCGGTCAACTATCCTATAGAGGAGGTAGCCGGAACCCTGGCTGAAATTCTCTTGCCTTGATTCTTCATCAATCTGGCACCCCTTGAATAGCTTCACCAGTGGCTTAAGTTCCCCCGTATGCAGGGTAATGAGGTAGTTTTCGCCAATAAACACCGATACCTGGCTGGCGGTGGTTACCCTTGACTCCTTGCTGAATACGGGGAAGTGGAAGACCACAAACAGATAGTCCTCGTATTCATCAATTTTCGGTCGCTGTATTCGGCTGAGACAGTCGTCTAAATCCAGAGGGTGGAAGGGGTAGTTTTGAGCCAGATATTCTGTCTCCTGTTTTGTGGGAGCCTCAATATTAACCCAGGTTAGCTCACCCCAGGTAACCGACTCGATATTTAGCTCCCGAGCTTCTCTTCTGACCTTCGGAGTAGCTGCTGTTCTTCTTTTTCTTATCTTAGGGATGGCCATGGGATTATCTCCAGAAAATCTTTTGCCAAACCTTGCCATATTTTACCACAATCATTGCTAAATAGCACCCGATCTGATATATTTTATAACAAAAGATTCCTCTCTAAATCATTTTATGTCAAAAAATGAAGGCTAGAAGAAAGCCCCCATGGGGTCATAAGCTCAAGGTTAGAATTAAGAAGACGCTAGGAATGAACATCTTCCTCTGTGATAGCTGCAAATGGGATTGGCGCAGCACATGTCATAGACCAGAGAGACCCAATGCCACCTGGTGTCCTGATTATGAGAAACGAGGGAAATAGCCTTACTTTCTCTCTACAATAGTAGCCATCCCTTGACCGCCACCGATGCAGAGAGTTGCCAAACCTAGCTGGTAATTCTGGCGGAGCATCTCATAGACAAGGGCAACTATAATCCTGGCTCCGGTACAGCCTATAGGATGCCCCAGTGAGATTCCGCCACCATGGGGATTCATCTTATCTAAATCAAGACCTAATTCTCTAACCACACCCAATGTTTGAGAAGCAAAGGCTTCATTTAATTCAACCAGGTCTATATCCTTCAGGCTAAGTCCGGCCAGTTTTAGTGCCTTCTTGGTTGCTGGAACTGCCCCCAGTCCCATATATGCCGGGTCAACGCCACCGGTAGCATAAGACCTAATAGTTGCCATTGGCTTTAAGCCCAGCTCCCTTGCCTTTTCCGCCGACATTACCACAAGGGCAGCAGCAGCATCGGTTATCCCCGAGGCATTGCCTGCCGTTACTGACCCATCCTTTTTGAATACCGGGGGTAGTTTGGCTAAAGCCTCCATAGAGGTCTCTCTGGGGTGTTCATCGGTATCAAACAGTTTAACCGCTTTTTTCTCCCTAACCTCAACCGGGACTATCTCTTGCTCGAATATGCCATCTCTTATCGCCGCTAATGCTCTTTGGTTGCTCATCAGGGCAAGCTTATCCTGCTCCTCTCTGGTTATGCCAAATTTTTCGGCTATATTTTCTGAGGTTAGCCCCATATGATAATTATAGAATGTCTCCCACAAGCCATCATAGACCATGCCATCAATCATCTCAGTATTGAACATTCTGGCTCCCCATCTGGCGGTGGGTAGATAGTAAGGGACAGCGCTCATATTTTCTATGCCACCGGCAACAATAACCTCAGCATCGCCAGCCTTTATTGCCTGAGCAGCCAGGGCTATAGCCTTCATCCCGGAGGCGCAAATCTTGTTCACTGTCAGGGCAGTTACCTCTTTGGGAATACCGGCGTAGATGGCTGACTGACGAGCGGTATTTTGACCCTGACCTGCCTGGAGAACATTGCCCATTATAACCTCGTCTATCCTCACCTCGGTTAAGGAATCGTCCCAGTCATAGTATTTCTTCTCCAGCTCAATCAAACCATCGCCTTTAAATACCTCAGGGGCATAGCTTAGCACCTCAGGGTCTCTCTTAGGTCGCAGCCCAGCTCTTTTCAGCGCCTCCCTGATGACGATGCTACCCAGTTTCACTACCGGGGTATCCCGCAATGCCCCGCCATAATTAGCTATAGCTGTTCTTACCCCACTGACAATAACCACTTCTGTCATAAAATATCCTCCTTTTTCTAACCCTAGCTACCTATTTCATCAGGCTGATTTAAATGGGGCTTTCATTTATATTCGTAGAATCCCTTTCCTGTCTTGCGCCCCAGCCAGCCAGCGGTGACCATCTTCTTCAACAATGTAGGCGCAATATATCGTGGGTCCTTGAGCTGCTCATACATAGCATTAGCTACAAATAGGAGAACATCAAGACCAGTTAAGTCCACCAAGGTGAGGGGTCCCATAGGGTAATTCAGCCCTGCGGTAACCGCAGCATCAATATCCTCCTTGCTGGCAATGCCATCCTCCAGCAAGCTGATGGCATGAAGCATATAGGGTATCCAAATTCGGTTTACAATAAAGCCCGGCTTATCTGGGGCAATGACAGAGGTCTTTCCTACAGATTTACCGAACTCTTGGCATACCTCAATGGTCTCATCACTGGTAGCAATGGTCCTCACGATTTCTAGCAGTTTCATAATCGGCGCTGGATTAAAGAAGTGCAGTCCCAACACCTTATCTGGCCTTTTGGTTGATACCGCCATGTCGATTATGGATAGAACCGAGGAGTTAGTAGCCAGGATGGCATCTTTGGAGCAAATTTCGTCCAGCTCAGCAAATATCCTCTTCTTCAAATCCATATTCTCAATGGCAACTTCTATTATTATGTCGCAGTCAGAGAAGTCCTTGGTATTGGTAGTGCCCTTAATGTGACCGAGTGTGGCATCCTTATCCTGTTGGGATATTCTCCCCTTCTCCACACTCCTAGCCAGTATCTTCTCAATGGATGCTAACCCCTTATTCAAAAGCTCATCATTTATCTCTGATACTACCACCTGATAGCCTGACTGAGCGCAGAGCTGGGCGATGCCAGAACCCATCACCCCACAGCCAACTACACCGACCTTCTTGATTTCCATAGTGCTCCTTCCTTTTTTATTTTGCTTTGTAGACAGGTTTTCTTTTTTCCTTAAAAGCCGCAATTCCCTCGGCGAAGTCCTCAGTCTCCATGACACGAGCTTCTAATGAATTTTCTAGCCGAAGTCCATCCTCTAGAGTCAAGCTATAACCTCTAATCATTGCCTCTTTGGCGGCTCTGACTGCCAAAGGAGCCAACTTACAGATAGACTCTGCCCATTCTCTAGCCGTAGGCATAACCTCTTCCTGGGGAACGACTTTATTTACCAAGCCTATGCGGTATGCCTCCTGAGCATCAATAAGTCTTCCCATAAGCAGCATCTCAGCCGCTTTAGCCCAGGGGATAGCTCGGGACAGCCTCTGTGTTCCTCCCCAGCCAGGGATTAACCCTAAGCCCACCTCTGGCGTGCCAAAACGGGCGTTCTCTGAGGCTATTCTTATATCGCAAGCCAGGGCTATTTCCAGACCACCGCCTAATGCCATACCATTGACGGCGGCAATGAGCGGCTTCCATAGCTCAATTCCACGCATTATGGTCGGTGGGAACGCCCAGTGCTCCCAGCCAAGATGCTCCATCATAAAGGGCAGGGTGTCCTTTATATCAGCACCACCACAAAAGGCTCTGTCACCAGCACCGGTAATAATACCAACCCACAGTTCAGGGTCATCCCTAAAGTTTACTATTGCCTCATAGAGTTCTCGGGCTACCTCCATATTCATTGCGTTCATCGCCTGGGGGCGATTAATGGTAAAGATGGCAACTCTACCTTCCTTCTCATAGTCAATAGCCATGATAAACCTCCCTTCGTGATTTTTGATGGTTAATAGCAGACTCAAAAAGAAGAATACTGCAGTGAATTTTAACAGAGAGCTATATTAGCGTCAAGATAAGATACTCTTTAAGGGAACCCACCCCCTTAATCCCCCTCCCTTATCTAAGGGAGGGGGAAAATATTTATAAAAGAGGGGCTAGCGCCCCTCTTAAACACCCCAATAAAGCGAGCGATTGGGGGCAAAGCCCCCAGAGGGCGGGTGGGAACAGCAGGCATTAGTAAATAATTCGGCAAGACTTATGGAGAGTTTTAGAGGCGAAGCCTCTGAGGGCGGGTGGGTGGGAAGAAAGACAAACAAAAACAGGGAGGGGATAGGGTCAATGCCACGGAGAAACCAAACATGATAATCTGTGTCACCAATCTATCTGAACTAGCTCAGGCAAAAATAAGGTTGCCAATTATATAGAGACGTGATAATATAAATCGGATTAAAAACCAAACATTCTCTCCGAGCCTGTTCTCCTGAAGATAAACTATGGAGACTGGCCGATAGGGTATCGCTGGAAACGGCGGTGCCTCCCACGCTTGGAAAGGAGAGTTAGCAGTGAGCAGCTATAGATTCATTTTGAAAGCGCCTCCTTTCGGGGTGCTTATTTTTATGCCCAACAAGGTAACTAGCATTGAAAGGGGGTGAGTCTTTGATTAAGAAATGGTCTGCCACCAATAACATGACAATTATCTTTATTCTACTGGGGTCGGTTATTTTTCTGTTTATCATCGTGCCTCTGCTCAACATGATAGTCGCCTCTGACCCCAAGCTCCTGCTGGAGACAGCCCTTGACAGCGAGGTTATAGCCTCTATCGGGCTGACTCTATACGCCGCTTTGATAGCTACCGTTATTGGCTTTTTGCTGGGGGTGCCTTTAGCCTATCTGCTGGCTAGATTTGATTTTCCCGGTAAGAACCTGGTGGAGGGGCTTATAGATGTGCCTATTGTGGTGCCCCATATCGCCGCCGGTATTGCCCTCCTCTTCGTCTTCGGTCGCGGCTTTTTTGTCGGTAAGGCGTTTCACCTTATCGGCATCGACTTTTTTGATTCCATTGCCGGCATTGTTGTTGCCATGCTCTTCGTCAGCGTCCCCTTTCTGATTGATTCAGCTAAAGAGGGCTTCAAGAAGGTGGATGTCAGACTGGAGAAGGTATCTCGCACCCTTGGTGCCTCACCGTGGCAAGCCTTCTTCAAAATCTCCCTACCTTTAGCCTGGCGGAGCATTGTGGCCGGCGGTGTGATGATGTGGGCTAGAGGAATAAGCGAGTTTGCTGCCGTGATTATACTGGCTTATCATCCCATGGTAGCCTCCACCCTTATCTATGAGCGATTTGAGACCTATGGCTTAGACTACGCCCGACCGGTGGCAGTGCTACTAATCCTGGTATGTCTCATATCCTTTATAGCTCTGAGGTTACTGTTATATCGGGGGCAGAAGACATGATACGGGTGAACAACCTCTGTGTTGACCTGGGCGATTTCCAGCTTAAGGATATCGAGCTGACGGTTGACGAGGGCGAGTATTTCATAGTCCTGGGTCCTACCGGGGCGGGTAAGACAGTGCTCCTGGAATCCATTGCCGGTCTGTATCCAGTTAAGAGCGGGCAGATATGGCTGAGGGGGAGGGAGGTAACCTCGCTTGAGCCGGAAAAGAGAAATATAAGTATTGTCTATCAAGACCATGCCCTTTTTCCTCATCTATCGGCAGGGGAAAATATCCTTTTTGGTTTGAAGCTTCAGCGGCGACCCAAGCAAGAGTTGGGCAAGGTGCTCGACTGGGTTTCCCATTTGCTGGGCATAGCTCACCTCCTGGATAGGAGTCCTGATACCCTTAGTGGCGGCGAGCGACAGAAGGTGGCTCTAGCCAGGGCACTTAGCACCAAGCCTGAGGTCTTGCTTCTCGATGAGCCGCTCAGTGCCCTTGACCCGGAGAGCCGGGAAGGGGTGCAAAAGGAACTCCGCCAGCTCCACAACCAGCTTAGGGTAACTACCATCCATGTAACCCACGATTTTGAGGAGGCAATAGCTTTAGGCGACCATATTGCCGTTTTAGGTGAGGGGTGTATCAAGCAGGTGGGAACCCCAGAGCAGATATTTCACCAGCCTAACTCCGAGTTTGTCGCCCGCTTCGCCATGGTGAGAAATATCTTCACTGGAGAGGTTGTAGAGAGGGATGATGGGATTATCGTTTTTTGTACCGAGGACACCGAGCTAGCGGTGGTTACCGACCTTCGAGGTAAATCGCATGCCTCGGTTCGACCTGAGGACATTCTCATCTCCCCTGAGCCACTTCGCTCCAGCGCACGCAATTCATTTTGTGGCACTATAACCCGTATCGCTGACAGGGGCTCAACCCTCTATCTCACGGTAAATCTACCGCCAGACTTCGTCTGTCTGGTTACCCGCCGCTCTTTAGAGGAAATGGGGCTGGCTGAAGGTCAGAGGGTTTATATTACCTTTAAGGCTTCAGCAGTGCATATCTTTTAAGCAGGAGGTTAGATGAAACGATTAGCCATCAGTCTGTTTTTAATTTTGATTCTAACCTTGACCCTTTTAGCCGGGTGTAGCAGTAAACCTAAACTCCCTATATTCTACGCCGGTAGTCTGACCCTGCCCTTGGCTCAAATCAGCGAGGAGTTCAATAAGCTCTATCCCGATGTAGAGGTATTGTCGGAGGGGGCGGGTAGCCAGACCACTATCCGCAAGGTTACCGAGCTGAGCAGGGAATGCGGAATAATCGCTTCTGCCGATTACACCCTTATCCCTCAACTAATGTTTCCCCAGCATGCTGACTGGTACATAACCTTTGCCTGCAACCGCATGGTTATTGCCTATACCGATAGCTCTCAATTTGCTGATGAAGTGGATAAGGACAACTGGTATGAAATCCTGCAGCGTGAAGGGGTTAAATATGGTCGCAGTGACCCCGACCAGGACCCCTGTGGCTACCGAACCCTGATGGTGTGGCAGTTAGCCGAAGACTTCTACGATGTCCCTGGGCTATATGGCAAGCTCTATGAGGCTGAGAATAAAGATATAATGAGACCGAAATCGGTAGACCTTATTGCCCTGCTGGAGTCAGGCGACCTGGACTACGCCTTTGAGTATTTGTCTATAGCTAAGCAGCATAAGCTTAACTTTGTTGACTTGCCTCCGGAGATTGACCTGTCAAGCGAGGAGTTCAAAGACTACTATGCCAGGGCAGAGGTAAGGGTTGCCGGCGACAAGCCGGGAGAATTCCTGACCATAAAAGGCAAGCCCATAGTTTATGGGATAACTATCCCCAAGAATTTCCCACGCCAGGAGATAGCCATTGCCTGGATTGATTTTCTATTGAGTCCCGAAGGAAGGGCTATTATGGAGGCTAACGGTCAACCTCCCATAACTCCAGCTACCAACGATAAGAGCAAATTACCCGATAGATTAAAGAAGTATGTTGAGTGAGGGGAAATGAGCTAGTTCAGATAGATAGGTGACACAGATTATCATGTTTGGTTTCTCCGTGGCATTGACCCTATCCCCTCCCTGTTTTTTAACTTATCTCTTTCTTCCCACCCGCCCGCCCTATAGGGGCTAGCGCCCCTCTTAAACACCCCAGAGAATAGAGAGTCCAAGAGAGGCGAAGCCTCTCTTATATAACCAATTTCCCCCTCCCTTAGTAAGGGAGGGGGATAAAGGGGGTGGGTTGCTAAATAAATGTCTAAGGGGGTGAGGTGCAGAAAGTTGAGGTGTCACTGAGGTACTGAACGAGAACAGGAAATTGACAGTATAGCCTAAGCGTGCTATATTCTGCCTACGGCAGCGTAGCTCAGTGGTAGAGCAGAGGACTCATAAGCCTTTGGTCGTGGGTTCAAATCCCTCCGCTGCCACTTTTCTATATTAGGGAATTTTAGATAAAATTGCTCTTTTTCAGTGCTTCTCGGAGATAGCCGATAAACTCCTCCGCTTTCTCCTTTGGCGGTCTGGTAGCTAGACTGACGCCAATAAAGAGAATAACACAGACGATGAACCCCCATGTCCCTGGCCACCAGCCTAAAGGCTTCCAACCTGTTATCTGGAAGACCAAAACAATGATAGCGCCGACTATCATGCTGGTAATGGCACCGGTGGCTGTTCCCCTTTTCCAGAAGAAGGCTCCGAATATAGTTGGCACTGCCATCAAAAGACCGGCGGAAGCGGCTGCGGAAAGGGGGGCAATCATGAAGGCTAGCCCAGTTTTCCCAGCAGCCCACCAAGCGAAAACAAAGGCAATGATTGCCATAATAGGGATAACCCACTGCCCCACCCTGAGTTCCCCTGCCTCCGAAACCTTGGGATTGATAAGACCTTTGTGGATATCGCGAGCCCACACCGAAGACAGGGTCAACAGGATGGAATCAATGGTTGAAATAGCTGCCGCCGTGATACCAATCATGACAATTATGGCTAAACCCATAGGTATTATGGGCAGAGCCAGAAGGGCGGGTGTAGCCAGGTCCCCTTTCTCCAACCCGGGAACCAGCAAAATGGCGCTGAAGCCCCATAATACCGATACCAGGGTATAGAGGAAGCCAAAGATGAGGAAGCCACCGAGCATCTGCTTCATAGCGGTGACCGATTTGGGAATGAAAAGCCTCTGGCTTACCTGAGGGTTCGATATTAAGAAGAAGAGCCAGGGGAGGGCAAGACCGACAAACATGTTGATGTTCCACGCCCCTTTGGCAGCAGGCACTGTTAGCAGCCCTGGCACGGCTGACTCCAGCTTGCCGAAAAAGGAGCCCAAGCCACCCAGGGCAGTGACCACAACTCCCAGAACAGCGGCAGAAACCACAATCATAATTAAGGCCTGGAAGGTGTCAGTCCAGGCAACAGAGCGCAGGCCAGCAATGCTTGACCAGGCAATAGCACACACCACAGCAATTATAATCCCGGCTACTACCGGGATTGCCCCCTGGCTAATCCCGTTCATCAGGTAGCCAACGCCCATCAATTGAACCCCCCCGTAAGGAACCAGAAAGACGAGGGCTAGTATGGCAGCTGTAGCCCCCACCCCCTTGCTTTGGTAGCGGTCGCTCAGAAGTTCCATAGGTGAGACATAGCCATACTTCTTTCCCACCAACCAAAAGCGAGGCAGGAAGAAGACCATCATAAACATTCCACAAAGATAGGTTAACTCAAAGCCGAGGGCACCAACCCCGCTGAAATAGGTTAAACCGGCCAAGCCAATCATCATAAAGGCACTGTAGGTGGTAGCACTGTAGGTCAGAGCCGAAACAAAGCCACCAACCCTGCGGTTTGCCAGGAAAAATTCGCTCATCCCGGCTCCCAACTGCCGTCTTGCCATTATGGCAATGGCTAACCCCACAGCGATATAGATGGCGATACCAAACCATACCCAAAAGGCAGCGCTCATCGCTCCACCTCTCTCCATTTAAGGAAGATTACAAAGGCGCTAATAATAGCCACCGCCGCCCATGCTGTCCAGAACAGAAAGGCACCGTTCATCTTTTCAACACGGGTGAGGACAAACCAGGGGATAGCAATATTCAGCGCCAGTAGAAAGGCAAACCAAGTCCACGCCCAAGCAAATTTAGTCATGTTGCACCTCTCTCGGCAAGCATATTAGCCCCAATCTTACCACAAAGGGTTCAAAAGCGTCACTCATTTTTGAGGTATAGCGAGATGACCTACACGTTGAATAGTAATTGAGAACATAAGCGAGGGACAGATGAGGATGCACCTTACCCATTGACCCTGTGACCAAGGGACAAAAAGTGTGGAGACAGCCGTCCTATAATTGAAGAGCTAGCGTGGGTTCGAATCGCCCAGCTAACTGGCTACGCTTCTCTAAAGGCTACAACCAGAAAGCCAGGCCCAGCGTGCACCCCCAGTGTAGTTCCTACCCTGTCAATTTTAATCCGCTCCTTAGTGAATATAGGGTCTATGCGCTCGGCCAGGGCTTGGGCTTCATCAGGTGTAGTGCTATAGACAATGGCTAAATCCTGAATGTTTGTGGCGTTCTTCACAAAGT
>Ga0114919_10001642_pt1 | contig 17901 bp, 15 predicted proteins | sample BlataG_FD_88682 | JGI IMG/M metagenome (GOLD analysis project Ga0114919, IMG submission 88682) | Deep subsurface microbial communities from Black Sea to uncover new lineages of life (NeLLi) - Black_00105 metaG | ecosystem: Environmental > Aquatic > Marine > Oceanic > Sediment | place: Atlantic... | reverse complement strand
CTGAAAAATCATTCAGCGATACTTCTCAATTCAAATGTCCGAATTGTGGACATGTAGACCATGCGGATAGCAATGCATCGTTCAATATTGCATTGCGTCAAGTTAAGGATGGTCGATTATGCGTAGACAGAGATGCGTATAAGGGGAGCACTGATACCCCCCCAAAAGGCAATGGTGGGAACGACATTAACCTTAGAACCCAACGTGCTTTAGCCGTTGGAGTATGTCAGAGCCCGGAAATATAGTATAGCACAGCGGAAGATGGCAAGAACAGGAGTTGCGGAGCTCCCTCTCCACCCCGGGAAGGCACCTCGATGGCTCTTCTCAAGAATGGTGGAGCTGGCCGATGCGATCCTCACCGTCTCAGTGGACGAGTTCGGAGTGCACACGACCCTGGAGAGGTTCTCCGATCCATTCTGGTTCCAGGCATTCAGCTGTGTGCTCGGCTTTGATTGGCATAGCTCAGGAACGACGACTGTGACCTGCGGCGCGGTTAAAGAGGCGCTTTCTTCGGTGGATCTGGGAATTTATGTGGCTGGCGGAAAGGGCGGCGTTTCGCGCCTGATCGCTCCCGAGATCGAAAGACACTGCGAGAGGAGTTCAATATTGGGTGATGTAGGGAGCAAAATAATCAGGGCGAGCAAGCTGGCAGCAAAGGTGGATAGCGCCGCCCTTCAGGATGGTCATCAGCTATATCATCACGTAGTCCTCTTCGATAGATACGGACATTGGACAGTGATTCAGCAGGGTATGAATGAGGCATCCGGATACGCGAGAAGATATCACTGGTTCTCCGATCAAGTCTCCCAGTTCGTAGAGGAGCCTCACACCTCCATACTGGGTCAGAGGATGAGCAGAGTCATGGACCTTACAAACAGGGAAAGCGGCGAATGCAAGAGCATGTGCTGCGACCTTGTAGGCGAGTCTCCAAAAAAGACGGCAGAAATAATAAGAGCCGCCGCAAGAGGTCCTCAAAAAAGTATTTTAGAGTGGACTCCCGAGGGGGAGGATATACCAACGGTTCTCCATATGCCCAAGAGCATCAACTGGCCTGCGCTTCAAAGGTGCTATGAGGTCCAACCCAGGGATTTCGAGGAGCTGCTCTGCATTAAGGGAGTGGGTCCTTCCACGGTCCGAGCTTTAGCATATGCCGCTGAGATAATATACGGCAAGAAATACAGCTGGAGAGACCCAGTCAAGTTCTCTTTCGCGGTTGGTGGGAAGGACGGAGTCCCCTTCCCAGTGAACAGAGAAGCAATGGATAAGAGCATACAAATTCTGAAGCAGGGGGCTGAAGAGGCAAAGCTTGGTAACCGAGAGAAGCTGTCAGCTATCGAACGACTCAGGAGGTTCGTGCCGCCCGACTATGACTGGAAATAGTGTTTCTCTCGGAAACCTACATAGTCCTTCCAATTGTTTCACGGTTCGCGATTGCAAATGCGAACGAGGGAAAATGCGCGGGATCATGAGGCGGTCGGGGGATATCAGTGGAGGTTGATCAGAAGGCTCGCGCACGGCTCTCTATCCTTCAGTGCAATATACTATCTGTTGCCCGATCCCCTTCCTCTCGTCGAACTGCCGAAATGGCTGATATTGATCGCGGCAGTAACAATTGTAGTTCTCATCGAGACATGGCGACTGGCGAGAAAAAAGCTCTTGCCGGGCATGCGCCCTTATGAGATCGGTAGAATTGCCAGCTATGCCTACGCAGTCCTGGGCGTTGCCACTGTATTGATAATCGCCCCGTTGGAGGTGGGAATTCCTTGTATAATCGCAATGGCTTGGGCCGATCCAGTCGCCGGTGAAATCCGGCTCGCGAGCGGATCTGTCCCAGTCACAGCACTCGTCACCGGACTATTCTATGCCTCCCTTTCTCTTCTCGTACTGAGGCTTCTGGGTGTTGAATATATCGACTCTCTGATCCTGGTGGCGGTTACCGCTCCGATAGCAGTCATATCAGAATCCGTCGATTTCGGCGGATTGGACGATGATTTCACAATGCTCTTCTTCCCCTCTCTTGGGGGAACTCTCGCATGGCTGCTCCTCATGGGCTAATAGTCACTGAGACAGCCAATTGTTGCATATTTCTTACAAAATTCGATCCGTAATAGCTATCTCTAAAGAAAAATGAAGGGAGATTATCATACGCAATTAGTGTAACGGCAGAGCCGCACCGCCAAGTCATACATCGCTTTTTGTGACTACGGTGATTAGTAGTCGCGGACTGAGTATCTCGGCGAACCTCGATATTTACATCCCAACTCTATCAACGCCGTCATTTACGGCGACCGTAAGGTGCCTCTTTTTCGGGAAGGCTTCGAGCTTAGATGCGTTCAGCTCTTATCCTCTATCGCGTAGCTGCTCAGCAATGCTCTGTCGAACAACTGATAGACCAGCGGCGACGATCCTCCGTTCCTCTCGTACTAGAAGGATCTTCTCGTCAGGCACCAAAACACTTCCAGCGAAAAGCAACAAACCTGTCTCACGACGGTCTGAACCCAGCTCACGATCCCTTTTAATGGGCGAACAACCCCACCCTTGGCAGCTGCTGCACCGCCAGGATAGGAAGAGCCGACAGCGAAGTAGCAAGCCTCCAGGTCGATATGAACTCTTGCTGGAGACGACTCAGTTATCCCCGGGGTAACTTCTCTGTAATCACTGGCCCCCATTTGTGAGGCACAGTGGTTCGCTAGGCCCTACTTTCGTATCGTGGATCATTGTTGGGCTGATCCACGTCAAGCCAGCTTTTGCCCTTGCACTCTTGGGTAGATTTCTGACCTACCTGAGCTGACCTTTGGGCGCCCTTGTTATCTTTTCGAGGGCGTGGCGCCCCACCCAAACTGCCCATCTATGGGTGTCCATCCGAAGATGTAAGTGATATAAGTTCGAAAGGGCAGTGTTTCAACGGCGGCTCGGAACATACCTAGCGGCATGCCCTGATAGCGTCTCCTGCCTACGCTACACATTCAAGCTCATATCACAACCACAGACTGCAGTAAAGCTCCACGGGGTCTTCGCTTTCAGCTGGAAGATAACGGACTTTGCGCCATTACGTCGGTTTCACCGGCTTCAAGGCAGGGACAGTGGAGCTCTCGTTGGACCTTCATGCAAGTCGCCAATTAAGCGACAAGGTATTACGCTCACTTCTGTTACTTTCATGACCTCCGATTACTCAGAGGCGGGCCATGATTTCTCATAACCTCCCCATGTCGCCATGGGGGTCGGACTGTATCTTCACTACATTATCGCAGTGTTCGGCGTGCAGTCTCTGAGGATTCAAGATACATTTTGCATCTTGCCTTTCCTGCTGATTGCCTGCACCCATCACATTTTCACTCCAGTTTTTCGATCTCTTCTTCAGTGAAGAATCGATTTCACAGGAGTAGTGCGGGATCCTCAGGTTTTCCAGCATATAGCCGAATTTTACTAAGGCAACCGTCGATTACCTTAAGAGGGTCATAGTTACCCCCGCCGTTTAGCGGTCCTTCTTCCCCTTGTACGGGGCTTTCAGATACCGCCACTGGGCAGGCTTCAGCGGCAATACACATCCTTTCGGACTCGCTGCCACCTATGTTTTGGTTAAACAGTCGGAGCTCCCTGGTCACTGCGACCAGCCATCTTCATGGCTGGCACCCCTTCTCCCGAAGTTACGGGGCCAATTTGCCTAGTTCCCTTGCCTCGATTGCGCCGACACGCCTTGGACTGCTCATCCAGGGGCACCTGTGTTGGTTCTCGGTACGAACAACGCAGCTGTAAGCAGAACCCTTTTCACTGGCACCAGGACTTATCCGAAGAGGGCCTTCGCCCTCCCACTCGTGCGTTCGACCACTTCTCACCATTACGGTTCTTCATGGCCTTCGACACTTGGACAGACAGACGAGTCTGCTCGAACTATCCAGATACGTCAGGTAACTGCGCAGAGACTGCGATGGTGCAGGAATATTAACCTGCTTCCCTTTCGACATTCTCGATTAAGGAATACCTTAGGATCGACTAACCCTCGACTGATGAACATTGTCGAGGAACCCTAGCCCCTTCGGCGGAGCGGATTCTCACCGCTCTTTGCTGCTACTCCCACCAGGATCCTCATTCGAACGCGGTCCACTCGACGTCACCACCGAGCTTCCGCCCGCGCCCGACGCCCCCCTACCGGATTGCCTTTCGGCACCCCTGGGTATCGGTGATTGGCTTAGCCCCGTCCATTTTCAGGGCCAGTAAACTCGACTGGTGAGCTGTTACGCTTTCTTTAAACGTTGGCTGCTTCTAAGCCCACATCCCAGTTGTCTTTGACTACTGACTCCTTTCGTCCTTTAACACTTAGCCAATACTTAGGGACCTTAACCCAAGTTCGGGTTGTTCCCCTCTCGCGAGTGGAGCTTACCCCTCACGCGCTCACTCCCAGAGTCTACGACGACAACAGGTTCGGAGTTTGACAGGAGACCGAGGGATTTCTCCCCCTAAATCTCCAATCGGTAGCTCTACCCCATTGTCCGCCTCGTCCGAGATCTACCTGCGAGTAGTTTCGGGGGGAACCAGCTATAACCAGTTTAGATTGGCCTTTCACCCCTAAACGCAGCTCATCCGAGTGATTTGCACCTCAACACCGGTTCGGTCCTCCACCCAGGTTTCCCTGGGCTTCAACCTGGCCACGCTTAGATCAACTGGCTTCGGGTCTCTCACCAATGACTGCAGGCAAGCATACCTCGTCCCTCATCCTTGCGGATTGCGGACCTATCGGTTTCCCTTTGGCTTCGTGGTTGAACCACTTAACCTCGCCATCAGTTTGAACTCCCTGGCTCGTTTTTCGAAACGAACAACACGACACTGGTCCATCCTTACGGATTTCGTCCCTTCCATGCCGTGTAAGATTATAACCGTCTGGTTTCAGGCTCTTTGCACCTCCCGTTAAGGGTACTTTTCAGCTTTCGCTCACGCTACTACTGCACTATCGGACTCGAGACGTATTTAGGGTTGGAAGCAAATGGCTCCCAGATTCACGCGCCATATCCGGGGCGCGCTACTCCAGAACATCCGGAATCCTCCTTCCGCCTTGCCTCTACAGGACTTTCACCCTCTATGGTATGCCATTCCAGGCAACTTCGAGTTGAGCGGTTAGGAGGTACCGGAGTCTTCAACACCACATCTCCTCTTGATTTCTCAGAAGGATTCGGTTTGCCCTGTGCCGCGTTTAGTCGCCCTTACTAACGGCATCTCGGTTGATTTCTTTTCCTGGGGGTAATAAGATGCTTCAATTCCCCCCGTTCCCGATCCTCACGGATCGCTCCGAAGAGCGGGAAGTCCCATTAGGCCATCACCGGTTCACAGGCTCCTTGCGCCTACCCGGTGCTTATCGCAGCTTGGCACGGCCTTCTTCGGCGCTCGAACCGAGCCATCCTCCAAACGGTGTAGCTAGTCACAGACGTGTACGACTCCGCAAACGTCCTAATTGCGTATGATTGGTATTCATCGACAAAGGCGAGCCCTTCGTCTCGCAATGTCTCTACCCTTCCCCGAATACATCAACAGGCATATGCGGGTGCACGAACAGCTCCCCTTGGCTGACTATTCATTAACTAAGGTATACACCCTATTTAGGAATTGCTAGCGAGGGGTTATTATCCGCCCTCAGACTTTATTCGGCCTGAGCATCCCGCAAATCAATGATTTTGTATAAAAGCCTTATCAATGGTACGAGCAAATTGAGGCAAGCGATAGCTGAGCTCAAGAATTACTTTCCGAGAAGCTCCTTTGTAGCATATCTTATGTTCTCCCTGGGCTTCAGGAGCGATGCGAAATACCTCAGATCCTGTAGCTCCAGCTCACCGGCCAATCTGATAAGAAGTGCATAAACGGCTAAGGCGATGAATGCCAATAGGATGATCTCCCACCAATATGAGGCACTTATGACAAAGCGTTCGACGACATATACGACCGCCGCCATTGTCGATGCGCAAGCCATATGAATCAGCGATCTGTAGGAGGGCAGCGCTCGGATCTCTCTCCATGCCATCCATCTCGTTCCAATGAATGAGATAAGCGATCCACCGAGAATAGCAAACGCGGCGCCCAGCGCTCCAAGACCAAACACCTCCACGCCGAAGATGCTTCTGGGAACGAGCATCAGCAGGAGCAATATCGATACGCCGACGGAAATCATCTGGATATAGAATATCGTGCGCGCCTCATTTTCCGCCGCGAGAATCGCCCTCAGAGGAAACACAAATGAGGCGAAGATGGAAGATATCACCAGGACTGTCATCATATTGCTTGCAACTACGAACTCGGAGCCCAGGAAGGATTTTAAAATCTGAGGGCTTAGGACGATGTAGAATGCTGCGGCGGGAAAAATGATAGCCGAAACATATCTCTCCGCAAACGAGACCAGTTCCCAGGTGGCCAGCGGGTCTTTTCTTGCCTTATAGGTCGTTATCGATGGCAGAATTAGAATTGCAACACCGAGCGCGAAGGTCGTGACGAAAATCATGAGTTTCTGGGCGCCGAAATAGAGTCCGAGCTCATGCACCCCCCAAAAATATCCCACGAACAGTTTGTCGATGAAGCTCATGAGCACGATAGCGCCTGAGACAATCACTATTGGAGATAGCCCCGCGAAATATCTCCTGAGCATGAGCTTATCCGGAATTTCAATTCTGACTTGGCGGAATAATAGAAGGGATACGATCATGCAGCCGAGCGCACCGAGGAGATAGGCGTATGCGATATAGATCACGGACTGGCCCATCCCTGCGAGCGGGGTCGTGACAATAACAACGATTAGGCCGACCCGAATCAGAAGATCCAAGATTTCTGGAGACTGGCTCTTCACGACATTATTCCGCGCTTCGAAGGTGTGAGATGCAATCTGACTGACCCCTAGCAACACATAATAGGCGAGGAAAATGAAGAGGGTCGATGTGGCCCCCGCCGTGACCTCCATTGCCCCGGAGATGATCTCTCGATTCCATAACCAGAATATGGCTACGCCTACCAAGATCATCAATCCGAGCGATGAGAGGCGGATAATTGCATAGGCGCCGATTGCCCTTGCAGGGTTATCCGATTCCGAGAGTATTCTGCTGTGAACGGAGCCGATCCCGAAATCAGATAGAAACGAAATGATGCCAAAAAGGGAGATGGCAAAACCTATTGTGCCAAGCACCTCTGCTCCGAGATTTCTGGCGATTAACATCAGTGATGCGGTTCCCAAAATGGCAGACATCGTTGCGTGCAGCACCGAGAAGGCGGATTTGCGTCGCAACAGCCGTCTTCGTTGATCTGCCTGGCCCTCCATAGCAGACATTGGGTAGTTATTCGCTGATTGGTAGATAACGCTTTCACTGGATAATTTCATTCAATGCAATAATGCGTTTTATTCTCCTCGATTGACTCTCTGGCTGCTTTGAAATTTTTTAAAATATGATTGCTGTAGAATTACAGAGAAAGAAATAGTGCGAGGGGCCGGATTTGAACCGACGGACCACTTCTGGAACAGATCTTGAATCTGTCGCCTTTGGCCCCTTTAACTGAAGGTTTGACCTAGCTTGGCTACCCTCGCACCGATTTCGATAAGGGGAGCTTGGATAATTAAATCTTACATCTTTACTTTAATGGTCGATTGCAGCGTGCATAATAGATTTTATTCGTTCTTTTACGCGAACAGAAGAAGAAATTATGAAGTTATGCTGTGGGAGAATTTATTTTTCGAAAAGAAGAAAAACGAATGATGTCTCACATCAAAAAAACCTTCATTTTTCTTTCGAACTTAACTATTGAATTAACTTTGTTGATTTTTTTCATGATATTACAATTATCAATCATATTAATGTTCAAAACAAAGGTTTATTATTCTCAAGTTGTTCTCTAATAATTGCATATAGGGAATATGCATCGAAAAGGAGAGGATCACAACTACACCTCGCCATTTCCTCCAGAATTCGAACCACCCACCGTATTTTACCTGCAAAAGGAGGTGTTCGTGAGCCTCTCCACCTCTATTGATTAGATTAAGATTCGAGATAATTTTTTCGAAATTTCGCATGAAAAAGCAGGCATTTTTATCGAATCTAATTTGAATAATTAGAGATCGAAATCTTCATTGCACTCTCAACGGGTGTAAACTATTACGGAATTATCTAAAATCAATGTAGAATGTTCCGATTGAGCAACCATCCCACTGGATACCTCCGAGAGAATGGGATAGCTCCTGAGATTGCGATGCATCCGATGCTTTCGTATTAGTGCATTATATTTATCGGAAAATTTCGCACACCATCTTCCGGCGAAGGGGAGGTAATCGAATTCGTTGATCAGCTGATCGAGAAATCTGTTTGCGCGATCGTCTCGGAGCTTCGAGTTTCCAATTACCTGATAGATATTTCCCCCCTTATCGCCATCCACTCGTCCCTTTCCATTGGTAGCAAATGGTTCGATTGCCACAGCCGTGTTGGATTTGAGAACAGATCTTTCTTTCGTGGCGACATTGGGTATTGCGATTCCCGCGTGAAGCTGATTGCGCTCCATCGTATGCCCCGTGAGATTGCAAATCGGTTTGAACCCCCTGCTGGTGATCGCCGTTTCAATCGCGGCACCGATCGCTCCCACTCTGACCCTTGGGACGATCATCTCGAGCGCGCAGTTGAGCGCCTCCTCGGAGGCTCTCATGAGCTCGGACCAATTAGATGTTGAGATCTCGATCGTCGCAGCGGTATCTGCGATGCACCCATCAATATGAACGCCCACATCTATCTTGACGAGATCCCCTCTCGAGAATTGCAGAGTGTCTCCTTCCCGCGGAGCGTAATGGGCTGCGATCTCGTTGATGCAGATGTTGATCGGAAAGGCGCATTTAGCATCACGCTCGCGAACCATGCCTTCAAGCCGATCGACGAGTTCCAGGGCCGAGAAACCCTCCCTGGCAAGTTCCCGGCCGCGCTTTAGAACCTCTTTGGCTATCTTGCCAGCTCGTCTATATTTCTCGATTGTCTCGTCGTCCAGAGAGGACGTTCTCGATCTCCTCCTTGGATATAATTCCGGATCTGACAATCTCCGCTTCGTCCTCTGATATATCCACTATTGTTGATGCGGCCGCAAACTTCGTTTTCCCGCAATCGATGTACATATCGACTATATCGCCCAGATCCTTCTTTGCCATGTCAACATCCACGGGATTCACATGTGAATGAATATTCGCGCTGGTGGATGTGATCGGCCCCACCATTTTGATGAGCTTTAGCGCGAACGGATGATCGGGAATGCGAATTCCGATTTGATTCTCACCGGAGGTTAGGAGATCGGAAAGCGATGGCTTTTTTGTTAACAGGATAGTCAGAGGTCCTGGCAGAAACTGTTCTATCACTTTTCGGGCGGACTTGTTGATAACCGCCACACTCTCGAGCATCCTCGAATCTGCAACAGCAATGGATAGCGGCATGTCGAAGGGTCTATTCTTTGCTATGAAGACCTTCTTGACGGCGGCGTCGTTGAACGGATCCGCTCCGAGGCCGTACAATGTATCGGTCGGGTAGACCATCAGGCCGCCCGCCTGCACGATATTAATGATGCTCTCAATCTTCGAGCTCTCCAGCAGACACTCCGTGCAGCTCTTGTCCTTGTGCGGACAGGATATTATCTTCATCCAACTATCCTCCTGATCATATTGAGAGACATGGCCACATGCTTCGCGCCTCTCTCAAAGACGACTCTTCCATGTCCTGGATAGAGACGCTCGACATTCATTTTCGAGATCCTCTCTATCGATGAGCAGAGCAGATCAAGGTCGCCCGTTGGAAGATCATATCTTCCGAAGCCACCGTCGGCGAACACCGTGTCACCGACTATCAGCGATCGACTCTTATCCTCCCATAGTCCAATGCTCCCGGCGGAATGGCCCGGCAGGTGCAGTATCTGAAACTCAGTGCTCCCGGTCGATATCTTGGATCCCTCTTCGATTGGCGACCAATCAAATGACCGCATCTCCTCTCCGAAAAGCGATGCCAAGGTGGCTGCATAATTGCTCCTTGATATCTGTTCGCCCTCAACAGGGTGCACGAGCACATGCGCTCCCGTTAGTTCGCTCATTCTCCTGATTCCACCAGCATGGTCGTAATGGGTGTGCGTCAGCACGATCTTTTTTATCTTTTCCAGGCCTTTCTCCTCCGATAGGGAACGAAACAATGGATCGGCCCTCTGGTCGGTCCCCACATCGACGATTATCCAGATTCCGTCCTTGATGAGATACGAGTTGCACTCGTACCCTGAACCTGGAAACGCCTGGATTTCCATCCGAAAAAGTATGAGAAAGCGCACCTCACTAAAACATTTCTGTCATACTAAGCTATGTTGTCAAAACCCGTTTTGAGAAATCGAGCCCGGGTTGAATCATCTGCCGCATTGGTCAATCTCATTCATTTTTTCAGAGAATCAATCAACTTCTTGCGTTCCTCGTAATTGACTCTTGCGACGGTCTCGCTGAGGAACACCTCCTCTGCCCTCATCAGCCGTTTAAGAGCAGCCGTTATCGTCTCCTTGCGAGGCTTTCTGATATCCACACCTGCTTCGGAAAACTGGTGCTGCACGATAAGCATCGCCTTCTCGAGATCTCCGTATTGCGCGCAAAAGTCCTGGATGATGTAATCGACCGCCTCAGCGAAAGTCGATGGCGCTGCCTCTATCTCCTTATGAGGGGTCGTGATAAGATCTGCCACGAGCATCTCACCTAGGGATCTGAAGACCTCCTCGACATTATCTCCGGTCTTCGCGCTGCACGGTAATACCTGTGCCCCTCTTTTAGCGCCTACCGATTCGAGCAGCTTCGCAGATGGGCTATCCTTTGATACGAGGTCCAGCTTGTTGCCGACATATACAGCTGGGAGGCTCCCGACCATCCTCCTCGCCTCCTCCATCCAGAACTCATCCATCGAGGTTATGGTCTCCGGCCTGCTGAGATCGCCCACGATAATAAGTCCATGAGCGCCCGTCATGCTCGCGCTTCTTATCTTCGAGTACTCTTTCTGGCCCAGGATATCCCAGATCATCATCCTCAGATTGACTATCAGGTTGGGAAAGACGAGCTGAAGATCCTTCCTCGATACCTTTGTACCTATAGTTGCGATGTACTCATCGTCAAATTTGTCGATCACATACCTCGCGATCATCGAAGTTTTTCCAACGCCGCCATCGCCCAGAAGAACGACTTTCTTGAGTATCTCCTTGAGTTCCATACTTCTTCACCAAGCTAAAGGATAAGGGCTGTACTTCATCCTTGCGATTTGAAATTCAAAAAAGTAAAAAAACCGAAATGGTTGATTTCCTGGTAGGGAGATTAAACGCGACCCAAAAGTCGCTTCATAATCAAGTCGAGATGCCTCAGCTCGGATAGATCACCGGTCCAATCCTTCAGCTTGTGACCATAAACTCGCTCTATTTCGTTGGTGATGCTGGTGAGCCTCTCCATGAGCTTTTGAGGGTGTTTTGTTGATATGACAGCGGCTAGTACGACATTGTCCGAATAAGAAATCATAATATCATAGTTTTCAAACCGTATCTCCCTGAGCCTCCCGCCAACTTCGTCGAACGAGTCCTTGATAAAGTTCTGCACCGCCGTGAGCATCCCGGCGAGAATATTCTCGTCCTGATCGGGCCTGAGTCTACGAGTGTAGTGCTTCAGAAGCATTCCCGAGGGGGTCATTACAAAAACCTCGTCCACGAGCGTGCCGACAGAGCCCCATATCAGGAAGAAACCGATGATGTTCATGCTGACCAGCAAGGTGTTCAATAGAATGATGAAGAGCTTTATCTCCGATGATTGACCGGATAACAAGACAACGCTTAAAACGAGGATAACTGCGATTATAGCAGTCATCAACATTATCGTCTGATAACGTGTATCTTCGCTGGCCATCGAGGGAATTCAAACAAGCTTCCTTGGAATAATACTTTCGATGATGTCATAAATATTGTGAGGCGCTGAATCAAACCTCCAAAGGTTCATGTAAGGTTACTTGAGGAAGATGACATATATCGCCGTGCTGGAAAGCGAAATTGCGAGGATCGATCGCGCATGAACCTGCTCGAGTTCGAGGGTAAACAACTCTTCGCAAAGTATGGTATCTCCACTCCGATAGGTGAGCTGTACGATGGCTCATCTCCTCTGGAGGGAGCAAGCTTTCCGTTGGTTGTTAAGGCGCAAGTGCCCATCGGAGGAAGGGGGAAGGCCGGGGGCATAAGGGTAGTGCGGGATAGAACGGAGCTGGATCAAGCACTGAAAGAGCAGCTCGGGACGACAATAAAGGGTCACAGTGTTCAGAATGTTTTAATCGAGGAGAGAATAGAGAGCGAAATGGAACTCTATCTCAGTATCACGGTTGATCGTTCCATGCGAAAGCCCGTGATCATGGCGAGCGCCATGGGCGGGATGGATATCGAGAGCGTTCCCGACGGGAAGATACTCAGGGAGTGGATAGATCCCTCGATCGGCCTTCAGCCGTTCGTCTCCGATAATCTGATTCGTGCTCTCGAGCTGAAGGGGAAATTGGCCGATCAATTTCGTTTCGTTCTAGAGAGTTTATGGCGGCTATTCCAGGAGATGGATGCCGAGCTCGTCGAGATCAATCCGCTCGCGGTAACGGTCGATAAAAGTCTCGTTGCTGTCGATTCCAAGGTGATCGTTGATGACGATTCGTTGTTCAGGCATGAGAGCCTGAAAAAGCATGCTCGAGCTATCACTCCGCTCGAGAGAAAAGCGGGAGAAAAAGGCATCGCGTTCGTTCAGCTGGAGGGCGATATTGGAGTGATCGCGAACGGCGCGGGACTTACAATGGCCACGCTCGATTTTTTAATGCTACACGGCGGCAAGGGAGGATTCTTCCTCGACCTCGGCGGGACTGATGATCCCGAGAAGGTCAAGGAGGCATTACTGCTCGCGGTCGAGGCGAGGCCAAAGGTTGTTCTCATCAACATATTCGGTGGCATTACCAAATGTGACACCGTCGCCAGCGGTCTGCTTCAGGCATTTGATGAAGGCTGTATTGATCTTCCGATAGTTGCCAGAATAAAAGGGGTGAATGAAAGGGAGGCAATTGAGCTGCTCAAAGACTCGAAAATCCTCCCCGCATTATCTCTCGATGAGGCAGCGAAAGCCGCAGTGGATATCTCCTCAGGAGCGTAATTGCAGTGGCAATCATAATTGACGATAGCTCGAAGGTGCTGGTGCAGGGGATTACTGGACATCAGGGGAGATTTCATACGCTGAAGATGAAGGAGTTCGGGACAAAAGTGGTTGCAGGGGTCTCTCCCGGGAAGGGCGGGCAGAGCGTGCACGGCGTTCCCGTGTTCGACACAGTTCATGAAGCGGTTGAAGAGACTGACGCGGATACATCGGTGGTTTTCGTTCCCGCCCCATTCGTTCTGGATGCCGCTCTCGAAGCAATGGGGAGCAATATTTCCACCATTGTGATAATCAGTGAGCATGTGCCAGTACATGATGCGATGAGGATAGTCTCGCTCTCTTTGCGAAAGCAAAAGAGGATCATAGGTCCGAACTGTCCAGGAGTGGCATCGCCCGGAAAGGCGAAGGTGGGTATTCTGCCCAATCAGATCTTCAAGAGAGGAGATGTGGGCGTCGTCTCCAGAAGCGGCACTCTGACCTATGAGATAGTCGATTCGATCTCTCAGGCGGGAATGGGGCAATCCACATGCGTCGGCATAGGCGGTGATAGAGTTATTGGCACTATCTTCGTGGACTGCCTGCGAATGTTCGAGGAGGATGAGCAGACAAAGCGCATAGTCCTCGTGGGTGAAATTGGCGGCTCCGCAGAAGAGGAGGCGGCTCGATTCATCGCCGAGCATGTCTCTAAACCTGTCTGCGCGTACATCGCCGGGAGGAGCGCTCCACCGGGAAAGCGAATGGGACATGCTGGAGCGATAGTATCAAGGGGAACTGGAACTGCGAAGAGCAAGATAAAAGCGCTCAGCGATGCAGGAGTTGCGGTCGCGACAACCACCGTCGAAATTCCCCGGCTGCTAGAAGCGCAGTAGCTTATCTATCACTGGAAAATTCAGTATGCGGCTTTTTGCCTCGAAGCGATCTTATCGTGCATTCCCTTTCATCCTGCTCGAGCACAGTTAGCTGTCCTCTCGAGGGAGCCCATGGCTCCAGATCGGCAATGGCTATCCCCGTAAGCTGGCTGACGATCATCGCAGAGATAAAATCCTCTGCGACTATCACGAGATATCCCGTACCATAGTTCAGGTGTAAATATTTGGCAAAGAGAGCGACCCGCTTCCAGACCTTTTTCAGCTTCTCTCCGCCTAGGAATTTATATCTATATGGGGAGCGACGAAGCTTTCTCATACGGTTCGGTTCATCCCTTTCGATCCTCTCCCAGGTAGATCCAGACCAGATGCCGTAGTTCACATCTCTTAGCTTATTCTCAATCCTCACGGGAATCTCGTGGGGCTTTGCGATCCGTCGAGCGGTTACTACCTCCCTCTTCAACGGTCCCGAGAAGACGGCCTCCAGGATGGTAGACTCGAAGCTTTTAGCGATCCTTTCGGCGTAGCTGAGGCCGTTGGCATTCAACGTGGGATTATTGATCCCGAGAAGCTCTCCATTGGCTGATAAATCCGTCTCGCCGCTCGGAACGAGATAAATGATGAGCATCTAAAAGGCGGTAGAACGATCGTATTTATTCAAGCTTTGCAGCAATGGGTGAGAAGAGCTATTGTGTCACGAAATAGAGTATCGCCGGAACGAGCAAGAAGCCCATTAGATGCACCCTTGGCGCGCCGATGACTATTGCCAAGCTCCCGAGGAGGAAGCAGGGGAGCATCACGAGATATCCGATAGGTCCGGATGACCAGAGGATGAGCAACATGAGAAATACCAGCACGATCGGACGAATCCACCAACGGGAGCTCTCGCGTCTGGAGCAGAGTATTTTCTTTCCAAGTAATAAGCAGAGTGCGGCACCTACTACGGAGGCCAAGCAGGCACTCCAGAGGAGTGCTATAATAGTCACCGGCGGATCGGACAGCTCAAGCCATCCAAGCTCATCGCGAGATATGATGCCCGTTATAGCCTCGAGGGTCCCGTTACGAGCACGATATATGGCGGCCAATGCGAGTATTGCCTGTAGTGCGCCGCCCATGTTCGTGGCCGAGTAGGTGACGAGGTATCGAAAGGAGGCCTCGAGTGGCGGGCGATTATCCCGTTTGAATGCAAATGCGAATGATGTGGCATATGCGTTGGTGACTGCGGGTATCCAGCCGACTAAGAATGAGGGGAGAATTCCGCGGAATACTGCCCCCAGTCGAGGAATGTGCGTGCTCTCAGTAGAGCGATATGAGCTTTGCTTATGCTCGACGCGCTTCATCCTGGAGAACGCAATTGAGGGAATAGCGAAGAACCCCGCAAATGCGGCGAGGAGAAATGAGGAGGAGTCCGCCGACCAAACATCGCTCAGGAGGGATTTTGTTACCAATGATGGAACTTGAAGGCTCAAAACCAAGACTCCGATCATCCCAGAAGATCCGAACAGAAGAAGCGACCTGAGCAGCTTTTTAAGGTCGCGAGAGGAGAGAAGCACAATGGCACAAATCACGATGAGAACTATACCCATGACAGGCCTGATCATTGAGTATGCCCCCACTGGATCACTCATGATCGCCCTCAGAGGAAATAGGAGAACAGCGAATATTGCAAGCGATCCCAGCCCGCCGATCATCACAGCCTCGAAGATGAGATCAGTTCTGCCGAGCAGATAGAGCCTCTGGGCAGGTAGAAGGGCGACAATAGTATCATCCCCGGCGATGCCCATCATCGCCGTGGGGATGATCTCCACAAAGGAATGCGCCATGAGCACTCCGATGAGAAATGCCCCGAGGAGTATCGCTCCCCCTTCTGCTATCGGAAGCTCCGCCGTCGCAGCCTGAGCTGTCAGGACGATGGTCACTTGCGGCAGCCCGGTGACGAGGATTGCAATTGTATTGGGATGGAGTCCTGGTACAAGGCCTGTAACGCCACCAACCAGGGTTCCCAGTAAAGTAAATAATGAACACCATATAAGCAGAGAAAGCAAACAGCTCATGCACCTCTGCCGTTATTCTAACTAAGCTGCGGTTCTTTCCCGTACAATTAGCCTCAGATTCAGACCCGGCGAAATAAAAATCAATCCAGGAACTTCATTTCTCTCTCGGTAACCTCTATCTTAACCAGGGTTTTTATCTCGATCCCCATCTCCTTTTCCAGGCATTCCTTTCCGTCCCCTTTCTCTACCACGATGAGAACATCCACGATCTCCGCACCGATCTGCCTCAGCCCCTGTATTAGCGCTCGCAGTGTACCACCTGTGCTGATAACATCATCGACAATTATGACTCGATCGCCGATTGATATACCGTTAACATACAGGTCAGACTTGGAATAACCCGTCGTCTGTTTCAGATTGATCTCGCCCGGAAGCCCGTACCTCCTCTTTCTCACGATATTGAACGGCTTTCCAGTTCTGAGCGTCAGAGGTGCCACGTACTGAATGCCGATTGCCTCGACCGTGACGATCACATCACATTGGTCAAACTTTCCTATGCGAACGAGTTCATCGATGATCTCCGTCAGCACATCCTGCTCCATCCGTGGTATGCCATCAGTCGCCGGATGAACGACGTAGTTATACTCCCCTCTCTTGACGATTGGAGATCCAACCAGCGTTTGCCTGAGCCTTTCCAGCCTTTTCATTTCCGATCACTCATCTTTGATCCGATACTCCCTCGGGCATTTTATCTGAGACTTCCACGACGGGATTTACGAATTCGAAACGATCCACATCAAATAATCCCCTATCTCCCAGTTTTAAACTGGGTATTACGAGAAGGCTCATGAATGAGAGGGTCATAAACGGGCTTGAAAGCCCGCAGCCGAGCTCCTTGATGTGCTCAAGCAGTCGATCTAGCGCGCCCGCTATCTCGCCTGCTGGTCGATCGCTCATCAGCCCTCCGATGGGAAGCTCCAGTCTCGATATTCTCCCTCGGCCTGCCACTGAGAATCCCCCTTTTTCTAAAGAGGCATTTGCCGCCTCTGCTATCTGCTCTTTATCTACGCCGACCGTAACGCAGTTGTGCGAATCATGAGCTACCGTGGATGCCATTGCTCCCTCTCGCAACCCAAAGCCAGTCACAAATGAGTTCGAAACTATCGCGTCCTTGTATCTATTGATGACGCTGATGCGGAGCAGATCTCGATCCACATTGGGCAATACTTCATTCTCATGCACAGGAAGCCACGCCTCTGTTCTCCCAGTCACTATTTCGTCGCTCATCGCGACAATCGCCCTTATTTTCGCCCATTTTCCATGCGCGTACTGCGCAAAATCCCTTGGCTGCTTCTCAATTCTGGGCAGTGATTTCGAAATAGCTTCTGGCTCGACCGAGAATTCCGGCCTGCCATCTGTTGCTACGCGTATACCAGCAATCCATGTCTCGAGCGCTCGAAATGATTGAAGATCATCAACGACCGCAATGTCCGCTGCGCGTCCCGGTTCCAGCCATCCTCCGGGAAGTCCGTAGTGCTTAGCGGGCAGAAGAGTGGTGGCTCTCAGCGCTTTCAGCGGCTCTATCCCAAGAGATACAGCTTCCCTGAGCGCGAGATTCATATGTCCCCGAAGGAGGTCATGAGCGCTCTTATCGTCAGATACGAGCATGAAAGGATATGCTTTGGCAAACTCTGCCAGCGCGGGAAGATTTCTAGATGCGCTTCCCTGTCTAACCTGGACTATCATGCCCGCGCGATGCTTTTCTTCCGCCTCACCCGAGTCCGTGCACTCATGGTCGGTGGTTATGCCGAGCGATATGTATCTCTTGAGATCCTCTCCCGACAATAGCGGCGCATGCCCGTCGATCGGCTTCCCG
>Ga0114919_10001641_pt1 | contig 17914 bp, 17 predicted proteins | sample BlataG_FD_88682 | JGI IMG/M metagenome (GOLD analysis project Ga0114919, IMG submission 88682) | Deep subsurface microbial communities from Black Sea to uncover new lineages of life (NeLLi) - Black_00105 metaG | ecosystem: Environmental > Aquatic > Marine > Oceanic > Sediment | place: Atlantic... | reverse complement strand
GGAGATGTACCTATACCCGGTAGGCCATATTCCTTCGGCGTGCTCGCCGATGCTCAAGCTCTGGGAGACTTGCGGGCTCTACAATCTCTGGGACGGCGTGTTGCCAAGATGCATGTGAGTCAAGATGATGCAGATGCTATATCCAAACTGCTCAGTGAACTGGAATAGCGTCATAGACTCTGTGTTGAAAAAATAGTCGTGTTTGAAGGAAGGAGGGCGCGATATGACGAAGCTGGTACTGCTAAGACACGGTGAAAGTCTATGGAACAAAGAAAACCGCTTCGGCGGCTGGACGGATACGGATCTGTCAGAAAAGGGAATTGCCGAGGCTAAGAAAGCGGGGCAAATTCTCAAGGAGCAAGGATACACGTTTGACGTTGCCTTCACGTCGGTCTTAAAGAGGGCAATACGTACCCTGTGGATTGTACTGGATGTGATGGATTTGATGTGGATACCAGTATACCGCTCCTGGCGGCTAAACGAGAGATATTACGGCGCACTACAAGGCTTGAACAAGTCTGATACCGCAGCTAAATTTGGTGAGGATCAGGTCTTGATATGGCGACGAAGCTACGATGTCCAGCCACCGGGCGTGGACAGGAGAGACGAGAGGTATCCCGGAAATGACCCCAAATATCGGGACCTTAATGCAAAAGACCTACCTCTAACAGAGAGTCTAAAGGATACGTCGCACCGAGTCTTACCTTACTGGCATGAAGCAACAGCGCCAGTGATAGAGGAAGGGAAACGAGTATTAATATCGGCCCATGGTAATAGCCTGAGGGCGCTGGTCAAATACCTCGATAACATAAGCGACCAAGACATATTAAGCCTTAACATCCCTACCGGCATTCCTCTAGTGTATGAGCTAGACGAAAATTTGAAACCAAAGCAGAGCTACTACCTGGGCGATCCTGAAGAGGTAGAAAAGGCAATGGAAGCTGTGGCCAAACAGGGTAAAGCCCGTTAAATATTGTCTATCAGCCATCAAATTACTAATCTTTACAATATGGCAAGAATTTGACAAGACTTTCCCAATACTTGACAATAGCTGAGTTAGCAGCACTTAATACTGATAAGGATTTAACCAGATGACATGAACAAGTAAAATATCGGAGGTTAAACCATGAGCATCAACGCTCTCTACAAATTGAGCTATGGTGTTTATATAGTAACCTCGAAAAAGGATAACCGTATGAACGGTCAAATTGCCAACACCATATTCCAGGTCACCTCTGATCCCCCCAACAGTCGCCGTCAGCATCAACAAAAACAATCTCACCCACGATTTTATTAAAGAAAGCAGAGCCTTTTCCGCCTCTGTTCTCTGTCAGGGGACGCCCCTTAGCTTTATTGGCTGCTTTGGCTTTAAATCGGGAGGGGACACGGACAAGTTTGAGGGGATTAACTATAAGATAGGTGAGACGGGCGCTCTGATTGTCCTTGATAACGCTGTTTCGTATCTGGAAGCCAGAGTCACCAAAGAGATGGATGTGGGCACGCATACCATTTTTGTCGGCGAGGTGGTCAACGCCGACGTCATTTCAGACGAGGTCTGCATGACCTATGACTATTACCACCAGATCAAGGGTGGCAAAACTCCCAAAGCAGCGGCGACATATCTTGATGAAAAGAAGATGGGGCAAGTTCCAAAGGAGGAAAAACCAAAATGGCGAAATACAAATGCACCGTCTGCGGCTATATATATGACCCGGAAAAGGGCGACCCCGATGGCAGTATAAAACCAGGAACAGCCTTTGAGGATATCCCCGACGACTGGGTATGCCCTGTCTGCGGGGCAGCCAAGGACCAATTCGAGAAGGTGGATTAGTATGAAAGCGAGGGAGATCAGGCCGGGAATCTACTGGGTAGGAGCCATAGACTGGGACCGTCGCCTGTTTGACGAGCTGATACCGCTACCTGATGGTACAAGCTACAACTCGTACCTGATTCAGGGCAGTGAGAAAACGGCTCTTATTGATGCGGTTGATCCTCTCATGGAACACGTGCTGATATCACGTCTTGATGACCTGGCAGTAAAGCAAATCGATTACCTAGTAGCCAACCACGCTGAGCAGGATCATTCCGGATCAATACCGGCAGTGCTGGCGAAGTATCCCATGGCAAAGGTTATCTGCTCACCAAGATGCAAAGGTCTGCTGATAGACTTGCTGCATGTTCCCGAGGACAGGATTACTACGGTTGGTGACAAGGAGTCACTTTCTCTTGGAGATAGAACACTGGAGTTCATCCACGCTGCCTGGGTGCACTGGCCGGAGACAATGCTGACCTATCTGAGAGAAGAAAAAATACTGTTTCCCTGCGACCTTTTCGGCTCGCATCTGGCAACTTCTGACTTGTATGTTAGCGACGAGGGAAGGATATTTGAGGCAGCCAAAAGATATTACGCTGAGATAATGATGCCCTTCCGAACCAGCATTGAAAAACACCTGGAGAGGCTGAAGGGCTACAAGATAGAACTCATTGCGCCCAGCCACGGACCCGTGTATAACCGGCCGACATTCATTATTGAAGCTTATCGTAAATGGGTGCTTGACCCGCCGGAAAACATTGTCGTTCTGCCCTATATCTCCATGCACGGAAGTACACGCCAGATGGTCGAGTACTTTGTTGAGGCTCTTACTAACAGAGGAGTAACCATAAAGCAGTTCGACCTGGCGACGGTTGACATCGGCAAGCTGGCCATGGCGCTTGTGGACGCAGCGACACTGGTAGTTGGCGCACCTACCACTCTAGTTGGGCCTCATCCAAAGGTCGCCTATGCTGTCTTCTTGGCAAATGTCCTGCGCCCGAAAACGAGATTTGCTTCTATCATTGGCTCATACGGTTGGGGCAGTCAGGCCAAGGAGCAGATTATCAATATGATCCCTAATCTCAAGGTAGAACTTCTCGAGCCAGTGATTGTGAAAGGTTTACCTAATGAAGAAGACTTCAAAGCCCTGGATGCGTTAGCAAGCACCATAGCCCAAAAGCATAAGAGCATCAGCGAAGCTGCTGCCTAATATCGAAGAAGTGATGGCCGACCATGTATATCTGGTCGGTCAACTTTTTGGGAGGTGGAGCAATGGCAATTGATTTCAACGTAATGGCGGGTGGGGAAGCGGGACAGGGAGTGCAGTCGGTTGGCATGATCCTGGCAAAGGCGATGGCACAGGGCGGTCTCTGCGTCTTTGCTGACCAGGACTATGAGAACCGGGTTAGAGGCGGTCACAACTTTTTCCGGGTCAGAGTAAGTGACAGAGAGGTACTGGCTCTGTCAGAAAAGCTGGACATTCTTGTGGCACTCAACAAGGAGACGATTGACCTCCACCAAAATGAACTGAAAAGTAACGGGGTCATCATCTTCGATCAAGAGCAGGCCAAAGTCGAGGCTCGTGGGGAGAACTACTTCAACGTGCCGTTCGTAAAACTGGCTGAAGAAACAGTCAAGAATAAGCTTATGACAAACACTGTGGCTGTTGGCGCAGCTATGGGACTTGCCGGGTATGATTTCAATATTCTGGCATCTGTATTAAGAAAGGAGTTCGCCCACCATGGCGAAAAGATCGCCGAGGATAATGTTGTTGCTGCACGTGCTGGATTTGACTTTGCCCATGAGCACAGTGCGAATCAATTGAGGCAGAAAATCCAACCGGTATCCGGAAGCAGCAAAAGGATGCTCCTACATGGTAACGAAGCGCTGGCCCTAGGCGCTATGGTCGGTGGCTGCAAATTTATTGCTGGATACCCCATGACACCGGCTACCTCCATATTGGAGTACATAGCCGACAAGGGTCGGCAGTATAATGCCGTCGCTGTACATGTGGAAGATGAGATAGCTGCCATAAACATGGCTGTCGGGGCAGGTTATGCGGGGGCTAGAGCCATGGTCGCCACGTCAGGAGGGGGCTTCTGTCTCATGGTAGAAGGGCTGGCGCTAGCCGGCATAACCGAAACCCCCATAGTGGTAGTTCTGGGACAGCGACCCGGCCCGGCTACCGGTCTGCCAACCAGGACCGAGCAGGGTGAACTCTGGTTTGCTCTCCACGCTGGCCATGGTGAGTTTCCCCGGGCCATACTGGCACCGGCCACGGCTGAGGAGGCTTTCCACGCCATAATAAAAGCGTTCAATCTGGCAGAGAAGTATCAAACACCAGTGATTGTCCTGACGGACCATTACCTTGCAACCTCCTATGCCACAGTAGAACGCTTTGACCTGAAGCAGGTGAAGATAGACAGGGGCGAGCTTATGTCTAATGAGGAAGTAAACAGAATAACCGAATACGAGAGGCATCTGGTTACCGACTCCGGCATCTCTCCACGAGCCCTACCAGGTCAAGGAAAAGCTCTTGTAGTGACTGACTCCGATGAGCACAATGAAGCAGGACATCTGATCGAGGACACGGAGACACGCAACCAGCAGAACTTAAAGCGGCTGCGAAAACAGAATGGCCTTAAGACTGAGATCAGCAGCCCTAAATTTCACCAGATGCCTAATGCGGAGTTTATGCTGATTGGCTGGGGCAGTACCTATGGAGCCATAAGAGAAGCCGCTGATTTGCTCCAAAAAGACAAGGTGCCAGTTAACGTGCTTCATATCAGCGAGATATGGCCGTTTCCGACAGAAGCGATCTCCTCAGCATTAAGCAATGGTACCAAGAGCATCGTTATTGAGAATAATGCCACGGCGCAAATGGCGAACCTGATCAGGCGCGAAACAGGATACAGGGTGAATGGCACTATTCTCAAGTCTGATGGCCGTCCCTTCTCGCCACAGGAGATTGTAGACCGCATGAAGAAGGAGGTCACCTGACTATGGTTACAGTTAAAGATTATGCGGAGTCAATACCTATTGCCTGGTGCCCGGGCTGCGGCAACTTTGCCATCCTCCAGGCCTTGAGAAAGGCGCTGGTCGATCTTGAAATAGAACCACACCGGGTACTCTTTGTATCAGGGATCGGGCAGGCGCCGAAACTTCCGCACTACACACACGGAAATGCCTTCAATGGGCTTCACGGACGAACCCTTTCCACAGCTACCGGTGCAAAGATTGCCAATAATGAGCTTGTCGTTATCGGCATAGATGGCGATGGCGGTGCCTATGGTGAGGGCATCGGCCACCTGCTGGCCACAATGCGCCGCAACGTCAACATTACCTACATGGCGCACAATAACCAGGTATACGGGTTAACCAAGGGACAGGCATCACCTACCAGCGACCTTGGATTTGTTACCAGGACGACGCCGCTGGGAGCCGGTCAACCGGCTAACCCTCTTGCTCTAGCTCTAGCCTCCGAGGTCAGCTTCCTGGCAAGAGGCTTCGCCGGCGATGTCGAACACCTGTCTGGGCTTCTGAGGAGGGGCATAGAGCATCGTGGATTTTCTCTGATAGATATCCTCCAGCCTTGTGTCTCTTTCAACCACAAGAACACCTACCAGTGGTACCGTGAACGCATCTATAAGCTGGAAGACGAAGGGTATGACCCCAGCGACAAGATAGGGGCCTTTGCCAAGGCACAGGAGTGGGGCGACCGAATACCAATCGGTCTCATTTACAGTAAGGAAAGGCCGGTCTATGAGGAGCAGCTTCCGGCTCTAAAGGAAGGGCCGCTAGTTAAACAGAAAATTGACCCCTCACAATTTGAAGCGCTACTCGACGAGTTCATGTAGGTATTAGATATGGATAGAATTTCGGAAATTAAAGCGAGAGAGATACTTGACTCAAGGGGTAACCCTACCATCGGATTTATGGTCAAGCTCTCAGGTGGAGCTTGTGGGCGATGACCTTTATGTAACCAGCCTGGATAGGCTGTCTCGAGGTATAGCTGAGGGTAGCTCCAACTCCATTCTCATCAAACCGAACCAGGTGGGCACCATAAGTGAGACTATCGCCGCTATCAAGATGGCTAAAGAAGCTAGCTGGACAGCCATAGCAAGCCACCGCTCCGGTGAGACAGAGGATACCACCATAGCCGACTTAGCGGTGGCCATGGATACAGGACTAATCAAGACGGGTGCCCCCTGCCGTTCCGAGCGAGTGGCTAAGTACAACCGGCTTCTAGAAATAGAAGAGGAGTTGGGTCAGCTAGGACGCTACGCTGGTATAGATGCCTTTTACAATTTGTCCGATAGGAGTATTAAGAATGAGCAATAGTCCTGATACCAAGATCCTTGGCATTGACCTCGGCGGCACGAAGATACTAACAGCGGTTGCTAACACGCAGGGCGTGATGCTGTCGCGCGATCACAGCATCACGCCGGCAAAAGAAGGTCAGGATGTCGTGGTGAAGTCGATTCTGGAATCCGTGGGCCGAGCCCTTGACCAAGCCCACATAGCCGCCGCTGACCTTACTGCCATAGGGCTTGGAGCCCCAGGCTTATCGAATCCGGAGACAGGTATCTTGTTTACCTCACCCAATCTACCCGGATGGAAGGATGTCCCCCTGCGAGACATCATTGCGAAAGAGCTTGGCAAGGAGGCCTTCCTTATTAATGATGCCAATGCAGCTGCCGTAGGAGAACTGTATTTCGGGGCCGGTAGAGGCGCCCGGAATTTCATCTATATCACTGTCAGTACCGGCATAGGAGGCGGCATAATCATTGATGGCAAGATATACACCGGTCCGACCGGTACGGCGGGAGAATTGGGGCACATGGTCATTGACGATGAGGGACCGCAGTGCAACTGCGGCAATAAGGGGTGCTGGGAGACATTGGCCTCAGGTACTGCGCTGTCCAGGGAAGCGAGACACAGGATTAAAGAGGGAGCGGCGACATCTATCCTGAAGTATGCAGGTGGGAACATAGAGAAGATAAATGCCGAGGCCATTCATGAGGCAGCACAGACTGGCGATAAGCTGGCAAATGAGCTGATTGCCCGAACAGCTTATTACTTGGGTGTCGGTCTGGCAAATTTAGTCAACATCTTCAATCCGGAAGTAATCATTATCGGAGGAGGGTTGTCCAACATCGGAGACATGCTGCTTAAGCCCGCTTTCGAAGAGGCTGGGCGCCGGGCATTTAGGCAGTCATATCAGGCAGTGCGTTTTGCTCGTGCTGAGCTGGGACGTAACTCTGGCGTACTGGGTGCTGCTGCCTACGCCCTTGAAAAGATGAATGAAGGAGGTACGAAATGACAACCAAGATTGGAATTAATGGCTTTGGACGTATTGGTAGACTGATTATGCGGTCGATATTGGAAAGGAAGGCGAATATTGATGTAGCTGTTGTCAATGACCTTACTGACACGAAAACGAATGCTCACCTATTCAAGTACGACAGCAGCTATGGCATCTATCCGGGTAAGGTAGAAGCCTCTTCTGATGCCATCGTAGTTGACGGCAGGAGTGTCAAGGTGCTTGCTGAGCGTGATCCGGCCAAGATTCCCTGGAGGGACTACGGAGTGGAGGTAGTAGTCGAGTCCACCGGACTATTCACTGATGCCGCTAAAGCAGCAGCTCATCGGCAGGGCGGCGCCAAGAAGGTCATCATATCAGCACCGGCCAAGGGTGAGGACATAACCATAGTCATGGGTGTAAATGACGACAAGTATGACCCTACCAAGCACCATATCATTTCCAATGCTTCCTGCACCACCAACTGCATTGCGCCGGTGGTCAAAATTCTGCATGACAGCTTTGGTGTTACTCGCGGTCTCCTGACAACTGCCCATTCCTACACCAATGACCAGCGATTGCTGGACCAGTTCCACAAAGACCTTCGCCGGGCCCGGTCAGCGGCACTCAGCATCATACCCACCAGTACCGGGGCGGCTCGTGCCGTAACCTTGGTCATACCTGAACTCTCCGGCAAGCTCCATGGCATCGCCCTCAGGATACCAACTCCCACCGTTTCTATATGTGACTTTGTTGCTGACCTGAGCAAAAAAGTAACTGTAGACGAGGTCAACCAGGCCTTCAAGACGGCAGCTTCAGGTCCATTTAATGGCATCCTCGAATACTGTGACGAGCCGCTGGTAAGTATAGACTTCAAAGGCAATCCAGCCAGCTCCATTGTGGATGCCGAGAACACAATAGTAATTGATGGCAGCATGGTCAAGGTGCTATCGTGGTATGACAACGAGTGGGGCTACAGCAACCGCGTGATCGACCTTATATCCCTGATGGTGAGCAAGGGGCTTTAACATTCAACCAAGGAGGAGGCAATGCGAAAGAAGACAGCAGAAGACATAGATGTAGCGGGCAAACGAGTTTTCCTGCGTGTTGATTTCAACGTGCCTATGGATAAGGCAGGTGCCATCAGCGATGACAGCCGGATCAAAGCCTGCCTTCCCACAATCAAATATCTCATGGATCATAATGCCCGGGTAGTTATCTGCTCGCATCTGGGCAGGCCCGACGGCAAGGTGGTGGAGAGTCTCAGGCTGACACCAATAGCCAAAAGGCTGTCAGAACTCCTGGGTAAGCCTGTAGAGGCGTTGAGACAATGTATCGGACCCGAGGTGGAGGATGCAATTGACAGGCTGAAGGATGGCGGGGTTGTGCTTCTGGAGAATATCCGCTTTCATCCTGAAGAGGAGGCCAATGACCCGAACTTCGCTAAAGCGCTGTCGCAACTTGCTGATATCTTTGTTAACGATGCCTTCGGCTCCAGCCACCGCGCCCACGCTTCGGTAGTTGGAGTAGCCAAGTATCTGCCAGCCGTCTCCGGTTTCCTGATGGAGACGGAGATCGAGGCTTTGGGCGGGGCTCTGGAAAACCCGAAACGGCCTTTTGCAGCCATGATAGGCGGCGCTAAAGTAAGCGGCAAACTAGCTGTCATGGAGAACATCATGAATAAGGTAGATGCCCTGCTTATTGGCGGCGGCATGGCGGCTACTTTTCTGAAGAGCATGGGCTATAGGGTAGGGGACTCTATGGTGGAAAATGACCGGCTTGATTATGTTCGCCAGCTTATGGAAAAGGCAAAGTCCAAGGGACCCAAGCTTCTGCTGCCTCAGGATTCAGTGGTGGCAGCGAAGCTGGAAGCTGGTGCCAGCACTAAGACCGTGCCGGTTACAAAGATACCGGATGGCTGGACTATTGCCGATATTGGACCTGATACCATTCTGGAGTTCTCTACGGAGCTCAAGAAGTGTAAGACCGTAGTCTGGAACGGTCCAGTAGGCGTGTTTGAGATACCTGAGTTCGCCAATGGGACGCACAGCATGATAAAGGTTCTGGCTGACCTAAAGGCTACCACAGTCATCGGAGGCGGCTCTACCACGGAGGCAGTGGTTGAAATGGGATTGGCGGATAAGATGTCCCACGTCTCCACCGGCGGCGGGGCCTCGCTGGAGTTTCTGGAGGGCAAGGTACTACCGGGAGTAGCTATATTGCAGGATAAATAGAAAGGTAGACAAGGCAACTCCCTTTCATAGGTAGGAGGTTATCATGAAAAAGATAGGTATTCTGACCAGCGGCGGTGATGCCCCTGGTATGAATGCATGTATCAGAGCCGCCGTGCGTGCCGCCTTAGCCACTCATTTAGAAATATTCGGCATAAGGTGGGGCTACGACGGGCTGATTCGCGGCGACATGATACCCCTTGATAGAAGAGCCGTTGCCAATATCATTCACCAGGGAGGAACCATACTGGGCACAGCCCGCTCAGAAGAGTTCAGGACGAAGGAGGGCCGAGCAAAGGCCATCAAAACTCTTCAAGACAAAAGTATCGAAGGACTGATTCTCATCGGGGGCGATGGCACTTTTCGCGGCGGTACCCTGCTGTCCCAGGAGTGTGGAGTCAGCGTCGTCGGAATACCGGGGACCATAGACAACGATTGCTACGGCACGGATTACACCATAGGCTTTGACACTGCTATCAACACAGCCCTGGAAGCTATCGACCGGATTCGTGATACTGCCACAGCGCATGACCGCCTGTTCTTTGTGGAAGTGATGGGGCGTCATACGGGATTCATTGCCTTAGAGAGCGGTATTGCCGGCGGTGCCGAAGAATTCCTTATTCCTGAAGTACCGATGAGTATCGACGAACTCAGCCAACGCCTTGAGAAAAACTTCAAAGAAGGTAAAAGAAGCGCCATCGTAGTAGTCGCTGAGGCAGAGCAGCCGGGCGAGAGCTTTCGCATCGCCCAAGAGGTGAAAGACAAGACAGGGTTCGACTCAAGGGTTTGTATTCTGGGGTACATTCAGCGCGGTGGTATGCCGACGGCCCGAGACCGCGTTCTTGCCAGCAGGCTTGGGGCTGCGGCGGTAAGAGGCCTGCTGGATGGTAAAGGTGGATACATGGTAGGTGAGATAAATAGAGAAATAGCCTATACGCCTCTGAAGGATACCTGGGAAAAGAAAAAGCCATTACACGTTGGGCTCACAGATTTGCTGAAGATACTATCGGATTGAAGGGACAAAGGATCAAGAGTATTTTTACAGGGAGGCAAGAATATGACTCTATCTATCGGCAAGCTAAGAGGGTTGCAGCAGGTTGCTGACGATAATGGTTTTCTGACTATTTGTGCTATTGACCACCGGGGTGCGCTGCAGCGGGCCATGAATGAGCAAAACCCTGAGGCGGTAACCTATCAGGACATGGTTGACTTCAAGCTCGACCTCTGCCGGGCGGTGGCACCTTTTGCCAGCGCCGTTCTGCTTGACCCTATCTATGGGGCAGCCCAGACTATTGCTGCCGGTATATTACCGGGGCATATAGGGCTCCTGGTCAGCCTAGAGAAGACGGGATACTCCGGCGAAAAGGCAGCCAGGCTTACCGAGCTTTTACCCGGCTGGAGCGTCGAAAAGGTCAAGGGGATGGGGGCTTCGGCTGTCAAGCTTCTTGTCTACTTCCGTCCTGACCTGAAAGAGATAGCTTCACGGCAGCTGGACCTCATTGCCATGGTTGCCGACCAATGTATCAAGGAAGATATTCCCCTCCTGGTCGAGCCGGTGAGCTATCCTGTTGAAGAAGTCGGCGTGTATGCGCAGAAGTTTGCCGAGATGAAGCCGGGGCTGGTAATCGAGACTGCGCGCCAGATTACCTCGTTACCCATTGACGTATTGAAGGCAGAATTCCCGGCAGATATGGATTTCGAGCATGATGAGAAGAATTTGCTGCAGCTATGCCAGGAGCTGGGCCGGGCATCACGGTTGCCCTGGGTGCTGCTCAGCGCGGGTGCTGACTTCAAGACCTTCAAGAAACAGGTAGAAATTGCCTGTAAAGCCGGGGCATCTGGTTTCCTCGCTGGGCGAGCACTGTGGCAGGAGGGAGTCCAGATCCGCTCCAGGGAAGAGAGGATGAATTTTTTCAAGAGTACCGCTGCTCCCAGGCTCAAGGAACTGGCCGAGATGGTCAACAAGTACGGAAAGCCCTGGTATACCAAGATGGGGAGCGACAAGGGAGATTTTGAGGCGGCAAACGAGGGTTGGTATGAGCAATACTAACCTATTGGTCAATCAGCGAGGCAGATTTTTGTTATGAAGCAGACTGGTTACTTCAAGAGACGAACCAAGATAGTATGTACCATAGGCCCGGCGACGGGTACAGCCTCAGTCATTGAGCGTCTTATCCGGAGCGGTATGAATATTGCCCGGCTCAATCTTTCGCATGGGACACACGATGTCCATGCCCGGTATATTCGTACCGTGAGAAGGATAAGCCAGCGACTGCGTATGCAGGTGGCGATTCTTGTGGACCTGCCGGGGCCAAAATATCGTACTGGCAGACTCAAAGGCGGCCAGGCTATTCTAAAAAAGGGTGCTCAACTGACGCTAACCACCAGAGACATTGAGGGAGATGCGGCTGCGGTGCCAGTCAACCTGCCTAATCTGCCGCAGGACGTGAAAATAGGCGACACCGTCTTGCTGGATGATGGGGCCATGCAGTTGAGAGTGCTTGGGAAGAATGGCAACGAAGTGAAATGTAGAGTAACAGTGGGTGGCGTGCTCACTGAGAGGCGCGGGCTCGTGGTTCCTGGCATGCGTACTTCAGGCTCCTTCATTACTGATGCCTTGCGTGAGCATATTGCCTTCGCTGTTCAGCAAAAGCCAGATTATCTGGCTATTTCCTTTGTCAGCAGCGCCGAAGACATATTCGCCGTAATGTCTGTGCTGCGCGAGCACAATGCAAAAATTCCGGTCATTTCGAAGATTGAGCGGGGACAGGCGGTAAGGGATTTTGATGATATTCTGTCAGCCAGTGACGGCATCATGGTGGCACGCGGAGATCTGGGCGTAGATATTCCTCTGGAGAGAGTGCCACTTGTACAGAAGGAACTAATTCAGAAGTGCAACCGTGTTGGCAAGCCGGTGATCACCGCTACCCAGATGCTGGAGTCAATGGTCAATGCTGCTCGTCCGACGCGAGCCGAAGTCACCGATGTGGCCAATGCTATCTTAGACGGCACCGATGCCACCATGCTCTCGGCAGAGACATCCGTGGGCAAATACCCGGTACAGGCAGTGAGGACCATGGCCAGAATCGCCATAGAAACTGAAAAGAGGCTCTCCTATGCGCACCTGATTGACGAGAGGAGTATGTGGATTGAACGCGAGACGGACGAACTAATAAGCTATAGTGCCTGCCATACGGCAGACAGCCTAGGAGCAGTAGCCATTGTGGCCTTTACCCAGTCGGGAAGCACGGCTAGGCGAGTTTCAAAGTACCGTCCGCGGGTGCCTATCCTGGCGACCACACCCAGTGACGTTGTATCTGGCAAGATGCTGCTTTACTGGGGTGTGTACCCATTCCAAGTAGACCCGGCATCATCTGTAGATGAACTTTTTGAGATGGGAGCTAAGCTAGCCAAGGAGGCGGGACTAGCTAAGCCTGGTGATTTGATAGTGATTACCGGAGGTGTCCCTATAGGAGTGGCTGGCGCCACTAATCTGCTAAAGGTGGAGAAAATTGACTAGCGATGACTGAAGGTGAGGATGCACATATGGAGCAGTCAGACGGCAGAGCGCGAGTGATTATTAGTGGAGTGAAACCCGAGGTTGATAGTGGCCTGTTGCCGGCAAAAGCTGTGGTCGGTGAAAAAGTGGAGGTAGAAGTTGATATTTTTGCTGATGGTCACGATGCGATTACAGCCATAGTCCTATATCGAAAAGAGGGAGATCCGGAGTGGTCCGAAGCTCCAATGGAATTCATCACCAATGACAGGTGGAAGGGCTCCTTCCTGGTTACAGAACTTGGACACTATCTGTACACTGTAACAGCCTGGGTTGACAGGTTCAAGTCATGGCGCAAAGATTTTCAGAAGCGGGTTGAAGCTGGTCAGGAAGACATAAACATAAATCTACTGGTGGGGGCAAATCTTATTGCCGAGGCAAGCGGACAGGCTTCCAAAGCCGATAGTCAGACACTGCAGGAGTGGATGAAGACTTTGAAATCTCCGCCAGCTTCACAGTCAGAAAAGGTAAAGCTGGTCTTGAGTGAGGAAGTCGCCAGAGTCATGCAAAAATACTCAGACAGGCGGTTCTCTGTCACCTATCCCAGAGAGCTAGCGGTATCGGTTGACCGCACAAGGGCCCAATTTAGCACCTGGTATGAGATGTTCCCTCGCTCCTGCGCCAACGAACCGGGGAGACACGGCACCTTTAAGGACTGTGAAGCCCGCCTTCCGTATATAGCAGAAATGGGCTTTGATATACTCTATTTACCGCCCATTCACCCCATCGGCAGAACCCTTCGCAAAGGAAGGAACAATGCAACTGAGGCTGCCCCAGATGACCCTGGAACTCCCCGGGCTATCGGAGCCGAGGAAGGCGGACACAAAGCCATCCATCCCCAGCTTGGCACCCTGGAGGACTTCCGCCATCTTGTAGAGAAAGCCAAGGAATACGGCATCGAAATTGCCTTAGATATTGCCATCCAATGTTCCCCCGACCACCCCTATGTGAAGGAACACCCGGAGTGGTTCGTGTGGCGACCTGATGGAACCATTCAGTATGCCGAAAACCCACCCAAGAAATACCAGGACATCTACCCTCTCAACTTTGAGACCGAGCACTGGCGCGAGCTCTGGGAGGAATTGAAGAGTGTTTTCCTGTTCTGGATTGAGCAGGGAGTGCGTATTTTCCGAGTGGATAACCCCCATACCAAGCCTTTTCGTTTCTGGGAATGGCTCATCGCGGAGGTGAAAAGGGAATATCCCGATACTATCTTCCTTGCCGAGGCCTTCACCCGGCCCAAGGTCATGCACCAGTTGGCCAAGCTGGGCTTTAGCCAGTCATACACTTACTTTACCTGGCGCAATACCAAGGAAGAGCTAACTCAATACTTGACCGAGCCCACCCAGAGCGATGTGCGCAAGTTTTACCGGCCAAATTTCTGGCCGAACACGCCTGATATCTTAACTGAATACCTGCAATCTGGCGGTAGACCAGCTTTCATGGCACGCCTGGTACTGGCAGCTACACTGACATCCAACTACGGCATCTATGGCCCGGCATTTGAACTCTGTGTGAACACTCCCAGGGAGCATGGCAGCGAAGAGTACCTGGACTCGGAGAAATACGAGATACAGCACTGGGATATCAACAGGGCCGACAGCCTGAAGGATTTCATAGCCCGTGTTAACCAGATACGCCGAGAGAATCCGTCTCTCCAGAGCAACCAGAATCTCTGGTTCCATGCCGTAGACAATGAGGAGCTGATATGCTACAGCAAACACACCGAGGATCTATCTAACATCATACTTGTGGTGGTGAACCTTAATCCGCACTACACTCACTCTGGGTGGGTACACCTTCCCCTGGAGCCGTGGGATCTTGATGCCGAGCGACCCTATCAGGTTCACGACCTCCTGAGTGGTGCCCGTTACTTGTGGCACGGCGCGGGAAACTATATCGAGCTAGATCCAAAGGTCTGTCCGGCGCACATCTTCAGAGTTAACCGCCGCATACGCAGGGAGCAGGATTTTGATTACTACATGTAGCGAGGTAAGGTTGGAGGGTAATACATAACATCTCAGAATTAGCCTTGTTTGAGCCTAATCCGCTCAAGAAAGGATATCAGGTAAAGTATAGTAAAATTAAAAAGGAGGTGCATTGTGCCTCGCAGGCAAAAGGAATCAAGAAAAACTGATGCCCGTGTTTCTACGGGAGTTGCAGGACTGGATGAAATTATGAATCAGGGTTTTTTGCCGCAGCGGGCATATCTGGTACGGGGAGGCCCTGGCAGCGGCAAGAGCACTTTGGGGCTGCACTTCCTGGCTGATGGAGCAAGGGTATGAAAACGACAATTCTTTCTGTGGGCAGTAACCGGGCCAACCTGGACCTTCTGTCCCAGCAGCTTGTCAAAGAAGGCTATGAGACATTGAGTGCTGCCAGCCTGGAAGAACTGGATACCTCGATCCAGGAGAAAAAGGACTTCGCCGTCGCACTCATAGACCTTTCGGGTTTTGATGAGCGTATCTGGGAGCGCTGCGAGGCGTTGCGCAAGGCAAAGATACCATTTATTGTCATTTCTCCGCAGCGCAGCCCCATTATTCAGAAGGACAGCATGAAACACGGCGCCAGCAGCCTGCTGGTAAAGCCGGATATGAAGGAACTGATGGAATATATACATACATTACTGGGCGAGTAAGATATGGCGAGAAGAAATAGAGAATCATGGCAAGTCGGCGATGACCCGTTATGGTACAGGGATGCCATAATCTACGAGCTCCACGTGCGGGCATTTGCCGACAGTGACGAGGACGGCGTGGGTGACTTTCGAGGTCTTATTGACAAGCTGGATTACCTGATGGACCTTGGAATCACGGCCGTCTGGATGCTACCTTTTTACCCCTCACCACTGAAGGACGATGGCTATGATATTTCCGACTTCACCAGTATACAACCAGCCTACGGCGATATGCAGGATTTTAAGACCTTCGTTGACGAAGCCCACCGTCGCAACATCCGTGTTATTACGGAGCTGGTAGTAAATCACACCTCCGACCAGCACCCGTGGTTCCAGAGGGCCAGGAAGGCGCCACCGGGAGGCCGCTACCGTGATTTTTACGTATGGAGTGATACCGCAGTAAAGTTCAAAGACGCCCGGATAATTTTTACCGATTCTGAGTATTCCAACTGGACATGGGACCACCTGGCCAAAGCGTACTACTGGCATCGCTTCTATTCTCACCAGCCTGACCTCAACTACGACAACCCGGCTGTTCGGCGCGCTATATTCAAGGCAATGGACTTCTGGCTCAAGCTCGGCGTTGATGGTCTGCGATGTGATGCCGTGCCATACTTGTATGAAAGAGAGGGTACCAACTGCGAGAATCTGCCGGAAACACACGCTTTCCTGAAGGAACTGCGTGCCCGCATTGATAAGAAATTCCAGAACCGCATGCTCCTGGCTGAAGCTAACCAGTGGCCCGAAGATGCTGTGCCATATTTCGGGAACGGGGATGAGTTCCACATGTGCTTCCATTTCCCACTGATGCCGCGTTTATTCATGGCCATACGAATGGAGGAGCGTTTCCCCATCATAGATATACTGCGGCAGACACCGCCAATCCCGGAGACATGCCAGTGGGCAATATTCCTGAGAAATCACGATGAGCTAACGCTGGAGATGGTCACCGATGAAGAACGTGACTATATGTACCGGATCTATGCCAGCGACCCGTCCGCCAGGATCAATCTTGGCATACGCCGTCGTCTCGCCCCGCTCTTAAACAATGACCATAAGAAGATTGAACTGATGAATGCCCTGCTTTTCTCCCTGCCAGGGACGCCGGTTATCTACTATGGTGATGAAATCGGCATGGGCGACAACTTCTATCTTGGCGATCGAAACGGAGTACGTACACCAATGCAGTGGAGCCCGGATAGAAACGCAGGGTTTTCCCGTGCCAATCCTCAGGGGTTATATCTCCCACCAATCATTGACACAGAATACCACTACGAGGCAGTCAACGTTGAAACCCAGCAAAACAACCCCGACTCTCTACTCTGGTGGATGAAACGTATGATTGCCTTGAGGAAACGTTTCAAGGCTTTCGGCCGGGGGAATCTCGAGTTCCTTCAGCCAGAAAACCACAAGGTTCTGGCTTTCCTGCGCCGCTATGACGAAGAAACAATCCTGGTAGTAGCAAATCTATCCCACCTGGCACAGCAGACTAAGCTTGACCTTTCCCAATTTGTGGGATGGCGACCACTTGAACTCTTTGGCAGGGTACAATTTGACCCGATTACCGACATCAAGTATTACTTTACCTTAGGTCCCTATGGTTTCTATTGGTTCTCTCTTGAGCCGCAGCCGGCTGAGGTAATGCGTGTCCGTGCTCTGCCCTCCGAGGAAGTAGCCGCTGTGCCGACTATACCCCGGGAAAAGGACAAGCTTTTTGAGAGGGATAACTGGTTTCTCCTGGAGAGGACTTTACGTGACTATATGAGAGGGCGACGCTGGTTCCGCGGCAAAGCACGGGAGATGCGATCAGCCGATATTGAGGACGTTATCCCCATACATTTAGAGCAATCTGAAGCTTACATTGTCCTAATTCAGGTTGAGTATACTGAAGGTGAGCCCGACACCTATGCGGTTCCTCTGACCACTGCTCCGGCAGAGAAGGTTGGCGAGATTACGAATGAATACCCTCACGCTCTTGTCGCCTATTTGAAGCCTGGCAGTAAGAACAGCCAGTGGGTACTCTATGATGCTCTGGTGGACAAAGCTTTCTGTAAGTCTCTCCTAAAGGCAATTGGTCAGAAGCGCCGCTTCAAAGGACAGCTCGGCGAGGTTTCAGCTTTACGCACGCAAGTCTTTCGGAGTGCGCGGGGTGGTAGCGAAGCTTCATTGGACCCCACACCTATGAAGGTTGAGCAAAGCAATACTTCAGTGGCGTACGGTGACAGATTGGTTCTTAAGCTCTTCCGTCGGCTTGAAGAGGGACTTAATCCAGACCTCGAAATCGGGCGATTTCTTACCGAAAAGACACCGTTTGAGCATATTTCTCGGGTTGCCG
>Ga0114919_10001640_pt1 | contig 17917 bp, 14 predicted proteins | sample BlataG_FD_88682 | JGI IMG/M metagenome (GOLD analysis project Ga0114919, IMG submission 88682) | Deep subsurface microbial communities from Black Sea to uncover new lineages of life (NeLLi) - Black_00105 metaG | ecosystem: Environmental > Aquatic > Marine > Oceanic > Sediment | place: Atlantic... | reverse complement strand
CTGTCTATTTGAAGATGTGGATTCCCGCTTTCGCGGGAATGACAGGAGGCAAGTATTAAAAAATGCGAAATTGCAGCCGAAGCCCCCCCAAAAAAACTACCTACAATCGTGACATGCACCCTTCCAAACAATCCTTAAATTTTTGACTTGGCGCGTGGGTGGATTTTGGGCATAATCTATAGGTCTGTTTATTTATGAATTGGTCCCCAGGGATGGAGGACATGTCGTATTTGGGAAACGCCGGTTCTTAAGAGAAATTAAAGTGTGAATGGAAAAAGGACAATTTTAATGGAGGACACAAAATGAGAATTCAAACAAAAGTGTATCACATTAACAGGGCGGTTATTGTATTTGGTTTGGCCTTAATCCTTATGCCGGTAGTGCAGGTATTTGGCAGGGGGAGGGCTAAGCCGGGAAGGAAGCTGAAAATGGAGAAAGTCTCTTATGCGGGATGGCCCAATTGCATCAAATTGAGCAACGGGCAGATAGAACTTATTGCGACTACGGATGTGGGGCCCCGGATTATGCGGTTTGGATTCGTCGGTGGACAGAATTTGCTCAAAGAATTCAAAGACCAGATAGGTAAAACCGGGGGCAAAGAATGGCGAAGCTACGGTGGACACCGGTTGTGGCACGCCCCGGAACATATTGTGAGGACGTACTCTCTCGATAACACGCCCATTAAACATAAGTGGGACGGAAAGACTTTGAAACTTACGCAGGACGTCGAGCCCGAGACAGGTATAGTAAAGGAAATTGAGATTACGCTTGACCCAAAGGACAACCATGTGAAAGTGCTTCACCGGCTGGTAAACAAGAACATGTGGGACATCGAGGCGGCGGCCTGGGCGATGAGAGTTATGGCGCAGGGGGGCAGACTTATTCTGCCGCAGGAACCTTTTGGTCCTCATCCAGAGTTTTTGCTTCCGGCGCGTCCTTTGGTGCTCTGGCGGTACACCGATATGAAAGATGCGCGATGGCTCTGGGGTACAAAGTATATACAGCTCAAACAAAATCCCAGGGTTTCCAAGAAACAAAAGGCCGGCCTGCTCAATAAAGCCGGGTGGGGAGCTTATTATCTCAAAGGCGAGCTTTTTCTTAAACGCTACCCTTACATTCCCGGCGCAACGTATCCCGATATGGGCTGCAATACGGAGACCTTCACCGATGACGAGATGCTGGAATTCGAGACGCTCGGGCCGTTGGTAAAAATCCCGGCAGACGGGGGAAAGGTTGAGTATGTCGAGCGGTGGTCCTTATTCAAAGTGAAAGTCGGGGAAGACGAATCGGAAATAGATAAAAAAGTACTTCCTCTCGTTAAAAAAGCAACAAAGGCAGGCCAATAGATTTGAGGAGATAGAAAGATGGAATCAAAGCGAAGCGAAAGAGATTGTATGATAAATAAAATTCGGTATTGGGTCGTGATGTGCACGGTTTTGTGCATCAGCTCTTCGGTGTTGGCGAAGTGGACACCGGCTGATGGGCCGCTGATGACGCGATGGGCCAAGGATGTTTCGCCGAGTAATGCCCATCCTGAGTATCCGCGGCCTCAGATGGTCCGGGAGGACTGGGTGAACCTGAACGGCTTATGGGATTATGCCATTACAGCCAGGGATGCGGAGCAGCCGGAGAAGTTCGACGGTGAAATCCTGGTTCCCTTTCCCTGCGAATCGGCCCTTTCGGGCGTTATGAAGCCGGTAGGTGAAGATAAACGTCTTTGGTATCGGCGCACATTTAAGATTCCACGCGAGTGGAAGGGCCGGCGAGTTTTACTGCATTTCGGCGCGGTGGACTGGGACACAACGGTTTGGGTCAACGGCAAAGAGCTCGGCAATCATAAGGGCGGATACGACCCATTTACTTTTGATATTACCGATGCGCTGAAGAAATCGGGTTCGCAGGAAATCGTTTTGTCGGTGTGGGACCCGACTGATACTGGAAATCAGCCCCGCGGTAAGCAGGTGAAAAAACCGGGCGGTATCATGTACACGGCGGTTACGGGTATATGGCAGACTGTCTGGCTGGAGCCGGTGCCGGAAACCTATATCGCTGCGCTTAAGATTGTGCCCGACGTCGATAACAGCAAGATGCAAATTACGGTTAACGTCATTGGTGATGTCAGTGAATATTACGTAAATGCCATAGTAAAGATTGGCGACTTTGGCCGTGTAGCTGGTGGCAGTCGGGGATTGTGTACGTTACAGATTAAAATACCTGAACCAAAGCTATGGTCACCGGATTCGCCAAATCTTTATGACCTCAAAGTGAAGTTGCTGAAGCCAAATCTCAAGACTTATGACGAAGTAAGCAGCTACTTTGGTATGCGCAAGATAGAGGTAAAGAATGACGAGGCGGGGATCAATCGTCTGTTTTTGAATAACAAGGTGCTGTTTCAGTACGGTCCGCTGGACCAGGGCTGGTGGCCGGATGGATTGTACACTGCGCCGACGGATGAGGCCCTTCGCTATGACATCGAGGTATTGAAGAAAATCGGCTGTAATATGCTGCGAAAACACGTCAAGATAGAGCCGCAGCGGCTGTACTACTGGTGCGATAAGCTGGGCTTAATGGTGTGGCAGGACATGGCCAGCGGCAATAATAAAGGGGATGAGGCGCGTGAGCAGTTCGAATTAGAGCTGAAACGGCTCGTTGAGAATTTCTACAATCATCCCTGCATTATTATGTGGGTGCCGTTTAACGAGGGGTGGGGACAGCACGACACGCCGAGATATTCGGAGTTGGTTAAAAAGTGGGACCCGACGCGGCTGGTGAACGAGGCCAGCGGCTGGGCGAACAAAGAATCCGGCGATGTGCACGATATTCACAGCTATCCGGGTCCGGCTGCACCGCCCAACGAGGAGAAGCGCGCAGCGGTACTCGGCGAGTTCGGCGGTCTGGGCCTGCCGGTTAAAGGTCATACGTGGCAGGCTGAGAAGAACTGGGGCTATCGCAGTTATGAAACCCGCGAGCAACTGACGGATGCGTACGTGGCTTTGTTAGGCAGGCTTCGTCCTCTAATCGGCAGGGGGCTATCGGCCGCGGTGTACACCCAGACGACGGATGTGGAGGTTGAGGTCAATGGGTATATGACGTATGACCGGGCGATGATAAAGGCGGACGCTAAACAGATGGCTGAAGCCGCACGCAGGCTCTACCTGCCGCCGCCTATAATCAAGACGGTTGTGCCGACATCGGAAAAGAAGGGCATTGAGTGGAGTTACACTACGAGCAAGCCCGATTACGGCTGGCAGAATCCGAGTTTCAACGACTCAACCTGGAAGAAAGGCCAGGGTGGTTTCGGTACCAAAGACACGCCCGGTTCGGTCGTGCGGACCGAGTGGAAATCATCGGACATCTGGTTACGGCGGACTTTTGAGTTGGGAGACAAGAAATTCGGTCAGCCGCATCTGAACATTCACCACGACGAGGACGCCGAGGTCTACATCAACGGCGTGCTTGCAGCGAAGCTGAACGGCTTTACGACGAGTTATGTCCAGGCTGCTATTAACGAAAAAGTGAGCAGGACATTGAAGGTTGGCGCCAATTGTTTAGCTGTGCACTGCCACCAAACCGGAGGCGGGCAATATATCGATGTTGGTCTGGCCGACGTGGTTGAGCAGCCGGCTAAATAAGTGCTTGTCTATGGCGGTGGCTGTGGCATTCGATGTTTACCGCCACCGGCAGTGATGCAATGTGGCACGGAGCGGTTTCGACCAGGCACGCTAAAGCTGTAGTGTCACCGCCGAGTCCCTGCGGGCCGAGGCCGAGTGCGTTGATTGCCGAGAGCAAGTCCGCCTCGAGTTTTGCATAAAACTCGTCGCTGTTTCTTGTAGTCAGATTTCGGCAGAGGGCCTTTTTGCTTAGCAGACAGCTTAGTTCGAAATCGCCCCCAATCCCGACACCCACGACAAACGGCGGGCAGGCATCAGCGCCGGCGTCTTTGACGACGTTAACAACCCAATCAATTATCCGGTTTCTTTCCGCCGTTGGCCTGAACATTTTGAACCGGCTCTTGTTCTCGCAGCCTCCGCCTTTGGTCATAACGGTCAGCTTTAAGGTCTCGCCGGGTACAATCGTAAGATGGATTATAGCAGGTGTATTTGACCTGGTGTTTTTGCGTGTATTCAAAGGGTCGGCGACGACGCTTTTCCGCAGGTATCCTTTTTCGTAGCCGGCGGCAGCGCCGGCGTTGATTGCATCGAACAGCGTTGCCTTCGTCTGGTCTGAAGTGGGCTTAACAGCCACATCAGCACCCTGCTCGACAAAGACTACCGCGAGGCCGGTATCCTGGCAGAGCGGTATTGATTCGGCGGCTGCTATGCGTGCATTTTCGATAAGCTGATTTAATATGTTAGCCGCGGCGGGGTTGGCTTCTTTTTGTGCCGCCTTCCGGAGAGCAGCTAAAACATCATCGCCCAGCTCATAAGCGGCTGCTATGCAAAGCGATTCGACGGTGTCAACGATTTTTTCAAATTTGATAAATCGCACAATTTCGTGCCCCGTGACATGCCCCGTGTCCGAATCCGCCCAATGCGGAAGTCACGAACCACGACTCACGAGACATTGACCTCGAAAGTTTTGTACATTGTATTGCCGACGCTATCACTGATTCTGACTGCGATTATGTGCTCGCCGGTCTCCAGCTCTTCAATCACAATCGTAAAATCTTCATCCGTAGTATCATAGACCAGGTCGTTGGGCATAGTAGCTATCCATTTGGCGTTGCTGTCAACGGTGTATTGAAGCCGGTCGATTGCGCTGAATTCATCCGATATATGCAGCTTCAGCGTTATGGTTTTGGCGTCTTTGTCGATGGAGTGCCTTTCAATAACCGGGGCTGTGTTATCGACTACAACCGGCTCGCTTATTCTACTGCCCGTCAGCTTGGTTGTAGTGGTATTGCTTCTCTCATCGCTTGTGGTTACCCTGACCTCGTACCGGCCATCTTCTACAGTTCTTCCGTCCCATTCAAAACTTTCCGCTTCGAGCTCGTCTTTGAGCTCAATCCAGTTTGTTCTTCCGATTTTTCTAAAATCTATTTTGTAAATCAGCTTGTCGCTGTTGTCGTCTTTGGCTGTGCAGCTTATTTTGAACATTCCTGCCTTGCCGGGTGCAGCAATGGGACTGACATCGACCGACTCGACTTTCGGCGCCAAATTCGGGACACTACCGGCCACGGCAATTTCCCTAATAAGCGGACTGAGCAGGCCGTCTTCGCTTTGCAAAACGATTTTATATTGACAGAACCTGCCGAGCGGGCATCGCAGCTGGACGGGCTGCGTCATTTTCACCGGCTCTGTCCAGGGCGAAAAAGTCGGGTCGTTGACATCTTTAACGTTTCCACTGCGAGAGGCGACCAGCACGCTGCAGCCTTGTGGAATATCCGCTTCGATTTGCAGCTTGCCCCACTTGGCCGGCTGGCCGGCATCGATAAGGTCGGAAGTGTAAGTTCCTTCGGAAGCGAAGCCGGAGCCTAACTTTATCAACTTTGGAGGATTCGCCGTGCCGAGATACACAACGTCGTGCCAGACAGATACCACTGTTATCTGTGAAGCCTGTTCGTCCTCGTATATGATTGCCTGCTGCTCGGAGTCCGGCTCGACGGTGAAAAGCTGGGCACTGTTTCCGGTGCCGATGAGCAATTTTCTATCTTGTTCGGCCAGGCAGAAGAAAACGGCGGCCTCGCTGAAAATGTCGGTGACAAAACCGTCCTTAGTTATCTTGTATATGTAACTGGCCTGGCCCGGCTTGGGCGGCTTGCTTGCCGGTACCGGTCTTTTGGCGGTTTTATCACCGGCCCCTTTTTTTATATTTGCAATCTTGAGCTTCAGTCCGCCCTCTGCGGCACCTGGCGGGCCTGGCGATTTCGCTTCAGGCCGACCGGCTGAAGGTAATTGTGCGGCAAATTCGGTCTGGGCCTGGACAATCTTTGCGGATGTCGCGGCTGCATGCAAATCGCCATCTTCTGTGAATAATAATGCTGTAATCTCCGGCTGGTCGCTGTCATATAAGACCGTTGCCGTTTTTGTTCGCGGGTTTATCTTATATACGAGTCCCCTGCTGTCACTTCCTGCGTAGACAAAGCCGTCCTGCCCGATTGCCAGCGAAAGTATGTTCTTGTCGAGACTATCGTAAATAAGCCGAGATTTTTTGCCCAACGGGTCAAGCCTGTAAACCTTACCTTGAGGCCCGGTCCCCAGATATATATTTCCGCCGGCATCGATAGCTATGGCGAATATATATTTTTCCTCATTCAGCTCAAAAATGACCTGGCATTTGTCGGCTTTGAACCGGCAGAGCCTGCATTTGTCGCCGCTAATACCCGCCAAAAGCCTGCCGGACATATCGGTTGCCATCGCGAATATATGTTCGTTGGACAGGTGCTCTTCGGCCTCGACTGCATTGGCATCACCAGGCTCGTTTGGCCCGTTTGTCTCTTTTGCCTGTTTGACGGCCGGCTTTTCCTCTGACGGCGGCGGATAAATCTTTTTCAGTTTGCCGAGACTGTATTTGTAGATACCGCCATTGGGGCTTGTGCCGACATAGACCGTACCTCCGCTTACGACGATGCTGTTTACCGACCAAACATCTTCAAACTTTTCAACGAGCGCCTCCCAGGCGCTGCCGAGCTGAATAGTTCCTCGTGAGCCAACCACGATATTTTCGGTCTTACCCTTCAACATATCCGAGCTGCTTGCGTGACGTGTAATCTTACTGCTGACCGCCAGAGAAGCTGAACTTACAACCAGACAGACTAAAGTTACTACTACAAGTGTGAATTTGCAATTGCGGTGCAATTTTTCTCTCATAACATTTCCCCGAATACAATATTATACCTCGTATCTGTTATTGCGTTTTATGCTTCGCGCATCACGCCTTATTTTTCTACCGTTATATGCATAGTCTTCTTGTCGATAATAACCGTGCCGGACTCTAATTTTTTTTCGAGCCAGTGTGGATATAGCTGGGTCCTAAGCGTTCTTTTTGCACTTTGCAGGATGAGCGTCTTTGTGTCCGGCAAATCAGGAAGCTCAGCCTTTTCTATGGTGACACCACCTGGCGGTAAGGCCAAAATACAATACAACTTGTCTCTTTCGATACTAAGAAGATACTTCAATGCCTCCAGTAAGCCCGGCAAATTCTGGGCCACAAATTTGTACGGCGTATTTTTCCTGAGAAACAGCTCGTAACCGTAGCCGCCGCAGATAGTCAGCTCATATCTTCCAGGCGGCAGGCCCTTAGGTATTTCGAAGGTGCACTGGTACTTTTTCTTTCCCGTCCGAACGGATTCTACAACTATTCCGAGGTCGATATTCCGGCCTGCCTTGACTTTTGAATCGGACAAATCGATGGACCATATATGCGAAACGATGCTTTTCGGCACAATGCGAACATCAAAATCGACCGATTTTATATCGACTTCTTTATACGGATTGTTCATAAGCATCGTGACCGGGCTAACAGTTTCCATTAGCATCTCGGTCAGGCCTGTGTCTGTGGAGACATTTTCAAAGGTAATCGTTTCGGCGTTCTCTATGCCGATAGCCACCTTATACTCAATCATATGGTCGGGCGGCAAATCGCCAAGACAGAGACCTGCTCCAGCCACAGTCGAGCGAATTAACATTGGAGTAAGCGAGCGATTATGAGCAACCCGGCAGTTGTAAAGCCTCTTGTTACTGTCTCTGTAGTCGTCTATCGTTATCGTCAGAGGGAACATGTGCGGCTTTGCACCGATTCGTCCGAAGACCGCCGGCGACTCATCCCTTGTCAGAGCACCGACTATTTTGACCGCGCTGGCGAGCTTTAGAGAGCGATACATGCTTGATACCACGGTGTGGACTTGTCCGGTGGCCATGGGCAAACTTACCGGCCCGTAACCGAGATAACTGTGCCCGAAGCCATAGACCTTGTCGCCAACGACATCGGTAGCCGTCCCGATAATTTCCATTGTTATATCGCCGGTCACCAAAGGTACGACCAGGCAGCTCCCCGGGGCCAACTGGACATCCAGGTTTTTGTTGACAGACGCTCCACCCCCGATGCCGGAAACGACGACAAGTCCGAAAGGTTCGACTAAAGCATTTAACTGTTCAGCGACCTGAGCCGGCAAACCTGAGGTAACCAACGGACAGGGCAAAGCAGCGGCACCGGTGAGGCTGCGCCGCCTTGAAGATTGTGGAGTCGTAATTTGCTTGTCAATCCGGGCAAAATCAATCGGCCTGGAAAAATCAAGCACGTACCCGGACTGCGCGTGCTGCGGCCGGCTAACTTCGCCCACCCTGAGCATCTCCTCGATTGGCGTAACACCGTATAGTGGGTCCTTACTGTAAAAAAACGCGTAAGCTAATGCGCCGGCTAATCGGCCATCGATATAGACCGGCGAACCGCTGCAGCCAGCCACCGGGCCTGTGTGGATAAAACGCTCATCCGTTCCCTGGACCAGAATCCAATCCCTGCCCGGCATCGCATTACGAGCTACGCTTAGAACATCCAGACTAAACTTTTCAATCTTAGTGCCGCTATAGCAGGTAAGGCAATACGCCTCCATACCAGGCCGAATTTCATCAATGCCAATATATTTGGTAGGGTCCCAGTGCTCGACCCTCGACTCTCGATTCGCGATGCTTGCGCGAGAGTCCAGGCTCAAGAAATGAGTGTTGAGGAGAGCTAAAAACAGCGCGCACAGCAAGAAAGTTCCTGTTTTTGATTTCCTGAGAATTTTGAACATCTATTCCCTTTCGATTAATTATTGGCTATGCCGCGTTAGAAACAGGACGCCGGAGGTATCTGGATTTCTAACGAGATAAAATTTTAATCGGCGAACAGGCTTGTTGCAAGATAAAAGAAATTTTGTTATAATGCCTTTTTAAGTCCGTAATTGAATATTACAGGCAGTACACTATTTTAAGAAAGAGACGCAGGAAAAATGACCGGTTCGACTTCGCTCAGGGTCATCCTGAGCGACTGAAAGGAGTCGAAAGATGAAGTCTGAACATCGACACGAGCTAAAAACTAATGAGTTGGCCGAGTGGATTGCAAATTTGCCGCAGTGGTCCCGGGAAAATTATAGAATGATTATCTACGTTTCAGTAGTTGCAGTCCTGGTCGCAGGCTCAGGCCTGTGGTACTGGTACAACAAAAACGTGGAATCGGTTCAAAGACAGCTCAACTTTACAAGCCTTATATCGAGACTGCCGCAAAACAAGATGCAAATCCTTATGGCCCAGGCCCGGGGAGTCGATGCTTCGTATGTTCTCATCGAGACGGCCGGTGCTCTCCGTGCCGCCGCCGACGGTGCCAAAGACGACCAGATGGCTGCTCTGGCGTTAATTAAGCGGGCAGAAGCCCTTCGTGCGGGATTGCATTACCGCCAGGAGGCTGTGAGCGAGGCAGAGGTGCGAACGGCGATAAACCAGGCCAAGAGTGCATATAGCCAGGTGCTTGAGATGGCCACGCTGAATCGGTCGTTGAGGGCGGCTGCAAGGTTCGGCCTGGGACTTTGCGAAGAAGAGCTCGGTAACTTTGATGGTGCACGGCAAATATACAAAGAGCTTGTGGCAAATCCTGACTTTGAAGCTACCACAGCCTTTGCCCAGGCAAAATATCGTCTCGACACTATGGCCGATTACCAGCAAAAGGTGGTTTTTAAGGCATCGCCAAGACCAAGACAATTACCTCCTGACTTTCTCGAACCTCCGAGCCAGTTGGGACCTGTCGACGTCAAACTATGGCCGCCGGCGCCGAATCGTGTCCCTCTGGTTCTCGATGCTAATCAGCGTATCCAAACACCGAACGGTGCCCCGGTAGTTTCTGATATCAATGTTGGACCCAAGGCGCCAAACTCTGCGCTCGCGGCCGTGGATGTCAATCAATGGCTCGAGGCGCCAATTGGGCTCTCCGATATCAATGTGCCCGGCAAATAATTGAGAAATACAAAGACTAACCGCAGAGAACGCTGAGAACGCAGAGAAAGAATAGAACAAAAGGAAAAGAAGATGAATTCGTGTCCCTGCCTTCGCGGGGACGACAACCTTGCGCAGGAATGACAATATTAAAAAACTCTGCGAACTCGGTGGTGAAAGAAAAGTGAGATGCAAGATGCGGGAAATGGTCCCCTGATACTTCAGGTTGGAAGCTCGATAAAAGAACGCCGGGTCGATAAATATCTTCACGGGCGGTTCAGTAACTTCAGCCGGGTTACGATGCAGAAGCAAATCGCAGCCGGCAACGTCAAGGTCAACGGCAAAATAGTCAAGCCCAGCTTTAAGCTGAGTCCAGGCGACGAAATCGATTTGACACTGCCTGAGCTTGCGAGCAAAGAGATTGAAAGCGAAGACATCCCCGTGAATATCATTTACGAAGATGATGATATAATTATCATCAACAAGCAGGCTGATATGGTCGTTCACCCTGCCCGCAGCAATACCCACGGTACTCTGGTAAACGCCCTTGCTTTTTATTCCGACAAGCTGTCGAGCGGTCTTGGAGAGTTCCGGCCTGGTATCGTGCATCGGCTCGACAAGAACACGACCGGGGTTATGGTCGTTGCCAAAAACGACGCCGCCCAGTGGAAGATTGCGAAACAATTTGAACGCCGCCAGGTGAAAAAGACCTATCTTGCCATTGTGCACGGCACGCCTGAGCTGACGGCCGACCGTATAAGTGCACCGCTGGGTACGCACCCAAGGACAAGGGAAAAGTACGCAGTCAGGCCTGAGAGCGGCAAGGAAGCAATAACATTTTATGAGGTTGTTGAGAGTTTTCGCGGGTTTTCTCTGTTGAAGCTGACGCCCAAAACAGGCCGAACGCATCAAATACGTGTTCACCTTTCGTATATAAAGCATCCGATAGTTGCCGACGATATGTATGGAGGCAGGCTCGTTTATCCCTGGCAACTAAAAGATACGGAAGCTGGTGTTGAAGAACCGATTATAAACCGCTGTGCCCTCCACGCCTCGACGCTCGAATTCAAGCACCCCACAACCTCTGAAATGATGAAATTCGAGGCCCCCCTGCCCGAAGATATGCAACGCCTGCTTGATGTGCTTAGAAAATATCGAAAGCTCTGAGAGATTTTTCTGCTGCTGCAGCGAAATATGTAATCCAGTGTGCCCCGTTTTTTCCTGAGCCAGCTTTGCGAGGTCTGCATCGGAGCCGGCAGTATGCTCAACTTGTTTATATACGGGTAGAGGCTGCGTTTTCAGGAACAAGACGAACTTCAACCTTATAATGTAGTGCGCCGGCGATACGCCGAAGCATGTTTAAACTATGACCATTATAATCTGCGTCCTCGAGTCGGCTGATAACAGATTGTGTGGTTCCGATGACTTTGGCCAATTGCGCCTGACTCAAGCCAGCCTGTGTGCGAAGCTGATAAATCTGGCCTGCAATCTCTAATTTCTCCCGTTCTTCTTGTAGAGAAGCGAGCCGTTTGGGGTCATTTTTAATAAAGGTTTTGTGCAGTATTTTTACAGCATCAGTTGTAGTTTCACTTTTTTTCTTCATAATCAACCTTTCACTTCGCAGCTATGCAGTGATGGCTCTTGAATGAATTTATCTCTATACTCAATTGCCCTTTTTATCTCACCCTTGGGAATTTTATCGGTTTTAACTAACCCATGAGTAAGAAGCACAATGTTTTTGCCTATAAAGCAGTATAATATTCTGTAATGTATGCGCTTAACTGTTGGCCGAAGCTCATAAATCCCCTTGTCAATATAATCAGCATGTGGACGTCTAAGCTCGTGACCACCGGCAGTGAGCAACTCAATCATTGCAGTGCATTTGTCCTGAGCTTTTTGAGGTTGTTTCTTAAGCCATTCGAGCAGCGGGACTGAGCCATCTTCATTTTGGTATATAATGACCTTTGTTTTTGGCATCCTTGTCCACCACATATAATATCGCATATTTGCGATAAGATTTCAAGCAAAATCCGGGAATCTTGAAAATTATTTTTTGCCTCCCCCCACCGGAGAAACATCTCGGTTTCTCGCTAATCCCGGCGTTTTCCCTTGTCCTTGCCCAATGCTTTACTCCTGCGGCAGTTTTTCCAGGTCCGGCAGCGATTTCAGTATAAATTCATAAATGCTGCGGGCTATTTCAATTGCCTGCTTCGCATCTTCGTCACTTGCATAGTGATGTGGGGCCGGATATCGAGAATCAACAGCGTATTCCGTTAACTTACCTGCGGTTTGTTTGAACTGCTCGAAGTCAGGATTTACCCGGCAACAAAGTTCGAGCAAATAATCTATCTCGTGGCTTTTCTTTGCGCGGATGTTGTGAAAAGTGAGAAAAGACTTCAATGCTTTTTCAGCACACTGTTGTGAATGAAAGGCCGCCGCCCAGTAAATGGGGTCGTCACCATCAAGGATGAACCGAGCAAGGCGCAAATCGTCATCGGCAAGCATGAGCCACTGCCTTGTCATTTCAAGTTTAGGATCCATATACCAGCTTGCCCTCACAAAGAGCTTCGTTCATAATGGTGTTCTTTACGTCGCTATATCTTTTGAACTGTGACTTGGTGCAGACAATCAAATCTACCGGAGTCTTCAGGCCCCACAGACTTGCTCTGCCTTTCCGGGCGACGTCACGTGTGGATTTGTCAGTTTCGGCTATCACAGCCAACAGGTCTATGTCGCTGTCCTGGTCAGCGTTGCCCGCAGCGTATGAGCCAAAAAGATAAATCCTCTCCGGATGTATTGACTCGGCTAATCGTTTAGTAATTTCATCGAGTAATTCTGTAGAAGTCTCTTTCATAAATACAGCTCTCTCGTTGAATTCTGTCAATCTTGCCGGTTATATTCAAGTTGTGTATCGTTCACCTTCATCAGCCTTATTCCTGCGGCAGCTTTGCGAGGTCTGCGTCGGAGCCGGCGACCATCAGGATATCATTCTCATAGACCACCGTAGTCGGCATAGGGACATTGATAATACCGGCGCCATTGGCCTTCTTTTTCTTGCTGTGCTCATCCCTCTTGATTGCGACAAGATTGACTTTATACTTCTGCCTTAGCTGCAAATCCATAACCGTCCTGCCGTCGAAACTTGCCGGCGCTTTTACTCTCGCCAGGCTGTAGCCCGGAGCAAAATCCATTTTTTCGCCGATTTGCGGTGCGATGAGTTTATAGGCCCATCTTTGGGCCGACTCGATTTCAGGATAAACTACATCGGTAGCACCCACCTTGGAGAAGACCTCTCCTGCGACCAGGTCTTCGGCTCTTGCGAGAATCTTCTTTACGCCCATTTGCCGCAGGTTCACCACCGTCAGAATAGCCGATTCGAAGCCCTCCTGCCCTATGCCTACAATAGCGACATCAGCTTTATCGACGCCCTGTGCCTTGAGCGCTTCTTCGTCGGTGCTGTCGAGCCGAACGGCAAGACTGACCTGGTCTCGAATCAGCTCTATATCTTCTCTGTTTTTGTCGATTGCGATGACCTCCGCTCCGCTCATTGCCAAAGCGATGGCCAGTTTCTTCCCGAACCGCCCCAATCCTATTACAGCAAACCGTTTCATATTATTAGCTCCTAAATTTCGTGACCGTAGCCACGAATCAGCCGACAATTATCGCTTCATCCGGATAATTGTATTGAGCCGGTTTCAAGTTAAACGTCAGCGCCGCCAATAGTGTCAGTGGGCCAAGTCTGCCGATAAGCATAACGGCAATAATAATCAATTTGCCCGCGGTTGTCAAGGAAGGCGTTATGCCCGTTGTCAAGCCGACAGTGCCCAGAGCAGAACCGGCCTCAAACATAATATCCGACATAGTAAAGCCGTTTGCGTTTTCGGTGATACTCAGCGCTAAAGAGGCGGCGAACAAGACCGCAGCGAAAAGCAGCGTAATAGTAATTGCCCTGCCGACGACAACTACGCGAATCGAACGCTTAAACATCTCGACTTCCTCTCGCTTTCGCAGGGCTGCAAAAACGGTAATTATTATCACCGCCAGTGTTACCGTCTTGATTCCTCCTGCGGTCGAGCCTGGTGAGCCCCCGACGAACATAAGTAGAATCAAAATAAGTCTGCTCGAAGCCGATAGCGCCGAGATATCGATAGTATTAAAGCCGGCGGTCCTGGCCGTGATAGACTGAAACAGTGCCCCGAGAAGCCCGGCTTTGGCAGGGGCAAACTCTGTCCCTGCGGAAGTCCCCGTCATAGCAGCGTCCGCGGGAGCTGCGTAGCGTTCAAACAAAAGGACAGCCAGCGTTCCCAGAACAATCAGGCAGGCGCTTACGCTAAGAACGATTTTGGTTTGCAGCCGCATCCTTTTCGGCGCTTCCATTGAAAGACGGTATCGCGTACGGAAACGTCTTTTGAAGAATCGAGTTACCCTGTCGGCTGCGATGTTGGCCAGGTCGTAAAGCACACTAAAGCCGAGTCCACCAAGGATTATCAGTGGGCAAATCACGCCGTATACCGGCCAGCATCTCTTTTGGGCATAGCTGATGAAACTGTCGTCGAACAAGCTGAAGCCGGCATTACAAAAGGCGCTAATCGAATGAAATATACTGTAGTACCACTGCTTTTGTATATTGCCGGTCCAGCCTGGTACGTCGTCCCACATCCCGAAGATAGCAGCTGAGCCGATAGCTTCAATGAGTATCGTCCCCATAAAGATGAAAGCTATCATATTGCCTATTCGACTAAGCGTTCGGGTGCTTAGCAGGTCCTGCATTGCCACTGATTCGCGTAAGCTTAATGCTTGTCCTAACAGCAGGGCAAATACCGCGCCAAAGACCACTATCCCCAGTCCTCCGAGCTGAATCAGCGTTAGAATTATCAACTGCCCCATCAGGCTAAAGTCCCTGCCTGTGTCTCTTACGATAAGACCGGTAACGCAGGTGGCACTGGTCGCCGTGAACAAGGCGTCAACAAAGCTTGCTCTTTCACCGGTTGAGGCCATCGGCAGCACGAGCAATCCCGCCCCGCAAATTATCAGAACCAGGAAACTTGCAATCAGAGTTCGCGTTGGACTCTTTCCGGACGCTGCCAGATTTACGCTGGTCCTGCAAAGCTTGGTGACTACCTGCAGAACAAGATAAATACCTACTGCGAAATGGCGAACTGTCTCGGGGTCTCCTTTGTAAAACCATCTTCCGGCTCCGAGTACAGCAGTGGCCAGCGCAAGCAAAAGCGGGATTTCAAACCAGTTTCCCCTCCATAATTCGGCCATCGAGACAGCATTACAGAGCCGAATTATTTTCTCAACTATGAATATACACAGCAAAGCGGCCTGCGCGGCATATAAGATTTCTACCTGCAGCCAGGGTTTGTCGAAGCCGAACAGCGCAACAAAGGACGCCGTGACCGCCGCTGCGGCCAGGGCGTTGACTGCGATTAGGACCTTCTCCAGCCGATTGTTTTTGTAATGTATCTGCATATTAGCGCATAGCGTATAGCGGATAGAAATAATTGTCAATTGTCAGTTGGAAGTCTCTGTCCGCTATTTTTAAGCGACATCCGCTAATCCGAGCGAATCGCCGAACTTGGCCAACAATGCCCGGCGAATATTCTTGTGTTCGGGCCCCGTCAGTGTCGGGTCGGAGCGGACCAGCTCGAACGCGTTTTTCCTTGCCATAACCAGGAGCTGGTAATCATCCACGATATTTGCGATTTTCAAGTCCGGCAGGCCGTGCTGCCGTGTGCTAAAGAGTTCTCCCGGCCCACGCAGCCGCAAATCATGCTCGGCTATCTGGAAACCATCGCTGCTTCTGGTCATCATTTCAATTCTGCTTTTTGCTGCCTGGCTGTCGGTCTCGGCAAACAAAAGACAATAGGATTTGGCTTCTCCCCTTCCGATGCGTCCCCTTAACTGGTGCAACTGTGCCAGCCCGAATCTATCCGCTCCTTCTATGACCATTATCGTTGCGTTCGGCACATCGACGCCGACCTCTATCACGACGGTTGAAACCAGCACATCAATTTTGCCTTTTCTAAAATCAGTCATAATCTGGTGCTTCTTTGCAGAGGGCATCTGGCCGTGCAGAAGCTCAACGGTAAATTCCGGGTAAATTTCCGTCAGGTGTTTACATTCGTCAGTTGCAGCCTTTATATCGGTTCTGTCCTCGAGTGCGGTTATGCGTGGATAAACAAAATACGCCTGCTTCTTTGCCTTTAGACGCTCGCGGATAAACTCATAAGCCTTTTGTCGGTTGTGGCGGCCGACCCGGCGCGTAATAACAGCACCTCTGCCCGGCGGCGAATGCCTGATAATAGAAACATCCAAATCTCCGAAAGCGGTCATCGCCAGCGTCCGTGGGATAGGCGTGGCCGTCATAACAAAACAATGCGGGGTAGTCTGCTTTCGCAACTGTGCCCTCTGTGCAACTCCGAATTTATGCTGCTCATCAATCACGGCCAGGCCGAGCTTTTGAAATTCTATATCTTTCTGCAGCAGTGCCACCGTGCCGACGACAATGTCCATCCGGCCTTGCTTTATTTGGTCGAGGAGCTTCTGCCTCTTTTTGCCGGTCAATCCTCCTGTTATTAAAATCCTTCTTACTTTGCTGTTCTTCAAATATCTTTCGATACTCAAAAAATGTTGGGCCGCCAGAATCTCCGTAGGCGCCATAATGGCCACCTGCGTCCTGTTGGCGACCGCCAGCAAGGCCGCATAGAGTGCCACCACCGTTTTGCCGGACCCGACGTCACCCTGCAGGAGCCGGTTCATCGGCTCAGGTTTTGCCATATCCGCGACGATTTCGGCTATCGCATTGTTCTGGTCTTCGGTGAGCAGGAAAGGAAAGCGCTTTCTGATTCGGCTGTCGATTTCGTCATTGCAATTCATCGGCACTGCCGCCGAGAAGTGCCGTCTCCTTACACGCCGAAGCGCCAACCCCACCTGCATCAAGAACAATTCGTCATACTTTAATCTGCGCTTTGCCTGGGCCAGTTTTTCCTCGTCGGGCGGCAAATGTATCCAGGCAAAAGCATTTTTTCTGCCGATGAGGTTCGCTTTCTTCATAAAGTTTTTGTCATAAAATTCCGGCACAAGCTTATCGGCTGCTTCACGCACACTTCCGATTATCTTTTTGATTTGCATGCTGGAGAGTTGGCTGGAAGCTGGATAAACGCCGCCGCTGAAATACTCGGCAGTCTTTGAGCTTTTTTCATTGATTACCAAAAATTTCGGATTAGTCATTTGCAGTTGGTGCTTATATAAAGCGACTTTGCCTGATGCCATTATTACCTGGCCGGGCCTTAACTGGTCGCGAAGGAACCCGCCGTGAAACCATATAATCCTGCACACACCGGTATCATCGCTGATTACAGCTTCGAATATCGGCTGGCGGCGTGCGCTCTGGTAGTCTGTTGATTCAACCAGGCCGATAACAGCGGCAGTCCGGTCAGGCTGCATTTGATTTATCTTTACCAGCTCAGGCGCAAAGTTCCAGTCCCGCGGATAATACTCTAACAAATCACCTACGGTATGTACCCCCAACTGCGCAAAGGCCCTGGCCCTGGCCGGCCCCACGCCTTTGAGATACTGCACCGGCATCGATAAATCGAGCCTGTTTTTTGATTCTTCCCTAACATCTGCTGTTATCGTATGTCCAGCCATAGGACATACGATAACAAATTTCAGTTAGTTTGGAATAACAAAATACCGTAAGGTAATTCTTACGTTATTCTCTCTTCTTTATGTTATTCTTACTTCTTTATGTCATTCCCGCGAAAGCGGGAATCCACTTAAGCGATTGCCTCACAGTATAAGTCTTTCCATTGAGGATTAAACTTTTCAATCAACTCAATTTTCCACTGTCTTTTCCATTTCTTCATTTGTTTTTCTCTGGTTATAGCTTTACCGATATCGTTATGTTCCTCGTAATATACAAGGTTATGGACACTGTATTTCTGAGTAAAACCCCCAATGATATTGTTCTTGTGCTCATATACTCTTTTAAGCAAATTATTTGT
>Ga0114919_10001638_pt1 | contig 17921 bp, 13 predicted proteins | sample BlataG_FD_88682 | JGI IMG/M metagenome (GOLD analysis project Ga0114919, IMG submission 88682) | Deep subsurface microbial communities from Black Sea to uncover new lineages of life (NeLLi) - Black_00105 metaG | ecosystem: Environmental > Aquatic > Marine > Oceanic > Sediment | place: Atlantic... | reverse complement strand
TAGTATAGCTACGCCAAAATGGATTAATCAAGTCCATATGTCAGCATGGAAGAAAGGTATTAAAACCTTATACTATACTAGAACTGAGTCAGTGCTTAGAGGTGATATAGCACAGCAAGCTATGAGCGAAGATTGTATTGCCTGTGACGGGTAGAAACAATGAAGGGGACCTCGTTTGAGATCCCCTTCGGTTACAGGAACTTTTGGGTATGGTACGCCCAGTTATCTTTGTTCCTTATTTTTTACACATACATTGTGCTACTGGACAGTCTTTAACATCTACAATTAATTTAGATACTAACCAGTTCCATTTACACATTAACTTGCACCAGCAAGCCTGCATCCATAATCCTAATTTTACTAATAATTTTCCCATTTTTTTTAATTTATAAATTACAATATTCTTCTTGTACATTAAAACAAGGACATGATTTATTTGCAAACTCGCTGTGGCCATGTACAGTTGCATCAAGATGCAATCGTTTTAATGTTTTAATTAAATCTAAGAGGCTTTCTTTTTGTTCAGATGTTCTGGTATCCTTCGGTTCTAAATTATCGTCAAGCCCTCCAATATAACATACACCTATAGAACCTTGATTATGGTTTTTTACGTGAGCTCCTGTTTCATATATACTACGACCATACTCTATAGTACCATCAAGCATAACAACATAATGATAACCAATACCGCGCCAGCCTCTTTGTTTATGCCAATCATCTATAGTAGCCGTAGAAACTTCTACACCTTCTGGTGTTGCAGAGCAATGTATTATTATTTTATCTATTCGCCGCATGGTTTACCAATATTAAAACTTTATATTAGTTAGATCATTATTTTTTAAATACTTATTTATACTTCTACGCTTCTTACGGGCTTCACCTCTAGTCATGTCTTTGTTTGATTCCTGTAAACCATCTAGCTCTTTTTTTCTATCGCTATTACCAATTGCCATTGCAGCAACATCACCTATTCCAGCCATTGTATCTGCTACATCTCCACCAATATCACTATATTGTATTCCAGAAAACATATTTTTTCCAGCGGCTAAACCCGCTTCTACAGCTGAAACACCACTTCCGGATCCTCTATCATATTTTTTAACTAAAGCTTCAAAATCAGTTTTACCAGGACCAGGTGCATTTCTTTTACGCATATCATTCCAATAAGATGAGTGCATGTAATCAACATCACAATGAGCAGGACCGTGATGCTTAGCAGGACCTTTAGTTAAAGCGTTATATCCTGACATTCTACCTTTAAGTTTATTTAATACTCCCATAATTATAATTTATTCTCCACAAGGTTTACCTGTAGCTATATTAACCCATTTTTCTTTTTCAAACCAATCACGCAATGTAGCTCCTTTTTTACGAGCGCCTTTTACATTTGACTTACTTGATCTTTTGTATTTGCCTTTAGCCGCGGCACTTTGTTTAGCTCTAATAACCTTTTGTCTTTCTTCCTTGCTCATGCTTTTGTACTTAGCATAAGGCAAGCAGACTTTCTTAGTACCTCCGCCTTTTATCTTACTTTTTGCCATTACTTTTTACAAGCAAAGTTTTTAGCAAAGTTAGCCATCTTAACTACCCTTGTAGTATACTTCTTTTTATTACTCATCACCGATTTTGCGGCGCCGCACGCATCTTTACCAGGCATGTTTTTCTTAACCCATGCTGTAAATTTACCTTCGTTTTTTGGATCAATTTTTATATCTTCTTTTTTACTTGGTCCCTTTTTGTTATCAGGGTGTCCCTTACCGCCGTCTGCTTTATTAGCGTGAGCTGCCTTTCTTTGTGCTGCGTTTTTATATCCCATGTTATTTATTTTTTCTTTTTAGACTTACCCATATTACCTGGGCCACCAGCCTTAGTACATCTTACACCCCAACCAGAAGCGTAGGCACTAGGCCATACTTTAAATTTCTTTTTTGCTGCAGCTTTACAAGCTGGACTAATTTTTCCCATCTTTATTATTTTTAAGATCTATCCATTTACCTATAGTATATCCTATAGTAACTAGCAATAGAATTAATTTTAAACTCATTTCTATGTTAGTGAATGTTGTAACACCTAGTGTTGAACCGTTTATTGCGTATAGTTTTAATTGTTGTATATCCATTTTACCACTTAACTTTGTCGGCCCAATAAGCTGCAGACATTTTACCTTTCTTAATATTTTTTGCATGACGAGCTTTAAAGCTTTTTCGCCTAGCTTTTTGTTTAGAAGATTCACCAGACTTAGGTTTACCAGCTGTTGTAACACCTTGTTGCCCAAATCTAATTATCTTTTCTTTACCGCCTTCACAAGCTTTAACTATGTGAGATTTTGTTTTATGACTAGGCGTACGCTTTGGCTTATTGCACGCTAGTTTCTTCTTGTCTACTTTGCTCATCTTCTAGTATTTGTTTTATTTTGAAAGGAGCTATTAGCTTTCCTGTTTTTCTTTCTATTGAATCAACAACTCTTCTACCTTCGTTTGTTAGTATTCTATATATTCTATTTCTTTCTACTACTTGCTCTGCAAATATTTGTTTGTTTCTCAGTCTAGTTGCTTTAGCTTTTGCTTTACCTTCTTCTTTACGTTTTTCTTTTGCGGCTGTTTTTATAAGATCATGCTCTTCTACTCTAGCGCCTACGTCCCAATTTCTCCAACCTAAACCTAGCGCTAACCTTTGCCATTGTGTATTTCTAGTGTCTAAAGCTTCTGTTATAGCATTTATTTCATCAACTGCTCTATCTAATGGTAAGTTTGTAGTAGCAGAAGTAACTTGGCCTAGCATTTGATAAGCAGGACTTAATTGAAATTTACCGTCTATCATAACGTCAAAACCTCTTTCAGCAACAACATCCTCTTCAAACTCTTGAGTCCTTAGTGCTGAATTTATTTTTCTAAGCTTACTACTTATAGGTGGAGATATAGAAGATAAAGCTAAAAGTATATTTGCGTTCTCTCTATCAAACTTATCTTTTTCCATTTCAGCTTGATAAGCCATTATAGTATTTTTAATTGTAGATACTACAGCGCCACCTAAGCCAGATCCTCTAAGCAATGTATCACTCATACTATTAATGGTTCTAACCATTTTATTTTCTTCTTGCTTTTGCTTTTTCTCAAAGTATTCGTCTCTTTCTTTTTGACTTTCAAAATCTTCTTCTTCGTCATCAAAACCTGGAAGCAAGGCAAATACAGCGTTTTGTAACGTAGAAAATATTAAGTTTTGCACAAAACCATAGTATAAAAACATACTAATATTAGTCATAGGATCTCCACGTCTATTAATAAGATCTTGACCAGCTTTTTTCATCAAACGAGTATACTGCATTGGAGTGTTTTGGAAAGCTAATACTAATCTACCTAACACACTAGACTGTTGCTGTGATATAAGCATCGGATCTGCTGACTGCTGAGTTTGTTCAGATATCTCAGAAAAATCTTCAAAAGCTTTTTTCTCAGTGTCTTCAATTGTCATACCTTCTTTTTTATAGGTATTAATTCTATTTCTATAAAATGTAGCACCACCTGTTGCTATAGCAAAACTATCCGCGAGTTGCGTAGGGGTAAAACCTATTTTAAGTAAATAAGATATAACACCTTTGGCTCCACCGTTTTTAGCAGCCTCCGCTATTTCAGCTTCTTGTAAATCACCTTGTAAACCTTTTCTACGTGATACTAGCATAGGAGAGTTCCATAAAGTTTTAAAATCAGCCCAATACTGAGGTTGATTTGCTAAAGCTATACCAGCTTTTATAGGATTATTATCACTCCAATTTACAAAGTTTACCGAAGACAAAGTTTGAAGCAATGCAGATCTTCTGTTAAAAAACATAATAGCACCAATAGAATTATTAACCCAGTTATTCCAAGCGTTAACAATTCGACCAGTTCCTTTGTTTTTATTTTGACCAGTCTCCATTCTAAATAACATATTCTCAATAGACTCTCTTACTCTAAAGCCATATACTGCTTCTATCTTGTTTAAGTTCTGTGTTGAAAATATAACTCTGGAATTATCTATAAACTCTCTTAAATACTCAGCTCTGTTAAGATCTCTTGTTATATTATTTAAATCTCCAAGTATTGTAGATCCGTCCCAGTATTCTCCAGGTTCTAAATAAGTATCTTTTCTAGTTATTAGCTTAACACCATTTGCAAAAGATTTAAGATCTTCGTCTGCATTAACAAAATCAAATAAAGTTTTTTGATCTCTTTTAGAAATACCTGGAATTTCAAAACCGGCTTCAGTCCACAAATAAACTCTTATAGCTTCATCGTGAGTATAAGTTGTATCACCAACTTTCTTTTTAAGCTTTTTACGTATGGGTTTATTATTTGATATTAAAGCTCTGTAATCATTTCTAGCTTGAGTTCTAGCTATGTTCATAGCGTTAACACCTCTTGTGTAAGGTTTAATTAAAGCTTTGTCAAAGAACTCTTGATCTGCCTCACCTTGCTTACCTTTACCAGCAAACATATATTGAGTTAAACCTCTAAAGTCATCAGCAGATGGTGGAATAAAGAAAGAAAATCTTTTTTGGTTTCTACCTCTACGTCTAGCTTGTATATCAGAGAAAGTAGCTTCAGACTTAACACCTTTGTTTCTTTCGATCATGTCGTTAAAATCCTTACTAAGTCTTTCACTAAACTTAACTCTTGCTTGTTGAACTTTAGATTTAACATCTAACACTTTAAATATATCTTTAACAGCTTTAACGTTTTTCAAAGCATCATCAGCAAAGTAAAAATCATTATAACCTTCTGCATATTTTTCTACAAACCAATCAGCTTTTGCTTTTGGTTTTCCATCACCAAGACCTGTTATGTTTTTAAGAGGTATATTTAAACCTATACCATCTAAGAAAGTTTTTACAGCTGGAGCGGAGTTAGCAGGTCTTGCCGTTAGCACAAACATATCTCTTTTTCCTGGTGCATCATTTATGAATTTAGCCACTTCAAATAAAGGACCTTTTTCTCCATCAATTACTTTACTAAATTCACTAAAATCAAATGTAGCGCCTTGAGCCTCTAGATCTGCAGCATCACGAGCAAACTCTGTAGCGTTTATTTTTTTAGTTTTTCCAGGTATAGCTTGTAATACTTTTAATTTATCTTCAGCATTTAAGCTTGAATAAGTTTGTTTATAACTTGGTAGATTTTTAAACTTATCTTTAAAAATTCTTCTAGCAACTATGTCAGCCATGTCGCTATCTCCTGTTAAGAAAGGCATTGTAACAATTACCATGCTTTTAGACCTAGCAAGCGTGTCGTCAAAATCAAAGACTCTAGCTTTTCTAGCAGACTCTTTATACTTTCTACTATCTCTAGCGTTGCTCATAGCCTTATCAGCTTTGTTATCAAATGTTATTTTGTTAGTAGCGTCAGGATTAAATGTGTTATTGTATGGTGATCCATCAGGATTAACGTTGTATATCTCTTGAAAAGTTTTACCATCTAAACCAACAATTCCAGCAGGATCAATACCACCGTCAACTTTAGAAACTGCTATATTAAAATATCTATCTATCCACGTGTTGTCTAATAAGTTCCAACCAATAGGCATACTGGTTCTTAAACCTACAGATGTAAGTTTATTATCTGAAGCTTTGTCTAGAGATATTAACTTGTAATTAGACATTACAAAATCATAAGAAGTATTAAAATCTACACCAGCTAAAGAAACATCTAGTAAGTATAAATACGCAGCTGTTGCAGGCATAGCATGCTCATATTCGTATCTGCCTTCTTGTAATTCTCCTTTTTTGTTTTTATATGGTGTAATTTTATTAGAATAACCTACAAACTGAGCGCCGAGCTTATGCCAATGTGTTCTGTCATCACCTACTATTTTTAAATAGTTACCAATTACTCTAGCGTTTTGTTTATTTTTTATAATAGCCTTATTAAACCTAGACCACATAGCCGTATGTATAGCCGATACTTTTTTATTAAAATCAGCTATATCTCCAGATGCAATCTTTTTAAGTATTGTAGCTTTGTCTTTGAACAAACTATCATAAGATGACTTTGAGAAATCAGTTGGCACTCCATCAACTAAAACCGGTGCGCCATATTTTTGATTTTCATTTGTAGCCATCTTTTTCATTTCAGCTCTATAATAAGAATATATATTTTTAGACATGCCGCCTAATCTACCAGGAGTAAATTGAGTTCCGTAATTACCGTTTTTATCTGGTTTACCAAACCAAAAATCTTTAGGCATTAGCGGAAGCAATGTCTTCTTGACCTCTTTCACATACGTATCTACATCTTCTTCAGTATCAAACTTGTATATGTTATCTACATTATAAGAACCAAGAACACCATTAACACCTTTAACTTTTAGCTTAAACTCAGGCTGCAAAAATATACCTTCAATTCTTTCACTAAACTGTACTTGTGATCTACCACCTCTTATATCAGCTTTAATTTGCTTTTTAGGCTTAGCTGTTTTAAGAGGCATTTTAGAAACCTTTTGATCAGCGACCGTGTTAGCCACTATACCACCCATTAAATTACTCCAACCTTTTAATTTTTGCCCTACATCTCTAATAGCTTTGAGTCTAGCTTTAGAATTTTTTATTTCCGAAAAGTCTCTTTTTATCTCGGCAAATTCATTTTGAGCTTTTATAGCGGCTTCATTAGATATAGTGCCTCTAAATTCTGGCTTTAATCTTTTAACATTTGTTTGACTAGTTGAACCTTTTGATCTACCAGACTTGTTAGTTATAGCTTGTCTTCTTACCTGTATATCTTTATCCAAAGATCTTGGATCTGTATAATTTTCATAAAAGAAATCTAAAACCTTGTTTGCCATACCTATAGAAGTTCCTGATAAATCTCTACTTGTAGGAATTGTTTCACCAGTATCTATTTCAGCTTCAGGTGTTACTATGTTAAAAGGTGGTAATAATTTTATAGCTCTTCTAGTTGAGTCAATTGTTTTAAAATCTTGTTGCAGTTGACCTAACTCAGCCTTAACAAGTCGCCCATCTTCTATCTTATCAGCGTATGTTAAGTTTTCGGAGTCTTTTCCTAACTTGTCCTCTTTGACACCATACATTATTGAAGATACTTTTTTACCGAAGTCATCTGAAATGCTCTTAAATGTAGCGTTAGGTATCTTCTCGGGTTTTATATCAACAGTTTCTTCAATTTCTTTTATATTACGAGATACTAAAGGTAATTTTCTAGGATCAATTTTACTTTTCTCTGTTTGACTTTCTTTAGTGGCTCTCTCTTTTAGTTTAATACCCTGGTCAGCAGTATATGTAGACTTTAACCTTGTTTGCTCTTGAGCATCACTAATACGAGACGTAACTTTTTTACGTTCTATTTCTTGACCTATCTTAGCCCTACCTTCTCTACCTACCGTACTATACACCCACCCTGTGAATGAATAAGGTTTTCCAGTTTGAGGATTTATTTTATTAGGATCATAGGTTCTAGTTACCCTACCAAAAGCGTCTGTTGCAAAACCTAAAGCTTGGTTTGTGGGTATATCACCTTTACGAGTATCAAAGCCCATTGCAGCTAACGCTGTGTTTCTATATTGATTATAGAAATCTATAATCTGCATTTCATCTAATTCACCAGCTTTATATTTTACAGCAAGATCATTTATATTTCTTTCAGAAAACTTAACTTTACTCTCTGGTGCTACTTTTTTAAACTTAGCACCTGCTTTTGGTTTTTTAGCTACAACAAAAGTATCATTTTCAAATCCAAATGAACCACCTAGCTTGTCAGCCATAGCTTCAGATAGTCTTTTATAAAGCCTAATTCTACTAGGTTCTTTTGCTGTAAATATAACTCCTTCTACTTCAGGATTGTTTTTTAAATAATCTACAACTCCGTTTATATTAACTGAAAATATCTCAGCTGCATTACCAGCTCCTGTTATATCCATTTTACCAGCCTTATCTGCAAATTGTAAATGATAGAATCTTTCAGAGCTTGATATATCGTCACCTTCAGAGTCTTTTTGTATACCTAGTTTTTTAGCTATATTATCAATGTCATCATAAGTTTGGCCTTTGTCAAACTCCATGAAAGCAGTCTCTTCTAATCTAGTAGTATATTTTTTTCCTTTAACTTCAAACGTGGTTTGAATATCTTCGTCAGTTTCTTTCCAATTTAAATCTTGTTTAGTGGTAAGACTAAATTTAACTTCACCACCTTTTCTTTGATTTATAGCTCTTTGAGATTTTCTACTTAATTTACCTGATCTAAAACCAGCGTTGTTAGCTAGCATGTAGTTTAACGCTTTCTTAGGAGTGTTTAAAGCGTTAGCATTAGTTGTTAAATCATTAAACGCTCTAACCAAAGAGCTCTCGTCTTTTTCTAATTGTAATCTATCCTCATAAGCAAATACCTGCTCTTGCAATACTTTAGTATACTCGTCTCTATATCTTTCACTATTTTCAAATGTTTCATCTGGAAATAATTTATTCATAAGCTTTACAGTGCTAGTGTGTATAGCTTGAAGACCTATGTTCTTGCTCTCGGCTGCAGCTTTAAATAAGTTTTCTGCGTAATCTAATTTACCTTCTCTTGTTGTTATTCTACCATCATCAATAGCGTGATTGATCTCATGCAGTACAACTGTTCCGGCTTGTATCTCACCTTTCGCTAGACTTGCTTCTGCTTGTTTTTCGTTTTGAGTTATAAGCTTGTTGCCTACAATAAGACCAAATGTTTTATTGTTTTTTAATTTACTAAACGCGTCTTGCTCTTCTTGTTTATTTAGGCCCTCTTGTTTTAGCAATGCTTTAAGCTCTTTATCGTTTTTCCACGTAGCAACTTGCAGTTTAGTATCTTTACCTAATATACTCTCTACAGAAGTATTAATAAGTATTCTATTGGCATAAGCTCTACCAGAGTCTAAAGCTAATTGAGCCCCTATCTCTGCATACAATGCTTCGTTCTGTACTAAGTTTAATGGTCTACCGCTTTCAGTTAGTTGATTTTCTACATACTCAACAACCCTTGGATTGTTCTTCGCTTTTTCTGTATTTGCTTTAACAGTGTCTTCTCTAAACCTTTGTATTACTTTAGCTATTCTTTCTTTGCCTTTTGAGGTGTCTCCTTCTAAATCTAACTCAGCATTGTAATTATCATACACGCTACCTAAAGCTTTTTTAGCTGTATCATAATTACCATCTTTGCCAATATTATTTTTTAGATTATTTATAGTAACATCAAAAGCATTTAATTGGTTTTCAAAGTTTTCTTTTTCAGAAGGTTTTTTAAGAGTGTCTTTATAAGCATCTATAACTGTAGCTTTTTTAGCGTCACTAAGATCAGGTGTTGCACCTATACTAGTTAAGAAATCACTCTTAGCTATTTCAAGTGCTATAAGTCTTTTAATGTTTTCAGCTCCAGTATTAAGTATGTCTACTGATAGCATGTCTGTTTCTAAACCTTGTTCTTTAAGGTTTTCTGTCATACTAAAAAATAAAGCTTTTTTAGCTTCTTTAGTTGTAGCGCCAGCTATAGCATCACTTAAATTTTGATTGTTTATTCTAAGACCGTTTATTTTTTTCTTATAGTCTTGAGTAATACCATAGTTCATTATACCAGAATACGAAACACCCGATATGTTTGTTGGGCCAGATATAACGATAGCAGCCATAGCTGTATCATCAAATTGACTTAAGTCAGCCTCTCTGTCTAGTATACCAGCTTGTGTTATATATTCTGATAGCGTATATATAGATGTTTCTTCAACAACTTCACCTAGTGTTCTAGTTGTTAGTGGCTTACCTATAAAATTCCAAAGATTAGCTGGTCTACCTTTCACCGCTTGCTCTGCGATGTCAAGTATTACAGGAGCGCCTTTAAGGTCTTTAACAAATTTTAATGCGTTGGGTGCTGTACCAACGAATCTAGTAATGGTACCTTCAATTAACGCATCAGAAAAAGAAGCACCAACCATCTGAAGATTTGTTAAGTCACCCATAGCAATAGTTTTATTAACATCTTGCATTATACTCGTATACTGAGCAGGTGTTATTTGACCGTTTTGAAAAGCTTTTTGTGCTAATTCACTATCTTTTTTAGCTTTACCAACTAAGTATTTTTGGTTTTTTAAGTTTCTAAAAGTTTGGGTACCACTGCTTAATCCAAATGATGTTGCTATAGCTGTTTGAGTCATAGCAGGTGTAAGCCCTAAACCAGCAGGTCCTAACACAGCTCCACCGGCAATAGCTAAAGTTAAATTAGCAGACTGTTGACCAAATGTTCTAGTAGCATATCTAAGAAAATCTCCATCATTATAGCTACCCATAGTTTCATAATACTTATTTTTTTCATCTAAAAGCTTTTGCTGAGTAGCAGCCCATTCAGAATTTAATAATGTAGGAACAGTTAGAAGAAGACTAGCAAATGAATCATTAACATCTTTTATAAATAACTTGTCTAAATTGTATTCTTTTCTAGCCCCAGCATATAAATCTTCATCTACACCTTTGCCTTGAGCATAAAAACTTTGTATGTCTTGATTTATGTTGTCTAGAGTTAAAGTATAGTCTTGTTGAAGCGTAGATATAACTTGTTGAAGATCTACAAATTTTTCTCTTGCTTCTTCTATTAAATTAAAATCTGCTTGAGTTAAGTTTTTATTGTCATTAGTAAGTGTTATAGAAGGAACTCCACCTATTGTCTCCATAGATATTTTTGTACCTGCAGGAAGATTAGCAGCTATTTCTTTAGCCCTAGCTGCAAATGTAGTTGAGAACTGATCAAAAGCTTCTTGAGTTTTTTCAACTCGCACACTCATGTTTTGATTAAACCTTTGTTCTTCATTACGCACAAAGCGCTCAGACATTTTTAGAAAATTTTGGTCTCCACTTTCTTTTATAATTTCTTCTATTATAGTAGGTTTAGCTAAACTAACTTCAGCTATTATTTGTTCATTTTGACCTTCTTCAACTATTTCATTTATATTTAAATCTCCAGACTGCTTGAGATCAAATATAATTCTACCTATATCTTCAGGTAAACCAGATAAATCTCTATATGAATTTAATTTATCTTTTTTCTTACTTGACTTAGGAACTTTTATGTACTTATCAAGTTTTACGTTATATTTAAGATCGTAAGAATCTTCTTCTTGTTTTTCTTTTTTATCTACAAAATACTGTTCTATTCTTTTTTTAAAATCTTCAGGATTTATTCCTTGTCCTTCAAAATCAACTCTAGACATTACATTGTTTATAAAGTCATCAGCAAATCTTTGTTCGTAATATCTAAGAGTAAGATCAGGATCTTTCTTTATAATATCTTCCTGTTCTTTTAATTTTTCTTTAAGAACAAGAGTTTTTGTTTTTTTGTCTTCATAGCTATTTGCTAAAACTTTATCTAAAAAATTTTTGTCTATAAAATTATTTACAGTATCAAATACCTCACCTACAGTTCCAATTCCTGCGGCTATAGATTCACCGTCTTTTATTACATCGTAAGTTACACCGTAAGTTCCACCTCTAATAACAGGCTGTGCTCCAACCATACCACTCATATCTCCAGGAGAAGAACTGCCTCGATAGACGCCAGGAGCCATATCTTTATTCTGGCGTATTTGTATTCCAGTGCCCTCTATTAGTTTAGAAAGAGCATCGAGATCTTCTGTTTGTTCTACCTCTAGTAAACTTGATTTAACTTTAAGCGCATCAACGTCATCAGCGCTTAGAGTTTTATTAATTTTTTCAACCTTAGCTAAAACATCTATAGCCTCTTGCTCTCCTTTTTTTGTAAAAGGTTTTAAATCTAATTCTACTCTTTCATCTGGTAGATTTAAATATAATTTGTTACCATCGAATTCTGCTTTATCTACCTTAAGCCAAGTATATTTTTCAGCTAAAGCTGATTCAACTTGATCTTCAAGTTTGTTTATTACAGTTCTAGGTTTTTCAAAGTCTATATCAGATCTATCATATAAGTTACCTAAATCTTTTTCTAGCCTATACTTTTCGTTTCTTAGGTTTCTTGCTTTTTGGATTGGAACAGGCGAACTTAATTCCGTAGAAATTTCCGTTAATCTCGATTCCAAATCGGACGCTGAACGTGTCGGTGTTACAGTCGCATCCTCTTCCGCAACACCGTCTTGCTTTACTTCTTGTACTTCTACTCCATATTTGCTTATAAATTCGTCAAGAGACAAACCAGCATTTTGAGACATAGAAGACAATTGATTAGCATCGTATTGTATACCATTATAAATATATACTTTGTTCATTTAATTTTATTTTATTGTTTAACTAAATAACCCATAGATCTTTTAAGAATTTTTCTAGCCTCTTCTTCTGCTGTGATTGGTGCTCCTGAAGCTACTCTAACGCCATTTATCATTTTAGTTACTTGCCATGTTTTGGAATTAGGATCATAAAGTAATGCTGCGCTATCTGCTTGACCACTTAAAATAATTTCACCTATACCTCTTGGATCGCTATAAGCGTTAATCAATCTTTCTTCTGAATCACTTGCTGTGTATTTATCGCTACTAATTTCTTTTTTAGATCTTTCAACTTCTTTTCTTATAACGTAAATAGTGTCACCCATTTTATAATCTTGTTGTGTTACGGGATTTTTAAAACCACTAGCTATAGAGGAATCAATAAGATTTTGACTAACTGGATTCTTAGAGTCTAAAACAAAAGGCATTTGAGCGTTGTCTACGTCTCCACTACTAGCCAGTCTACTTGAAAATAAATCTGTAACCATCGCATCCATGATTCTTTTTTTCTTTACACTACTATCAACGTTGTCAAAATCATCTAAGCCGCGAGATATTCCTATTTGTAATAAGTAATTTTCTTGAACAGCTCTAGAAACTTCTGCATTGTCAAAAATAGAATCATAAGTAGCATCAATATCTTGTAGAAAGTTTTGATCGCTAGACATTTTGTCTATGTTTATTACATTATACTGTACTGTATCTGTCCAACCAGTTGGCTTTCCTTTACTGTCAACTTGATCTCGAACTTCTATAACTTCATTGTCTTGGCCTATGAATTCTGGTTTAAAACCTCCACCCGGTGTTAAAAATTTCTGTTGCGTAAAAACTTCTGTTGAATCTAATTTTTGAACTCCTTCAACGACTAAATCCATACCGTCTCTTTTAGAATAATTAGTAGCATTTATGGTGTTTTTAAAAACTAAAAACTTTCTACCATCAATCATTTCTTCTTTTATAATCCCTTCGTCTAGACCTCTTTGTAAAACAGACACAGCATTACCAGGTCCACTTCCCGTGTTTCTAGCAACTGTTTGAAAATATTTAGAGTTTGCGGGTATTTTAACTGTTGATGTTATCATATTGTTACCGCTTTGCTCTGTAAGTTTAGTATCAATAACAGCATCTTTGTCAAACATTTTTGGATCACCATTACCGATGTTTTGTAAAGCTATTTGATAACTTAATTGCTCTCCGTTTTTAGGATTTCCAACTACAATCATATTTAAATCCTTCATAGCCTCATAATCAGCAACCAAGCCACCAATTTGAGTTAAACTACTTTTAGAATAAACATTAAAATCAGCTACTTTTTTTGCTAACTCTTGTCTCTCATCATCTGTTATCTCTTGATCGAACTGCATTTTAACTCTAGCCTCCATAGCTTCTTTAGCCTTAGAGTTTAATACTCCAGAGAACTGATCAAACAAGATAGACTGGTTTCCATCAGAAGAAAAACCAGCTTCATTTAGCGTAGAGAAAAAACCTGTTTTTAATTCATTTTGTTGAATTAATAATTGATTTTTAAAGTTGTTTTGAGTAGCTAATAATTCTTTAGCTTCTTTTCTTTCTTGTCTACGAATATCACCTAGCTTCTGTATTGCTCTTGCAAAATCAGATCCTATTTGTGCCGCTACGTTTACTTGCAAAGGAGGTAAAGTGTAATCCGCTCCTGGTATACTATATCCCATATTTTAAATTTTATTTTTATCCACTCATTCCAGCAGTTGCAACACTTGTCGCTATATTTCCAATCCCCGTCATTATACCGGCTGTAGCCGCGTTTCTATTTGCTCTAGCTTGAGCTTGTCTTTGAGCAGCACCTGTTTCTTTTGATATCCAGTAAGATATATCTGAGTTACGTCTATCTTCTTCAGCGTTAAACTGGTACATTTTACCCTGCATATCAGCAGCTTGTTCTCTTTGACCTTCTGATATTGCTATTGATTGTAATCTTCTTTGCTCGTCTACTTTAGCAGCTTGTAAGGCTTGTTCACCCTGCGCTTTAAGTTGTTCATTTTTAGATTCTTGAGCTTCAATATTAGCGGCAATACCTTGTTTAGATTTTAACGCGGCTTGAGCAAGAGCCGTAGCACCACCTGCTCCAGCACCTGATGCCATCATAGTATCTAATGAATTAGCTAAAGCTATGTCAGTTTGCTCAAATTGTATTTCTGCAGCTTTAGTAGCCACGCCCATATTAGCGAATGGATTGCTCATTTGATCCGTAAGATCTTGACTAAGTCCAGCTAAATTAGTTACAGACTCAGCAGGGTTTGGTACTCTAGGTCTACTGTCTTGTAATTGCTTAACTTTCAAGGCTGCTCTTCCTTTCGCGCTTCTAGCGGATCGCATAGCTTTATGCTCTTGACCTGCTTGTACTGCTCCGCCTATCGCTGTTGCGCCAGCGCCTATTGCTAAAGCTGTAGTTACTGCTGCCATATTTTAATAATTTTATTTATTTAGTTAATCTTTTCATTAGCTCGTAAGAAGGATCTGGATCTTCAACCCAACCTGTTCTTTTCATTGACTTGCGTATGCCATTGCTTTTCCCTATAAATAACATGTATTTATAACCCATTTCTATAGCAACTTGCTCTGCATTCATAACAAGTGTATCTAATAATATAGATCTATCTTTCTTATAATCAGGGTTTGATATTATATATTCTAACCAACAACCCTTTGAATTTGTTTGATAAATAAAGCCTGCTATTTGAGGCTCGCCATCTTCTTCTATAATTAAACCACCTAGCCCATTGTCAGGCAAAGCGTCTTTAGTAGGTGGAACCCATTTATGGCCAACCCACCATTTTAAAAGCATCTTCCAATCAGACGCTTCTATTTTACGTGTTTTAAATTTCATTTAATTTTATTTAATAACTTGATACATTAAATACTGAACTGACAGCAAATAATTCTGCCACTTGAGTGTTATCAGCTACAAATCTAACTCTACCAACAGTGCCTTTAACACCGCTCTTTGCAGACTGACCTTGAACATCATTGATAATAACTCTTCCGCTGTAAGCATTTACAGCTGTACTATTTACTCCACCAGGTACTACATTAGCAAAGTATTTTCCTTCTTTTTCCCAAAAACCTAAGTACTGGGGAGTTTGAACATTTGGTAGAAAATAAGATCCATTAACATAACTAGCTATAGGTTCTGTCGACTCGTACTCAGTCATTAGATAATCCATTCTCCAGTTGTCACTTCCTTCGTATTTAACAGTTCTAAAATTCTTGACAACAGAAGGATCTGCGTTAAATATAAAATCTATACTAGCTGTTCCTTGCTCTTGGTAAAAGTTATTGTAAGGCACAGAGCTAGAATAGTGTCTATAGAAACTGTCTTGTCTTGTAGTGAAAAACGAGTTTCTTAAACTAGATGTTGTAGAAACAAAGTCATTAGAAGAACCACTAGCTCCAATACCCCAAGGCATAAAAGAAGTCCAACCTCTAACAGCCTCATCATATGTTAATGTTTGGTTAAAATCAAGAGTGTTGTTTTGAAGACTTACAACATATTGTTTATTATGCATGTCCCAACCTCCTTGTATTTTACCAGTAACCCCAACAGTTGCTAAATTATCTCTAAACCAATCTTTCATGCCGTATGAAGAGATTTCTGTAATACCATCTGCAGACAGTCTTAATATAGCATTTTTATTTCTATCAGCAAAATATTTTCTATAACCATAAACAGCAAAGCTCTCAGGGTTAGTGGCTATACCATATTCACCTGCATAAGGTATAATAGAGCCTATAACTATATTAGCTAAGGTGGTTAAGTTACCACCTTCAGCTGTATATATAGCGTCTTTATCTATAAGAGCGCTACTTACTTTTTGCTCTTGAAATATAATTAACCGTGTATCTTCCGCGTATAATTTTTGTATGCTACCATATCTTGGATCCACTGCTTTTGTTATATTATCAGCAACAGAAAAAACATTTGTTTGATTAACACCCGTTCTAGAATTATATATACCAGAATATATCATAGCATTACCTCTTCTCTGCAATTGAGGTTCTTCTTCTACAGCATGAGCATTAACACCAAGATCTGTAATAGTATTGTTAAAGCCTCCTTTAATCCTAGCTTCCTCAATATACCATTGTGAAGTATAAAGAGATTGATCTGCGCTATTATTGCCTAAAGCATCTTTATCAGTAACACCTGTCCATGGTGGAATAACCGCGTCATACTTTGGATTAGCGTTTATTACCTTCTTACCTACGTAAGAGTTATAAAATGTTATTTCTATACTTGCAGCCATTTTTTTATAATCACTTGTTTTAAATAATATTTACGGACAAGAAAGAGCCCCACCACAATCAGTAGGTCTATTAAATCTAGCGTCATTAATACCTATCTCGCATGTTCCTTCTTGACCCCAAAAAGGTTGCATATCGTGAAAAACAAAACTTACTGTGTTTTCAGCTAAAAGTAAATTATTGTCATAATAAGTCCAACCAGTTAAAGTTCCTCCTCCTTGTCTTGGTGTGGTGAAAACTACTCCCAGCGGATCATAAGCTTTTAATTTAAGTTTAAAATATGTTGTACCCATAATAGTTGGGTTTACACCGAATATTGGACTGATATAAGGATTACATTTACCAACACTATTGCCAGCAATTGTGTCCATAAAGCTAGCATTAACATGAGACTCTTCCCATATATTGGTAATAACGTGAGTTAAGGTTTTACCAACATCACCTGGATTTATATTAAAAGTAAGATAACCTTTTTTAGGATCTCCAGTATTTGATGAAGGAAGATAATCTGGGTTGAATAATTTTAAATTTGTACCATTACCAGCGCATGGTCCAACCGTATCCCATTTATGTAATATTTCAAAAGGCTGTTTTCCTGGTCCTGATGTGTTGAATTGATAATCAGGTTTTTGTATGGATGGTGTTATAAGTTCATAAGCTAACACAAAAGCTCCTGATACAATTCCACCGTCTAATTCTAAAATAGCTGGAACTGCTCCACCTACTGGACTAACCTGATCACTATTAACATAACCTGTTGGACCTGTTCCTTGAGGAAATGGTAGTGTACCAGAGTTTGCAACAACTGCAGATGTAATGCCACCATTTGCATCGACACTTAATATATCTATAGTCATATTCAAGCCTGATCCGCCTGTTACAGGAATATTTAGACCAGTGCTATAACCTACTCCAGGATTTACAATACTAGATATCACCTCCGCTTGTAAATCACTTAATTTATAATCTATATTACCTACATTAATTCCATGAGATGTTGAAGAAGCAAGAGCGGGGTTAGAATTATACTTTCTAGCCACTTCGTTATTTACAAAGTTTGTTGTGTTAGGAAAGTAACAACCATTATAGCATCCACCAGCCACTGGGTTGCTTCCAGGTCTTAAAAATCCATTATAAATATTATACTGTCTAAGTGGCTGATTAGTTCCTCCAAGGGTTGAAGTATTACATTCCCATCTAGGATTAGTTTCAACTAATGATTGATTGAAATCAACAGTACCTGGCCCTGAAGTAATTTTAGGCCCATCTAAAATAGTTATTGATAAATTTATCTCATAAACTAAGAAACCAATACCTCGAGAAGCATTTGTAGCTATTAACTTAACGGCATAAACATCACCTGTTTGAGTTTGAGTAGCATTAACTCTTAAAAACGATTGTCCAAATCCACT
>Ga0114919_10001637_pt1 | contig 17921 bp, 19 predicted proteins | sample BlataG_FD_88682 | JGI IMG/M metagenome (GOLD analysis project Ga0114919, IMG submission 88682) | Deep subsurface microbial communities from Black Sea to uncover new lineages of life (NeLLi) - Black_00105 metaG | ecosystem: Environmental > Aquatic > Marine > Oceanic > Sediment | place: Atlantic... | reverse complement strand
TGAGTCAATTAAAGCACGCATGGAAAAGCAGCGCGAAGATTTTCGTGAAGAGTTTGGTGAGGACGCCTGAGTAACTGGCACACCCTCTTCACATACCGCCCCTGTTCGGTTATAATAAGCAGGTAAACAAAACACATTATGAGCCTACGAACTAAGTTCCGCAAGTCGATCGGGATCTTTCAAGATGCCATCAACCGCACCATTGAACTTGACTACTCACAGCCTAAGCTCTACAAAAAAGTATACAAGTACTATGAGGAGCAGGGCATCAGCTTTACTGGTGATTCTGTAGAGGACTACCAGATTCTTTTGGAGTGCCTCAAGCAAGACCTATCAATGGAGAGTGTGTGATGAAGACGTTACTTGAGCTCGGCGGTTTCCGTTTTGTTGAGAAAGGCATCATTGAACTCAATGGTATGCCAGACTACCGTCTTCAAACCAAAGACGAGTATAGTAAGCGCTGGAATGATGCTTATCTCTTTGATAATCAGCAACAGTGCCTGTTTGCAATGGAAGATATTGAATATGCCAAGTGGTTAACAGGTCAGTATTGCTATGTAAAAGATGACGCTGAATGGTTTGACTAAGGTAGGTTTCCTACGCTACGTAGGCAACACACTCGCTATCATTGGTTATTTCACCCTTCTATGGGGAGACACTCAAACAGGACTCCTAATCAAATTACTCAGTAGTTCTATGGTAATACCATTTGCTCTGAAGCTAAGGTTGTGGGATGTCCTAGCTCTCCTATTAATATTCGGGAGCTTAGATGTAACTAAGTTACTTCAATTAACGTTTTCCTAGTTAACTCAAACTAGGTGGTGACCCAATGCCCTTGTCGGATGGGCGATATAAATGCCGACTGGCGCGTCGTGGCAGAGGTTTCTTGCTTTATGTAAAGGGAAGTGCAATTTCCCATACCTCACTTTATAAGTAAAAGAGCAAGTGGTGCGGATGTTCCATCGCCAGGTTTCTTGTTTCCTGTTAAAGAATAAGTGGCGAGCATGTAATCTCAAAAGGGGCACCTTAACGGGTGCTTTTTTTGTGCTATAATTTACTCAAAGGAAGTAGATCAATGCATATTATTGATACTGATATTGATAAAGAGATACTAGGACAATACTATAATAAGATAAGCAAGCACTTTCATCAGCAAGTTCAACGGGGTTTCCCCTACATGGCTTTTTATCCAACTAGAAACCTACGTTTGGCTGATGATGACCCAATCATTGGGACAGTCAAAGACATTCTAGAAAGTACTTTGAGAGTTAAGCTCACTCTTAGTCTGGCTGAGTTGCAGACGTGGTGTATAGGAAGTGAATCTCAACCTCATTGCCACACTTACAAGAGAGATGAGCTCGAAGAAGATTACAATAGCCTCCTTTATTTGAACAATGATTTTGATGGTGGAGTTTTCTTTGCGGAAGGAATGGGTATTAGTCCAGAGCCAGGAAGATTAACCTTCTTTGATGGTACAAAGGTGACACATGGGCTCACTAAGGTCTCCAAGGCTCATCGACATACTATTATATTCTGGTGGAAGAATACCCAGTTCTATTAAATCATGCTATAATGTAAGAAATAAACTGTGAGTATGAGAGTAGCTTTAATTACAGGAATAACCGGACAAGATGGGTCTTATCTTGCAGAACTTCTCCTTGAGAAAGGCTATGAAGTGCATGGTATTATTCGTCGCACATCACAAATTAATACCCGTAGAATTGATCATATTTTTAACCGTCTTCAACTCCATTATGGAGATCTAACAGACGCCCTAAGTTTGGTGGGAATCATTCAAAAAGTACAGCCCACTGAGATCTATAACCTAGGCGCACAAAGCCACGTCAAAGTATCATTTGAGCAGCCAGAGTACACCGGTCAAACCGACGCATTGGGTACTCTCCGAGTCCTAGAGGCAGTTCGTCTCTTGGGTATGGAAACATATGTACGTATCTATCAGGCATCTACTAGTGAATTATATGGATTGGTACAAGAAACACCTCAAAAGGAGACAACACCAATGTATCCCCGTAGCCCATACGGAGTGGCAAAGCTCTACGGCTACTGGATCGTCAAGAATTACCGAGAAAGTTATGGCATGCATGCTAATAGTGGTATTCTTTTCAATCATGAGTCTTCTCGCCGTGGTGAAACCTTCGTTACCCGTAAGATCGTCCGCGCCTTGTCGCGCATCTCTGTCGGGCTGCATAAAGAATTAGAACTAGGTAACCTCAATGCCAAGCGCGACTGGGGTCATGCTAAGGACTACGTAGAAGCTATGTACCTTATGCTCCAGCAAGAGACGCCAGATGATTATGTCATCGCTACTGGTAAGCAGTACTCTGTACGTGACTTTGTAGATGAAGCAGCTCCTTATTTTGGATTCAAAATCGAATGGCGAGGCGAAGGTCTAGATGAATTTGGTTTTGACCTTAACACAGGGCGCACAGTAGTCAAAGTAAATCAAAAGTACTTCCGCCCTGCAGAAGTAGAGACTCTCCTAGGCGATGCCACCAAGGCAAAGGAAGTGCTAGGATGGGAACCTAAGATCGATTTCAAAGGTCTTGTAGAAGAAATGGTGCTTAACGGACAATGACAATTGCAATCTTCGGTGCTCGTGGACTAGCCGGGTCAGCTATTAAGAGACGCCTTCAGGCAGAAGGACACATGGATATCCTTACACCTAGTAGTGTGGATTTGGATTTGCGTGAGCAGGCAGATGTTCGTTATTGGTTCTACAAGCATCGCATTACTCACGTCTACCTAGCTGCTGCCCTAGTCGGTGGCATCATGGCTAACAAGACTCGTAAGGCAGAGTTCCTTCATGACAATCTCATGATGCAATGCAATGTCATTGACTCTGCATACTGCAGTGGCGTAGAGAAGCTCCTGTTCCTCGGCACAAGCTGCATTTACCCAGCCGGTAGGCAGCACCCCCTAAGGGAAGAAGAGCTCTTAACGGGGGCTCTAGAGCCCACTAACGATGCCTATGCCATCGCTAAGATTGCAGGCATCAAACAGTGTGACTTTTATCGTGAGCAGTATGGTTTCAATGCCATCTCCATCATGCCACCAAACCTATATGGTCCTGGTGATAACTTCAATGAAGGCTCTGGTCACGTCTTGGGTTCACTCATGAACCGCTTTCACAATGCCCAGAAAGAGGGGCTAGAATATGTGGAGTGCTGGGGTGATGGTAGCCCTCTGCGCGAGTTCCTTTATGTCGATGACTTAGCTGATGCTGCCATTTATTTCATGAATACATATAATGAGGCAGGTCATGTAAACGTGGGCACAAGCCGTGACGTTACTATCAAAGAACTTGCTGAAAGTATTGCTAAAGTTGTTGGTTATACTGGAAAGATTGGCTGGGATACTACTAAGCCCAACGGTAATCCCCGCAAACTACTTGACTCCTCCAAGTCTAAAATGCTAGGATGGGAGCCTAAGACACCCTTTGAAGTTGGGCTTACAAAGACTTATCATTGGTACCTAGAGAATGTCTAATTTTTACTGGTCTTTAATGGAAGACGCGGTTACCTTTATGGACCGCCTAAAAGTTGCTAAGTTTGTCATGACTAGCAGCCGCCTCACACAAGGCAAAGAAGTCAAGAAGTTTGAGCAACAGTGGAGTGAGTGGCTTGGCGTGAAGCACTCTCTCTTTGTTACTTCTGGTTCTACTGCAAACTCCCTTCTAGTTTCCGCATGGAAAGAGCTAAACCAAGTTCCTGATGGTGCAAAGGTCATCGTTCCTGCTTGCACATGGGTCACTAACATTGCACCTATCATCCAGAACAACCTCACACCTGTGTTCTGTGACATCAATCTACAGAACTTTAGCTTTGACATTGCTAGTCTACTAGATATCGCTGCTGAGCATGATGATATCCGTGCCATCTTTGTCACTCACCTACTAGGCTTCCCTGCCAACGTGACTGACTTCAGCCAGATCTTCCCCAACGCAGACATCCTAGAAGACGTTTGTGAGAGTCATGGTGCCATTCTACCCAACACCGAGAATGCTGGTACCTATGATGTTGGTGGCACATTCAGCTTCTACTTCGGTCACCACATGACCACTGTTGAGGGTGGTATGGTGAGCACAAACAACAGTGAGCTCTATGATCTAATGCGCATGAAGCGCTCTCATGGTCTAGCTCGCGAGAGCACTAAGTTCTTTGACTATGCCAATCAGCATCCAGAGATTATTCCACAGTTCCTCTTCATGACTGATGGATATAACTTCCGCAATACAGACATTGCAGCTGTTCTAGGTCAGTCTCAGTTAAAGCGACTCACTGCAAACATTGAGATTCGCAACCGCAACTATGAGTATTTCTGGGACATCCTTAGTCTCAACAGTGAGAAGTTCTATATTCCCGAGAACCACATCCGCGTCAGTAACTTTTGTTTCCCACTCATCTGCAAGACTAAGAACATCTACTATAAGCTCATCGATGAGCTACGCCTAGAGCGTATTGAGTTCCGTCCTGTGGTTGGTGGTAACTTACTTAAACAGCCCTTCCTCAAAGGCTATGAAGCTGACTGCCCTAATGCAGACATCCTCCATGACCGTGGACTTTACGTTGGCAACAGCCAGTTTGTTACTGAGCAGATGATACACAAGCTTGCTATGATTTTTGATCGCTTTTAATCATGACTATTTCATTTAACCACCTAGGTAACTTAGGACATTTGGGTAACCAGATGTTCCAGTACGCTGCCCTCATCGGTCTAGCTAAGAAGTATAACCGCAAGTTCTGCATTCCTCACAAGGATGTATTCGGTGGAGCATACTACACCGAGCTACGTAGTAATATCTACGAGGCTTTTGATATCAAGCCATACCAGGGACTAAGTAAATTTCCTACAGTTCCAGAGACCAAGTTCTCCTTTCAAGAGGAACTATTCAATGGTATACCTGACCATGATGTAAACATCTATGGCTTCTTCCAGAGTGAGAAGTGGTTTGCTCATGCTAAGGATGAGGTTCGCGAAGCGTTCACTTTCAAGCCTGAGTATCGTGAAGTAGCTGAGACCATGCGTGCACAGCTAAGTGGTGAAGTCATTGCTATTCACGTCCGCAGGACCGATTACTTGAGCAATCCCAACCATGAGGCACTTGGTCTAGACTACTACGAGAAAGCCCTTGCAGAGCTTCCTAGCGATGCCACAGCGATCGTATTCACTGATGACCCAGAGTGGGCTAAGGTACAAGAGATTTTCCCTGATGATCGCTTCTTTGTATCCGAAACTGACTCCGCATATATAGATATGAGCCTAATGTCAATGTGTGACTACCACATTATTGGTAACAGCACATTCTCCTGGTGGGGCGCATGGCTCTCCAATAGCAAGAAAGTCATCGCACCTAAGAAGTGGTTTGGTGCACCACTTGCACAAAAGAACGACACCAAAGATATTTACTGTGATTCTTGGATTGTATTATGACAGACACCAATTTTAAGGGAGCTAAGAGCTTCTATAACTATGGTCTAGAGCTGCAGGCTCAAGGCAGAAGAGACTCTGCTTCCGGCAACGGTAGCAACCTAGAGCAGACTCAAAGCACACGTGAGTTTATTCCCCATATCGTAGACAAGTATGACATTAAGTCTGTACTTGACCTAGGCTGTGGCGACTATTACTGGATGCGTGAGATTCGTAGTGAGTTTCCCGAAGCTACTTATGAAGGTTGGGATGCTAACGAGGAAGAAGTGGCTCGCCTAAACGAGGCTTACGGTGATAAGAAGACCAGCTTCGCATGCAAGGACATTGTTACTGAAGAGTATCCTCTCGTGGATATGGTTATCTGCCGCGACGTTTTGTTCCACCTACGTATGCGTCACACCAAGAAGATCATTGAGAACATGAGGCGTGCAGGTGTTAAGTACTTCCTTTCCACCACTCATCTAGAAGTTCTAAGCAACACAGACATCACTCCCGATGCTCGTCACCCAGACTGGGGTTTCTATTTAATTAATTTAAACATCGGTCCATTTGAACTAAATGACTGCATGTTGGAGTATAATGAGGAAAGCGTTCCCCTAGAGCGCGGCAAAAAAAGGTACCTAGCACTATATAAAATCTCATGAGCGTAGCAATCATCTTCATCGGTACATCAAAGTACCTTGAGTTCCTCCCTTCATACTATGGAGCAGCTGAAGAGAAGCTGTTCCCCGGTGTAGAGAAGCATTATTATGTCTTTACTGATGGTGAGTTGGGTGGAGATATTCCAGACAACATGACTGTTGTTCCTCAGGAACATCTTCCTTTCCCCTATATCACACTCTATCGCTTTGACATTATCAACCGTGCGATGGAGATGATTGAGAAGCATGACTATCTTCTATTCCTAGATGCCGATACCCAAGTTGTTGATACGGTAGAATTCAATGAAGTATTTGTCAAAGGTAAACCCCTTACTGGTGTTCATCACCCTTGCCACGCTCTTAAGATGGCTCCTCATACTCAATTTCCAGGTGCCTTCGAGACCAACCCAGCCTCCAAATGTGCCATCAAACTCGGAGAAGACATCTCTGTCTACTGGCAAGGATGCCTCTGGGGTGGTAGAATGGCAGAAGCCAAAGAGCTTGTAGGTGAACTAGACTACAGAGTAAAAGCTGATGAGTCTAATGGAATCGTTGCTATCTGGCATGATGAGTCACAGATTAACCGCTACTTCTTAGATAATCGCGAAAAGGTTCACACACTTGAGCCACAGTATGCTTATCCTGAAGTCTTCGGTGAGTATATGGAAGTCGAGCCTAAGATTGTACACTTAGCCAAAAACAATTCGGTCTACCAAAAATGAGTGAAGGTTACATCCTAGTTGCCATTGGCGAATACTATGAGAGGATGGTGCAAAACTTTGTCACCACCCTCCGCCGTCATGGAGATGAGAGAGAGGTCTTTGTAATCACTGATGTTAGTGATGAAAAATTATATAAAGACTGTTTGACTGATTTTGAAAGAAATGGTACACTACCTAAGATCACACTAGATCTCAATCTTCCCTTCGAGCATAACATCTTTTTAGATGCAGACATGCTTTGTATAGGTGATACCCAACATGTATGGGACATTGTTAAGTCACGTGACAGCTGGATCTCTCAAATTGCAGAGACCACTAGAACTGATAACCTTAGGGGAAGACTACATGCTGCAGCTAGAAAGCATGGTTGGAACAAGCTTCCCTGCTATGTGCAAGGTGGTTTCATCTACCTACGCAAATCCCAAGTAGACCACTCATTCTTTGAGTGGATGCGTGAAGATGGATTCCCCAACTACACCGACTATGCTACTGCTGATAGACCATACAAGAATAGTAGAACTGACCAAGCTCTATATTCTTTAGCCCATTCCAAGTTTGATATTACTCCCTTGGATATGTTTGACTACCCAGTCATGACATTCTTGAATACAATTCACATGGACTCCGCTCCCACTAAGAGAGTTGTGCATGATCAAAGAGTGAAAGTATTTGATAAGAACGTGGCTTTCTGCCACTGCATGGCAAAGCCCGGACACCCACTATATGAAAAGCTATTTAAGGAGACTATGCAATGAGTTACTTTGAGGATGAGTCACACGGATTTACCATCTACAGTACCCCCTTTGGCGGTGGTCAGGCAATCCGTACTTGGATTTACTATGCAGGCACCAATGAGATCGAACCATCCTATGATGTTGATCATCACTTTGCCATGGGCAAGCCTTATGACACACTAAAAGAGTGGGACTATAAAGAGACCAAGTTCAAAAAGGTATCTACCCCCAAGAAGATTGCAGTCTATAGAAATCCTTTCGAGCGCTTCATCAGCACCTACTATGAAGTAAGAATTACAGAAGGTAAAATGGATGGTACGCTCGATGACTTCCTAGAGAATATGGATAAGTACCTAACATCCAAGCACCTTAAGTCCATCTTTGCTACACAAACCTATCATCTAGGTAAGAGCAGAGACTACTACACCTCTGTTATTGAATACAAGAACTTCACCAAACTCAAGGGTATCCTAGAGTCCAAGTGGGGCGCAGGTCTACCTGAAATCACTCTACCCCACACTGATCCCCCCTGCCCATTCACTGGTCGTGTATGTGAGTTTGAACTAACTACTCCCCAGAAGCGCAAAGTCCGTGAAATCTACAGTGAGGATTTTGAAAATGGCTGGGTTTAATAAAACTATTTGGATTAACTGGTTCCAGGGCTGGGAGAATGCTCCCGAGATCACTGACTACTGTGTGCAGTCTTGGAGGCATTACAATCCCGACTGGAACGTAGTTCTACTTGACCGTTCCAACTGCATGGACTACTGTGACCTAGAGAAGCAACTCCCTGGTCTCAATCCAAACAACATTGCACTCTCCGATTTACTACGCGCATCTCTCCTAGCTAATAATGGTGGCGTCTGGGTTGACTCAACTGCTTTCTGTAACAAGCCTCTAGATGATTGGATCCTAGATATAAAAGATTCCTTCTTCCTCACCCGTGGAGACCAGATTTTCCACATTCCCACTCTCCCTCGCGTACTAGAGAACTTTTTCCTAGCTGCTCGCCCCGACTCTTACATCTTTAAGACTCTATACAGGCGTAATATTGAGCATTGGAAGTGGAGAATGGAGAGCACTGATCAATTTGAGCATCGCTATGCCATGCACAACATCTTGCTCGGTGAGCTCTTAGAGAATGATCCCAAGGTAAAGGAGATTATCTCTAGCTGGGACCATATTGATGTAATGCATGATAACCATCTACGTACATGGGGTAGAAGTGCACATCTCTTAGTACCTTATCATCGGTCATTCACTGAACAGATTACTCCTGAGTTTAAGAACCGCATTGATTCTAAGATCGATCCATTCTATAAGCTTACATATAAAGAAGGAACTGCATGGAGGAATAAGAAACAGGGTGGTTATCATCCTGATAATGAGAGAATTCCTCTGCAGATTACGAAGGGCAGCTATGTACATTACCTCTTGAATACTATTTGACATGAATAAGACTATCTGGATTAATTGGTTTCAAGGATGGGACAATGCACCTGAAATCACTAGCTATTGCGTAGAGTCTTGGAGAAAGTACAATCCAGACTGGAAGATTATCCTATTGGATAATGATAGCTATAGCAAATACACCGACTTCCAAAATCTACTCCCTGGTTTGGAGACCAATAACATCTCCAAATCGGACATCATGAGGCTCTCTATCCTCAACCGCCATGGTGGTGTGTGGGCAGACTCTACACTCTTCTGCAACAAACCACTGGATAGCTGGCTAGAGATCAAAGACTCCTTCATCTTCACTCGTGGTGACCGCATCATGGACAACTGGTTCATGGCAGCAGATGATAACTCTTACCTCATTGAGAAGCTCTATGAGATCACAATCAAGTGGTGGACTTGGAGGATCAAGGAGACTGATCAGTATGAGCAGCGCTATGCTTGGATGCACATGTTACTTGGTGAGTTGTTAAATAAAGATCCCAAGGCTATGGAAGTTGTCCGTAACTGGGACCACATTGATGTTCTTCATGACATCTATAATCGACAGAATGGTTATGGTTGGAGAGGCAGAAGTGGTCATTACTTCACCCCATACTACCAGTTCTTCTATGAGTCAGTAACTCCTGAGTTCAAGAATAGAATTGACTCAAAGATTGATCCAGTCTACAAGCTTACATACAAAGAGCAGACCGATTGGAAGAATCCAGACAGACGTGGAATCCATCCTGGCGATGAGAAAATTACAATGAACTATCCAGAAGATAGTCAGCTCTTTTACCTCCTCAATACTCTAAACGTGCTATAATACCAAGACTTATGACTACCAAGATGCCACAGGATAAGAATAAAGCCCTCTATAAGATGGCTAATTTTCCTACCGTATATTATATTAACTTGGATGACCACACTGACCGCCGGGAGTACATGGAAGGTCAGTTTAAATACTGGGGCATTGAGAACTTCACACGTATCTCTGCCCATGATGGTCGTGGCAACAAAGATTTAGGTGATATCCTCAAAGGAACTTATCCCAAGCAAATGACTGGTGGTGAGGTTGGTTGTGTAACTTCTCACCTTAAAGCCATGAAGCACTGGCTAGATAATACTGATGACGATGATGACCTTCTAGTGATGATGGAAGATGATTGTGACATCTCCACTGCCGCTCACTGGGGTTTCACCTGGCGCCAGTTCCTAGCCAACGCACCTTATCATTTCGATGTAGTGCAGCTAGCTGTAATCAATCCCGCTGAAGTTCATGTTCGCATGCACCTACGCTTTGTGAATGATTTCTCTACTGCCTGCTACATGATTCGTCGCCATCATGCTAAAAAGCTAGTCAAGCTTCACTGCCGTGGAGATTACTATCGTCTTGATCAGGATGTTATGCCTCGTGCTGTAGCGGATGACCTTATCTACAATGCAGGTCTAACCTTTGTTATGCCACTCTTCCTTTATAAGATTGAACTTGGCTCCAGTATTCATGACATTCACGTGAATACATTCCATAAGAGTAGTCATGATGGTATGTGGCAGTTCTGGAAGACACAGGCTTCCCAGATTGAAGACTGGACCCCATACTTTAAGTATGATCCCTACTTCGGTACACTTCCTCCTGGCGTAATGGAACAGCAATTCATGGCTAAACTCCAAAAACAGCAGGAAAAGAAGTAATAAATAGAAGTGATGGGTTGACTATAATTTAAATTCTTTGTAATAATGTCGCAGAAAAAGATTAAGCCACCCAGTCAAGCATTGGGTGAAGACAAATCTATATCTCCACTCTCATTTACACCAACACCTAAGCCTGCTCCCGAGCCTGAGAAGGTAGAAGAAGCAGCCCCTGTAAATGTGTCGGTCAATGTCTCCACTGATTCAATTGTGGAAGCATTGACCACTCAGTCTGCTGCAAATTTTGCTGAGTTAAACAAGCAGATTGTTGAGAAGGCAGAGAAGTGGGACATCGTACAGCTGCAAGAGTCTATTGAAGTTTATGTGGATGAGTTAAGGAAGAAGATTGATGCCCTTGACATTCGCTACTATGAAGAAGAAATCAATGCTGTCTATAACAATCTAGGTGAACTAGCAGACGCAGTTGATAGTAACCTAGAAGTACTATCTCAGCTCACAGGCAGAAACACACGTGAGTTGAGAGACGAGTTCAGTGTATTGCACAAGGAACTACAAGAAAGTTTTGACTCTGTTCTAGCCAAGACCAACGAAGACGTTCAAAAGGCGCACGATCTATACCAAGAGCTCTCTGGTACCGTTACTGACTTCTTTAATCAAGAGAGTAGATTTGACCCAACTCCCCTCCTTGAGACATTGGAAACTCTTAAGGAAGAGTTCAATAAACGGTTAGACGACTCTCATGTGAGTCTCAGTGAGACGATTAAAAATTTACCTGAACCACGTTATTACGAAAAAGATCTAACAAATATACGTGAATTTGTCGATGAAGTACGTTCTTCTATTCGTTATTACGATACCGATGTTGAATCCCTAACAAAAAACCTTAATGCAATTGAGTCTCATTTAACTGAGCAGTTGGCTAAGAAAGCCAAGCAATTGCAGGAGTCGATTAAGAAATCTGCAAAGGCAGTAAGGGAAGATATTCCTACCGTTCCAGAGATCAAATACTACGATGATGAGATTGCAATCATCCAAGAGGGAATTCTAAACATCCAGAATGATTTGAAGGAACTACCTGAAGTTAGATACTACGATGAGGATGTGTCTAAGCTTGGCATGAAGCTTACTCTACTCAATGAAAAGCTAGATGGCATTGAGATTCCTGATTGGACTGAGGCTATTCAGGCATTAAAAGAAGAAGTTGGCTCCATGAAGGAAGAGCAGGCATCTCTACTAACTGAGAGTGGGGATCCTATTGCCCCCCAAAACATGGATGATTTCGTCACTATCGACGAATTTAAGAAGCATTACCGTACTTTCCTAGAGCGTGTCCAGATACAACTGGGCTCTCTAGGTGGTGGCGGGGCAGTGAACATCCTAGATATGGATGATTTGGATGAGGCTGTTCGCCTTAACCCACAGGATTTCCAGGGAGATGTATTAGCTCTCAACTATGATCCTACAACAAGGGTGACTACTTTCGTAGCAGTCCCCAACGGCGGTGGTGGTCCTGGTTCTGTAGGTGCAACTGGCGCTACGGGTGCTACAGGTGCCCCTGGTGCTCCTTCTACAGTTCCTGGTGCCACTGGTGCTACTGGTCCACAGGGTGCTACTGGTCCTTCTGGTACGGGTGCTACAGGAGCCTCTGGCTCTCCTGGCTCTCCGGGTGGTCCTGGTGACGATGGCGCCACAGGTGCGACAGGTATTCAAGGTGCCACTGGTCCCCAAGGTCCCGATGGTCAAGACACAGGTGGTTTCTTCCAGGTTGCTGCTGAAAGAAATGGCAGCCCCGGAAACAACCAGCTCTTTGCCTTTGGTAATGGTGGTAGTGGTAATGTTGGTGTGGTTATTACTGAAGATTGTATCTTAAATTCAATCGCATTCAATACTGCTTCTGCAATGTCAGGAGCTCTCACCATTATTCCTGTTATCAATGGCGTCAACCGCCCGGAAATGTCAGCAGTTGGTGCAGTTGGATTGACTTCAGCTAGCAGCACCGAGCCTGGTATCTCCGTGACTGCTGGTGATACTCTTCAGTTCCGTTGTATTCAAACAGGTGGTGGTGGACAGACTGTTGTGACAGGCTCTCTCATCACTTCAGGTGTCAAGGGAGGAACTGGTGCTACAGGTCCACAGGGCTCTCCTGGTGGTGCTACAGGTGCCACTGGTAATGGATTCACTGGAGGAAGCTACAACCCAGAGAATGGTCAGGTTCAGTTCACTAGCGATGATGGCTTAGGATTTGTTACTGGTGACTTGCGTGGTGCTACTGGAGCTACTGGTCCAATTGGATTGTCTGGTGCTACAGGTCCAGTAGGTCCTTCTGGTACTGGCATTCAAGTTTTAGGGAAGGTTGCTGATATTCCAGCTCTCTTAGCAACTACTCCAACAGCCCAAGGTGACCTTTACATCGTAGAGAATGATGGCTCAGGAACTCCTAATGTTGGCTACTCATATATTGGACCACCAGCCAACCCAGCAGTCATTACTAGCTGGGCAGATGTAGGACCTATCCAAGGTCCCCAAGGTGCTACAGGTCCTTCCATTGGTGCTGTTCACGCTAAGGTGGGCTGCGATGGTCCTATCAATGTTAATACAGGGGAACTTCAGGCATTTACTAACTTCAATATCTTCAATACAACTTCTCAGTTTGATAGTGGTGGATTTGTTTTTGAAGCTGATGGCATAACTATTCCCACAGGGCAAGATGGAATCTGGCAAGTTTCTTATGCGTTCTATTTTGAGAGTGGCGTCCAGCGTGGTGTTCCATTGGGAAGACTATCAATTAATGGCACAGAGAGTGGTGAGATTTGTGCCACCGCATATATTCGTAGCCAGAATGGCAACAACGAATCATCCCTTACCTTTACCACTCTGGTGCAGTTGACTGGTGGGGATAAAGTAAATGTTCTTATTGCTAGGGGTGGACAGACTGGTACAGTAAACATTCAACCCGATCCCCTCAGCTCAATTAGCTTTATGCGAATCGCATAAATAAAACATAGTGAAATATTGAGCCCCCATTTAGACGATGGCATTTAATTTTCCACCCGGACCTCCAGGAGTCGCTGGTATTACGACTACCAACGGCAATGTAACTTATACCTGGGATGGGTATAAGTGGAATACTACCACTGGACCTTTCAACGTCGGTGCAACAGGTGCTACCGGTGCGGGTGTGGGTGTTTATGCCTGGGCAAGAACTTCGGATGCGGGTGTAATTGAATATTCAAACGGTCTTAGCTGCTCCAGAATTGGTACTGGTCGCTATAGATATACTTTTGCTCAGCCATTTGTAACCACTCCTGACTACACAATCAATGCCACGGTAATTACAACCCCTGGCTCCAACGTCAACGACGTTAATATCATCATTACCTCCTACGATAGCACTGGCTTCGAGGTTAGAACTTACTTCCAGAACACAGGACAGGACGACTACTCTCACTTTGTGCAGGTAGTTGCTGCAGATGGTCCCTCTGGTACTGGTAGTGCATACTTAACATGGAGAACCATTGGCAACATTGGTACCGAGCAAGACTTTATTAATGACATCACAGGTGCCACAGGCATCTCGGGTCAAAACGGTTCTCTAGGTGCAACTGGTCCTACTGGAGCAACAGGTGCTACTGGTCCTAAGGGTGACCGTGGCGATGCTATTTCTATTAATGGTAGCGTCCCCGGTACGAATCTTCCTACACTAGCATTCTCTGCCACTGAAAACGACCTCTATATTGTAACAGCTCCAGCTGCCGGTGGTTTCAATGTCGGTGATGGTGCGGTTAGAAATGACCAGCCAGGTTCTGCGGGCTTCGGTGCATGGATTAACATCGGTCAGCTACAAGGTCCTGAAGGTTCTACAGGTCCCATAGGTCCTCAGGGCGCGACAGGTGCAACTGGTCCTCAGGGTCTTCCCTCAACTGATGGTGGTTTCTTCGTAGTTGCTGCAGAAAGAAACGGCAACCCCGGAAGCAACCAGTACTTTGCTTGGGGTAATGGTGCCAACTCAGACAATGGCTGCCCAATTGAAGAAGACTGCGAGCTTGATAAAATTTCTTTTAGAACTGACAACGTTCAAACTAGTGCTGTTACACTTGTAGTAAGAGCACTTGTTCAAAGAGGAACAAATAACTTTATTGATACTGGACTCCGTGCTACAGGCGTACAAAATACTACTTTCTCTACTGCTACTGGTGGTCCTTTCCCCGTTTTAGCAGGTGACTCCCTCTTATTCCAGGTAGTATCTACCGCTGGTAATAACGTAGGTGCTACTGTAGCTAGTGCTCTCTTTATCACTGAAGGTGCTCGCGGTGCTACTGGTCCTCAAGGTCCACAGGGCTCTCCTGGTGGTGCTACTGGTCCCGTAGGTCCTACTGGTCCTCCTGGTGTAGGCTTCCCTGGTCCTCCTGGTGCTACCGGTAGCCAAGGTAATCCAGGCTCTCAAGGTGCTACTGGTCCTGACGGTGCAACTGGTCCCGAGGGTGCTACAGGTCCTGCTGGACCAGTTGGTACTAACATCATCAACTCTGTTCCTGATGAAGCCACGCTAAACTCCACTTATCCAACCGGTTTGCCCTTGGGTCAAGGTGTTGTAGTTGTAGCTCCCAATAGTGGTCCAGCTAATCAGGTCTTTGTATATGAGCAGCCATCAGGTCCATTCGTATCCATCGGTCCTATCCAAGGTCCACAAGGTAACCCCGGACCCACTGGTCCCACAGGTTCTCCTGGTGGTTTGAGTGGCGTGTATATTAAGGCACCCATGTTCCTTGATACTAACTCAAACGCACAGACCACTTACCGTAGTCTAAACCTTATTAATTTTGGTGGTGCATACTTTAATCAGGGTGGATTTACTGCAGGTGCAAACATTGCTGCTAGCCCTGGTGTTGGTGCAGGTGGTATTATCGTTCCTGTTACAGGTTTGTACTTAATTACCACCAACCTCTATCTAACATCTACTGTTCAGCGTGCCAACATTGGTCTACGCTATGCAATCTCTAACGTGGATGGTTCTCAAGGCACCATCATCTTACCCGAAGTAGCTGCAGGTGATTACATTCGTGCTCAATCTGGTCACAACGAATCATCTGTTAATCTTACTACTACCGCACTGTTGACAGCCGGTCAGCAGGTTCAGATTCAATGCGCACGTCTAGCTGCCGCTAACGTAGTAACAATTGAACCTGATGAAAGTATGATTTCAATCACCCAGATTGGTAGTTAATTTTTCTTTACAGAATCCCCCACATTTCAATAGCTCTCAATAAATATTTCTTGTAAGGGAATGTTTATATCCTAATGGCTATTAGAATTAGAAAGGGACCTAGAAATGGATCCTCGCCATTTATCAGCTTCTTAGGCATAACTGCTGATGGAACAACTTGTGCGTCCCAGTATAATCTTGTTACCAATATTGACCCACAGATTAATGGCACGGATCCAACGGCAGTAGATATTGTTAACTTAGAATTGACCAGTCAAAACGGCGGAACTCCTATCTATGAATTAGAAGGTGTTACTTTTGACGAGTGGAGAGACGCCGATAATCTACCATTTGCTGATGCAAATGAAGTACTTTTGTACATTGATTCCCTCATTGATACTACTGTAAGCACTCTTAATAAGATTGGCTCTTCCCCTGTTGGCATAGCTACGGCAACTACATGGGTAGCCAACAGTCCAATCAACTACCAATTTTTAGTTGACGGTGCAGTTTCATATTACTGGAACGAATCTACTTTCCCAGCTGGTCTATCCGTATCTGTCTTTGATAATAGAATTGTCACTGGATCAGTAGCAGCAGTGGGAACTTATCCTCTAGAGTGTGAAGTAGCTAATAATGCTGGCATTACTACTGATATTCTAACCTTAGAGATAGTCTAAATAATATACACCAAGGTGCTATATTGAGTGACTCACAATGGCTTATAGAGTAAATGGTACGATTAGGATTGATAACAGCGGCAATTTCAATGCCGGTATCCTAACCGCCGTAGATGCTAATGTAACAGGAGTAGTTACTGCTACTGAGTTTGATGGTAAGGTATCATCCAAAGTCATCACCGAACAGACAGAAGGAAGTGAATCTGATGTAACTGGAGCCGATGAGGTTCTAATCTACGATCAAACTACCGGCGACTTGTTGCGCGTAACTGTTGATGAGTTCATCGGTGGATCTGGTATCGGCACTCTTGTCACTGAGTTTGAGACTTTAAGTGTAACCGGCGTAGCCACTTTCACTGATGTTGTTGAGATGAATCTGCTGGATTCATTCAGCTTTGGAGATGTTGCTTTAGATATTGCTCAGTCAGTAGATGTTGGGGGTCGCCTTGACTTAAGTGGTCTTAATGGTCGTCTAGGTTTGGCTACTGTCAACAATGGAAGTCCTCAGGATATTCGCTACGTTGGTGTTGACAGCTCCCTACAAAGTAGTGGCTTCGGTGCATCTGATGAAGTTCTCCCCACAGAGAAGGCAGTTAAAGAATACGTAGATGGTAATGTCAGTAGCCTTCCAAATGCACTCTATGCGCAGTTTGGTGGTAGTGGTGCCGTTGGTGCCATCACTGCAAATAAGGTTTCTGGTTTCTCTAGTATCTCAAAAACTGCTACAGGAAGATATAGCTTAACGTTTACTAATACCCAAACAGATTCTAATTATCTAGTTCTCATTACTTGTGGCACTGCTGCTTCTCTTGATGGATTCATCGTTTCCCAGTCTACCACAGTGCTCCAAATAGGTACTTCTACTAACGTCAACGGCGCTGTTGATGGAAGCATTATTTCTGTTCTGGTCTACCCCGTATAATTTAAGTATTCCTACTGTCGCACTAGAAAAGGTGATGTGCTATACTATATAGTGTGAAAGGTCAGGGCTTCCTGACACTCACATACATATCGAACACATCGCTTTTATAACTAGTATGACTGCAACTATCGCAACACAACGTGGCGCTAGCGTGTGGGAACAGTTCTGCCAGTGGGTAACCTCCACCAATAACCGCCTATATGTAGGTTGGTTTGGCGTTCTAATGATCCCAACTCTCCTAGCCGCAACCGTTTGTTTTCTCGTCGCTTTCGTAGCGGCACCTCCCGTAGACATCGACGGCATCCGCGAGCCTGTCGCCGGCTCCCTGCTTTACGGCAACAACATCATCTCCGGTGCTGTTGTTCCTTCCAGCAACGCCATCGGTCTACATTTCTATCCCATCTGGGAAGCAGCCTCTCTCGATGAATGGCTCTACAATGGCGGACCTTATCAGCTTGTGGTATTTCATTTCCTCATT
>Ga0114919_10001636_pt1 | contig 17922 bp, 19 predicted proteins | sample BlataG_FD_88682 | JGI IMG/M metagenome (GOLD analysis project Ga0114919, IMG submission 88682) | Deep subsurface microbial communities from Black Sea to uncover new lineages of life (NeLLi) - Black_00105 metaG | ecosystem: Environmental > Aquatic > Marine > Oceanic > Sediment | place: Atlantic... | reverse complement strand
AGATAAACAATGACGAAAACACATATCTTAATTCTGGCTGTGGTAATGTGCGGGTTATTTTTTTGCGCCCCGAGGGCTGATGCTGCACTAGTAACTATAAGTATTACCGCCGAAGTAACGAACGTATATGACACCGGTGCTCTCTTAGAGGAAAGGATAAATGTTGGTGATATTATAACGGGAACATACACCTACGATACTTCAACACCGGATTTAGACCCACGTATAAACGTGGGGTGTTATCGGCAATATGAGCCGCCCTGTGGTGTCTCGCTAAATGTCGGTGGATTTGTGTTTAGAACCGACCCTGACAACGTTGATTTTCTTTTTGAAATAAGAAACAACTTTCGTGCCCTATATGACCGCTATAAGTTGATAAGTGAAAACAATCTCCCACTTCCCAATAGTACTCAAATTCTCTACATTCGCTTCTCGCTAATAGATGACTCTATGAATGCACTTCCTGACGAGGCTGGCGATGCGTTGCCCACAACCGCTCCGGTTTTGGATGATTGGCTAATAGGTGCATACAATCTAACAGTGGTGTGCAGGGGGGCCCCAGGAGCTTACTTCAAAGGTCGTTTAACTTCAGCTATTCCTGAGCCAGCCACGATTTTGCTGCTTGCCTTCGGCGGCCTGGCTTTACTGCGAAAACGCAAAGCATAAAATAATCATAATTTGCAAAGACGAGAATCGAGTATCGAGCATTGAGGCACTTGGCCTGACAAATACTAAGAGTCTGTGTCAGTCACGCAGTCCCAGACTCGGCGGCTATAACACGTAAAGGCCGCACTTGCACGGCACGGCAACCTGATTATGAAGATATACGCTCAATCACTGTGCTGTCTTCGAAATTACAGGAACCAGCCGGTACGGTACGGTTCGTGAAGATACTTGTTTGCCTCTGTATCATTGGTGAACCTCATTTTGTCTGCGTCCCACTTCAGATGCTTACCTGTTCGAATAGCAACGTTTCCAAGCAAGACAATCTCAGTCAGCGGCCCGGCCCACTCAAAATTGCAGGCAGCAGGTTCGGCCCCTCGCATAGCTTCAAACCATTCAGACCACGTTCCCCCGCGGCGTTTCAACGTCCTGGGTGGTAACTTGTAGGTTTTCATCTTCTCAACAGGGATGATTTGCGTGTTGAGCATCTTTGCTTTGCTGCCGATATAAAGCACGCCTCCGTCCGGCAGGTTTCGTCCAGGTTCCAGTTCAGAGGGACGCGGGGGTTTGAGCCCGCCGTCGTACCAGACGGCATTTAGCGGCGGCATATCCCCTCTGGCCGGGAACTCCCAGGTGACTACGGATGCCAACGGTGCCGACTCCGACATCACGCGGGTTGATGTAGCGCTGACGCTGACCGGGTGACCGAGCTTTAATGCTCGCTTAGGGATATTGAAAAGATGACAGCCCATATCCCCCAAGGCGCCGGTGCCGAAATCCCACCATCCTCGGAAATTCCAGGGGTGATACACCGCCGACCGGCCTTTGCCCCTTTTTAAATTGATCTGAGCCAGAGCAAGATGTCCGGGTGGCCATTTGTCCTTGAACGGCCGCATCGGGGCCGGGCCGAGCCACAGTTCCCAGTCGAACGTCCTGGGCACCGGGTCGGAACCCTCCGGCCGCATCATCCCTTGAGGCCACAGGGGGCGATTGGACCAGATGTGTACCTCGCGTACCTCACCGATAGCCCCGTCCCATATCATCTCACAGGTCCGGCAGCCATCGTCGGTGGAATTCGGCGAAGCAGTTACCTGCGTGGCGACTTCGGCCTTTTGTGCTTCCTCCACCACTCGTCTGCACTCATAAATCGTTCGGGTAAGAGGCTTCACACAGCAAACAGGTTTACCTTTCTTGAGCGCTGCTATCGTGATTACCGCGTGGGAATGGTCCGGTGTTCCGATATACACCGCGTCAATATCGGTTTCCGACTCCAGCATTTCCCGATAGTCCCGATAGCGTCTGGCTTGAGGCCATTTCTGATATGACCTGGCGGCATATTCATCATCCACATCGCACAGTGCTACGATTTGAGCTTTTTGCTCCTGGCAGCTCTGCAATTGGCTGTGACCAACTCCCCCGACCCCGATACCGGCTAACGTAACCTTCTCGCTGGGCGGCGTGTGGGCAGGTCCTCCAAGGACATGGCGAGGCACAATAGTAAATGCAGTGATTGCTGCTGTGCCGCCCAGAAAATCACGACGCGAAATTCCGCTCTTATTGTTTAAGATGCCACCGTTATCCGGTAGTTGGCAGTGGCGTTTCCCGGCTCTCTTTGTACTTTTTTTCATAAACGTTCTCCTTTTTGGCGAATCTTTCTTATCCTATTGGCATCTACATCAAACTATCCCCGTTACCGCTTTGTCGGCTTCACCATTGCCGAGCGAGTTTTTTAAGTAATTCATTGGGCGCCGGTCCATCATGTGCGACCAAACGGTATCGCAGTCGCAGTTTTTGTCCTTTATCTATCTTGACCTCTCCTGGCGCGACAATACACGGGTTGACCATCGCAATGGGGCCAAGGTTATGCCAGGCGGTCTGAGGATTAGCTGGATGGTCAATTACCGCTACACCTACGGTTTTCCCGTTGTTTAACTCTATCGAATAGTCGTACCAATCTGCTGGGGGCCAGTCGGATTCCGGCTTAAGGTGATGAGGTAAGGTCAGTTTCACCAAACCAGTTGGGCTTGTATAGACACCGTTGCCATCCTTTCGTGCTTTAACACAGAATCCACCAAAAGCCGTTTTGACAAGAGTCACATCTACTGTCGGTGTCAGATGAAAATCCAGGTCGATGACATAGGCCGATTTCTTTTCCTGGGCTGTAATCATTAATTTCTCACTGACCATCACCTCATTTTCAACAAGCCAATCATTATGGATTTCCAGCCTGGCATGTTCAGAATCTGCCTCGACAAGCTTAACGCTGCGATTTTTGATGACGCGCCCTTCGGTCGGAGCCCAAGCGCCCCAACCCCAGAAATCCGCTTTCTTTTTGCCTTCTATGCAATGCCACGCCAGAAAAACGCCGCGATGATGACGATGATCGCTGGGTGCAAAGTCCACCACCCTTTCAGCGGATGGCGTGTTCACTGGATACAGGCAACAGACACTGTTCGCAGTTAATAAGGTCTCGGCAGGCTTCTTAGTCATATATCGGAACACGGTTTGGCCGGCTGGCGATTTTAGCACCATACCATAATTGTCAGGCACCAGGCAGAAAGCAGCTTTACCTGTTCGAGAAGAAAGTGCCCGCGAGGTTGTACTTAAACGTTTGATATAGATATTGCGGAATTGGACCAAGCTCGAGGCGGGGCTCATCTTGCCGGTGCTCTTATCAAGCCCTCCATGATGTTGTAATCCAATCGGACCACTTTGAGGAACTCCCGGTAATTGGGCATTCTCAATCACAGTTTTTCCATTAAGGACTACGGTCAATCGTTCCCCTTTCATAGTTATATCGAATGCATTCCACTGACCCACAGGTTTATCCGCTCGCAGCTTTGGAACAACAGCGGCGCGTACTTCAGGTGGCATAGATTTATCGTTTCTGTATCCCCACAGCTCTCCCGACCCCACTTGCCAGCACCAAATGTTAATCTGAGCCTTGCTGGTCCCCCGCAGAAAAATACCTGAGTCCGCGTTAGGCTGCAACTTCTTAATAACATTTCCCTCGGCATCTTTTTTGTATGAGCCATCCGGCAGGATGGTGGGCATCGGATATAATCCGGTGGTATGTTTGAAACGCCACTCGATATGCAAAATGAAATCTCCAAATGACTCCATCGTCCAGAGATTCCTGTCCCCTTTGGCCTCTGAAAGAGCATCATAGTCGATCACGCCATCAACCACCTTCCAGTGTCCGTTGTCGCCTTCTGGAATCTTCCAGCCTATAAGGTCTTTGCCATTGAATAACGGAGCAAAACCTTCCCTGACCAGCCGGTTCTTATCGAGGGTGTCCGATTCTGACATTGCCGAAGTGAATAAAATCAATCCAATAAACACAATCCTGAAAAAACTTGACGTTTTCATTGCTCGCTCCTTATTTATTGTACTGACTATTTCAGATTTCTATCAAAATCACAAAACCTCAATGTTGATATTCCTACGCACCTTCTGATGTAATATTATTATTTGAAGATTTATTATACTTGATGGGAGTTCCTGGTCAACCTTTTGTGTTATTGCTCAGGAAAAGGCATATAAACCAAATTGTGTAAAAAGACTTGAAAAACCGCCAGTCATCTCGTTCACCAAGAATCCAGTATCAAGCATCGAGAATCGAGCATCAAGTATCGAGCATCGAGCCAAATATGTCATTCTGAGGCGAAGCCGAAGAATCTCTAATCCGTCGCAGGCCAGATGCTTCGCCTTTCGGCTCAGCATGACAGAGGAATCGAGTTACGAGCCGAAGGTTTCTCGCTCGACTTTGCCGAGGTAGAATCGGCCGTCGGCCTGCATAAAATTAATGATGGCATCAAACTGCTGGTCAATGAAACGGCCTTCGTTTGAAACCAGCGATATTGCGATAATAGCAGATGTCCTCTCGTCCTGATGCTCAACCTCGGCGATGGAGATGTTGAACCTGCTTTTCAGCCGGCCGATTAAACTCTTGACGATGCTTCGCTTTTGCTTCAGCGAGCTTATACCGTCCAAATGCAGTTGTGCTGTCATCACGCCGACTATCATTTACTCTGCCCTCGTCCCTCGTCCTTCAGCTTTGCGTCAATGATTATTGTATCTTTTTCTGCCGGCTCTGCAACCAGAATCGAGAATCGAGTCCGCCGAAGACGGGTCTTCGACATCGAGTTTCGAGCATCGAGTATTAGGATTTCATCTCCGCCACGATTTGCCGGGTCTGCGGCGATTGACCGCTTTGGGCCTCTTTGAATGCAGAGGCGTATGTCTGATTGCGCTTTTTGAAAAGCTCATTGCCGGCAATAACCTCCACCAGGGCCTGCGATTTCGTCCTGGCCTGTCTCAAAAACCGAACCGCCCTTGTGCCGTACACCCCGCCTAACAAAGCCGATATACCGATAGCTAATTCAAACATATTATCAGCCAAAGCAAATGCATCCGGCCTCTCTGCCGATTCGGCCAGAGCCCTCCGGGCAAGCTGGAAATTCGACTGAGCAAGTATATCTTCCGCGGTCTCGGCTCGTGGAAACTCTTTCGGCAGACCAAAGTAAGAACTAAACGCCCTGCTCTGAAGCTCACTCAGCCCGGTCAATGCCTGCAGCTTTTCAGAGGCGCTTTCAGTCCTGGCAGTTTCCGCAGCCATTATCGCTGTGCGATTGTGCAGCCACGCATTTTGTTTTTGCCCTTCGGTTGGCGCAAAACGCAGACTCTCACAACCAGCTAATAAAAGGCACGCCAAAATTAGTGTCACTAACATCTTTCTCATCGTTTCTCTCCTTAATCCTCATCAAACATCGAGTTTACTTAACTTGACTGACTTTTAGACTGTCATGCTGAGTGAAACGAAGCATCTGGCCTTAGAATAGAGTTTTTGCTTCGTTGCGAGTGTGAGATTCTTCGCGCTGATTACCATTCGCTGGCCAGATCCTTCGGCTTCGCCTCAGGATGACAAGAACCCGACATCGAGCAACCGGCTGATTTCTCAATCGTTCGGAGCCGATATTCGTAGCCGATACTCGCAGCCGAAAGCGATTCCAGCTTCGCCTCAAAATTCTTCTGGCACTGACACAAATACGTAACATCGTGCTGCAGCAAATCAAGCTGACGCTGCAGATTGACCCAGCTTCCCACAATCAGAGAAGCCAAAAATACCAATTGAACCAGCACGGAAAGATTTACCTGGCGATTAAACCGCCAGCCCCGCGAATTCTCTTCAGCCATTATTCATTCCTTTACCCTGTTCATCCTTTTCATCCCTCGTCCATCGTCCACTATTAATCATTCTTAATGAGTATCGAGCATAATTTGTCATTCTGAACGAAGCGTTAGCGAAGTGAAGAATCTCTGCTGTTTCGCAGGCCAGATGCTTCGCCTTTCGGCTCAGCATGACAAGAATCGAGCATTGAGTTACGGTTCAGCATAAAAGACATTCTTGTCACCTACCCTGAACATTACCACGTATGTCCCCGCTGAGAGTTGTCCTTGTTGCAAAAACGATTCAGCTAAGTTAACTGCCTGGATTTGTTGGCCTATTTCTACCGGCAGCGAGCCGGCATCGCCTATCACCACGGCGATGACATTATAGACGTTGTATGACGAATGGTCCTTGACCTTGACGGCCCATGCAGCCGCCCTGGCGCCGGGTGAGGTAACAACCGATACCTCGCCGGCTTTTTCAGAACCCTCGCGCGAAAGCCGTCCCAGCACCTCCTGGCTATTTATAATATTCGCCTCGTTGTTCATAACTCTACACCCCTTTGCCGAACGATTCTCAAATTCGTGCACTGCTTCTCAAAATCCATCCGCACCCGTTCTATCCAACTGATGCTTCGGTTATCACCTCGGCAACCCAGCATGTCCCTGCTTTCGGGGCTCGTGCTCACCCTGTCGCCAAGCCGGTAATCAAACACAAGATTAGGCGTCTGCACATCGGCAGTTTTGATAATCTCAGATGAAACTCCAGCCCTTTGACGAATGAACTCAAACAAAGCAGTCGAATCGTCAACCTCGTCCGGAGTGCCGAGCGATTCGTCAGATGAATTTGCGAAAATACTCTTACTTGAAACCTTGCGGTACTTGAACTGACGCGGCAGCGTAATGATATGCTCAACCACAGGCGCAGCCGAATCTACAGGCCCGTCAGCAACCACGCAACCGACTCTCTCATCGCTGATCACCGATGCGGTTATCCTGAACTTTAACACCCCTTTCAGTGCCGCCACCCAGGTGTTGGGATCAAGCCGGTCGCTGCTAAGCCAGATTCCGCATTCATCAAGCAGGTTATTAAAGGCGTAAAGGTACTGCCACCAATGCACGCCGTCATCGAACGATACCTGCAGAAAATAACCTAACGATTTGCCCTGCTTGTCGGCCGTTAAGCTCGGCCGGAAGCGCCTGCGACGCCCAGCGTAATTACCACTCTCGAAAATCTTTGAAAAGTCAAACGCATCACCCTGATTGTATGGAGCGCCGCTGTAATCACCGGCCTCATTAAGACACCACTTGCGATATACATCCTTCACCTGGTAGAAATCCACATTGGTCGAGGGTGAGAATTTATCATAATCGGTATCTACCAAGCCCCCATCCCAGGCCTTTATCAGCTCGAATGTCCCTTCATAAACCTTAAAATCTCCCTGACCAATATACTTATGCGTTACCGGATAGAAATTTTTCTTGCTGCTCAAAGCCGCGATATTCGTCTTTGATATGCTAACTTGCTCACCGGCCCGCTGACAATTCAACTCAACCGCCCTGCCTTTGCCATTTCTGTAGAGCACAATCGCCTGCCCAGGTCCGGTCGCAGCAAGCCGAGGGATAAACTTGAACCTCAAGCCGATCCTCTCACAGCACCGATGCAGCGCCTCCAACAGATTCAAACCTGTCACGTCAAGGTCACGAACCTTCTGGCTCAGCGTCAACGCACGCAATTGCTCAATCCTCGGCTTCTGCAATTGACCACTCGGCAAATATTCACAGAGCAGATAATCAATCACTTCCGCATAGCTCCACAGCCGACCCTTCGACGGCTCGACAGCAAACATCGTGTAACTGCTGCCTTCGTGCTCTATCAATCCAGCCGCAGCGTTGCCCTCTCCATCCTCATTAAAAGTAGTATCGGCCCCAGCCAAAAACAAACTCGAACCATCAGAGCTGCCTACCCGCTGACCATAAACGGTGATGCGCTTCAGATTCGCACTAAAGTCCCTGGCTACAACTTCCACCCTTTTGCCGTCAGGGCCAAACTTTGTTTCGATGCCTTCTATCTGACCTTCAAAGATAGCAATACCAAAAGCCGCTGCACCGGGCGGTATGCCGTTATAGACCTGACGGATGCAAATCGACTTTCCCATCCCAAGTTCAGCCTCAACCTGTTCAATGGCCGTCGGCTCGGCCTGCGGATATGCCGCTTGGTTTACTGCCAATCTGGCCCAGCTAAATTCCGGCCAGTCGCCGCGAACAATCTCAAGCACCTCAAGATAGGGACACAACACACCATCAAGCAAAATTGAAGTTACCGCCCCCGGCAGTGCCAGTTGACTTTGTTCCGATTGAAAAAAATCGATTCTATTAGACATAAAAAACCTCTAAATAACCTGTCATTCTGAACGAAGTGAAGAATCTCTTTGTCCTCGTGTAAACGAGACCCTTCGCAGAGTTTATCCTAAGCAGAACGAAGGGCTCAGGGTGACAGTAGTGTTATTCCGTTAGAGTGCTTCGACGCTTAAAATTTCAATCGCATCGGGACTTGTAGTATCAAGCTCGATTTGTATCTGCGCTAAAGAAGGATTCTCCACCCCCGCAGCATCCTCAGCCCTTATGCAAAATAGATACCGCCCTGCATCGAGGGCGTCGCTCCGGTAGCTATAAAGCCTCCGCCCGGCGTAGCTAATCGTGGCAACCGCGTTCTCATAATCGATTTGTCCCGTCCCACCATCATAATAAACCTTGAAACACACAGGTGCCGAGTCCTGCTCGATAGGGCAATAATACCAGACAAGCTGCACCTTATTACCGCCCACCTGCCGGGCTGTTACCTCAAAAATGCTATTTGGCACCGCCTCGGCAAGCTCACCACTGGCATCTATCGTAACTTTGACCGCAGCAGATAAGGTATGCTCCTGATACCCACAACTGTTGACCCGACGAACAACATAAAAATACGTTGAGCCGCTGTTGTGCTGAACATAGCTCGGCGGACTAATCTGCTCAGCGTCCACCTCAGCCACCGCCAATAGATTATCAAAATCTATTCGCTCCATACTGCTGCCGCGATAGAGCACTGTACAGCCACTCAGCCGAGGCCAAAACCAGCCCAGAGTCAATACCGTGCCCAGCTTAAACGCGTTGCTGGTCTGTCCGGCAAAGAGCGCCTCTTTTAACCACATCGTCTCCATCAGCTCGGCGTCCTCGTAATGCTCGATTCACTATCGCTCGGAGTATGAGTCAGGATAACCGTTTCGCCATCGTCATCGTAATAATCGATTACACCCGTGCTTTTGTTCTGGATGGCCTTGTTGACAAGCAGCTTCGTTGCCTTTTGGAAAAGCGAACCGCCCACAAATCTGTTCTCTATCGAAAACGCTGCAAGAGAAGCATTGGCCGTCTCGCCGTCGATAACAGCACCGACCAGAACAACCGAATAATCGTGACCTTTCACATAAAAAGCATCGGCACTCAAAACTATTTTGCAGTTATGAACACCGGTCAAGCCGTCGAAATCCTCAGTGTCGGTTACCCCTGCCGTGCTCTCAGCAGTACCATCATCTTTATAAACCTTGATAGTTCCATTGGTTCCGCGAGTTATACTGGCTCCATTCTTATCGTTTGTATCCCAGCAGAAACACACCGTGGAATCTTCTTTGAAATCACCTAAATAAGGTCCCATTACACCAACCCCTTTCTGCCACTGGCTAACGAACCGCCAACTTTCGGACGAGCAAAAGCTTCAGGTAAATCACTTTCAGCCGCGACAATATAATGCACCTGCTGGCCTGTGGCCCCTGTTACTTCAGTAAGACACTTTGTTCCTGTCTGCTCACCATCCGGACTTAAATAAAAATAATTATCAACCATGTCACACAGGGTGCTGCACTGAATATCTTCCCCACAGGGGTCAGTATCAACAACATTCACTGTAACTGCCATCCTGCCGAAACTGCCGTAATTCGCATCCCAGCTAATATCAATAACATTAAACTGAAGACCACCACTGCAACAACAATAACCGCAAACACCTTCGTCGTACGTCTGACCTGCTTCAAGAACAGCATTTATAGGGTCATACTCCTCACATTCACCCCAATTTCTTTTCAATAACACCTTTGGTGCACTCATTACGATTTGACCTCTTTCTCCGGAAACTCTGCTGCCTGCCACTTATCCTCATAGCTTTCTCGCACCTTACATTCAACGCATCGCAACCTGCCTTCTTTTACATCTCGTTGCTTCCTGGCAAGTCCTCTTTCAGTCAGGAATTTAACCGCAGTTATCCTTTTTGTTTCGCATTTCTCAAACCTTCCACACACCAGACATTTGTCCTGATGGGCCTTCCTTCGGCTTTGGATATAGTCTCTCTGGCAGGCAGCACAATACAGTTTATCGCTGCCTGCAGGACGAACAGCTGCATTAACATCTTTTCCACAAATCGAACATTTCATTTACGCTTCCTCAGTCCACGCCCCATTTTTGCCTATCACTGCCCAGTCACCGTTTGAATCAGCAACAACCGTAAGACACTCACCAATGGCATCAGCCGATTTGTACTTGTCAGCCGTCTGGCCGCTGTCATCCCTGATTGCCGCCGTGCCCGGGTCAATCCGTAACTCCTGTGCCGCCTGGACCGCAAAGCCAAAAACCGTCCCCTGCGGCGCCGATGCAGGCAGCGTAAGCGTTACTGTCCCCGTCGCCCCCAAATTCGTATGAACACTGCCGGATTCACTGGCCGTCAGAGTGTCATCACTCGTATGCGCCTCGATTGTCTTTTTCACTCCCCCGGCCCCGTATGGCATCACAACATTATGACCCACACGCGAGTCGGTTATCGAATCGATGTCCCCGCTTGACGTCGCTACTATTGCCAGACGAATGTGCGGCGTAGTCGCCATATCAGGGAAGCTGCTGTATTCGTTCGTTACAAGACTGCCGGACGAATCCAGATAGATATAAATATGCTCTTTATCATCCGCTAACGTATTGCCCGACGAGCCTTCATAGCTAATCAGCTCCGTCCCCAACCAGAACTTGCCGCTTTTTACACCAATATCCAGACCGCCCTCGTCATACACCCTCAAATCATTTGCACGCTTTGCAGCAAGAAGCAGCCGATACAGCAGCTTCCTGAATTGCAGATAATAAGGTGATGTGCCGGTTGGTATATACTCAACACCGGTCTCACTATCAGACTGCATATTCAACAACTCATTATTAGATGGATAAACTTCAGCCATAACATTCTCCCTTAAATCGTCGGTATTTAGCCCCCAGTTTTACTGAGGGTTTTCATTCTACTTCAAGCACCAACTTATTTGTCTGTTTGTCGAACGAAGAGATACTCACCTGCTCAGCAGGCCTTGCCGCCGGTATCACCGTAACTTCGCCGGTCTCACTGCCGCTGCTTTCATTACCCGCCTTGTCGGTAACCTTGACGCCGAATTTGTAAACGCCCGCCTCCATCGATGGGCCTATCCATTCAAATGTATCAGCATCAAGGCCGAACTGACCGTGACCAAAACTGCCCTTTCCAAACCCTACCGCAGCAGCCGAGTCATAACCAAAGTCGCTAACTCCGAACCTGCTCATTCCGAACCCCGCCTTATCCTGCCAAGCCGGCCACACCCTTATCAGTAAATCGTTAAGCGGCTCGTCGTAATCAATCTCACCCGTACCATTGTCAAAGTAGATTTGAGCGATTCCGCCAATCGGCAAATTCTGGCTTCGTAGTAAACTGATTCTCACCCTGCCCATCTGACCAGGTGACAAATCAACCTCATCACTAAAATCAGTATCGGCCTCCTCGGTTTCCACGGCAAAAACCTCAATCCGAACCACCGTCTCCAAAGAGGTGGGCATCTGAACGATGATTTGTCTTTGCTGACTGTCAACCGTTCCCCCGCCATATTGGCCGTTGACATAAACCTGATATAACTTATCGCTCCAGCTCGACCGCCACCGTACCAAAGCTAACCTTGGCGCCCCAACATACCTGCCGTCCGCCCAAACGCCGCCGGGCAGTTCAAACGTCCTTACTCTCTCTATTCCACTGCTGATAAGTGCCATCACTATTTCTTTTTCTATCCGCTATGCGCTAAACGCTATCTGCTATTAGCTGCGTATAAACAATTTCATAATTGATAGCTACGCCGCCACCACTTGTCCTCTCTTTGCTCACCTTAAAAACATCCATCCGAAGATTATCAAACTCCTCACCGCTGTTAGTCACCAGTGTATGCGTATCGCCGTCCATATACGCCGATATTGCACTGATTCTGTCGTTCATCTGCGACCGGCTTCTCGCCCGCAGGACACCGAACTGCTTTATCTTCCTGCCGCGCCCGCCAAGGTCGATACTCAGCACACCATCCAGCCCCGGCACCGACCTTTCTACCAAATCCCGACGGAAACTATCCGCTTGAATCTCCAATTCCTGCTCGTCAAACAAACTTTGTCCATCCAAAGTGGTACTCATTTGTTTTACCTTCGCAAACTAATCCCGCACCAACCTTACAGACGCCCCCAACTTGGTAACATCAGCCACCCCGTCGCCGCCGACATCTATACTGAGCCGACACCGCTCTCTCGCCTTCTCAAAGAGCTTCTTATAATGCAAGCTCTTCTTCCAGAAATTCTCTTTTTCAGCTTTACTGGCTAACATCGCATACACACTGGAAATCACCGCAAAGACCGACGCCCTCCTTAACACATTCGTATCCAAAATATCCTCAGCATCTATGTCACTTGCAGGGTCCCCCGGCCCAATGCCGAAGTACTCAGTTAACTGAAAACCAACTTCGCTCGCCTGTGGCCCGAATGTGCTGACACGGTAGGATATCTCAGTAGCCGCCGGTGGCGCTATCAGGTCATCATCTGAATCCGCCCTGATTACCGAGACGGTAAGCTGCGTCGCCGAATCCACCGAAACAATCTCTACCGTACCATCCAGTACCTCATCCGCAGATTGCAGATATATAACTCCGCCTGCCGAAACCTGCGCACCTACAAAGTCTGCACCGCTTGCGGTAAATGTCGTCCCGCTAAGCGTCCCCCCTGTCCCGGCTGCCAATACCTGCCCCGGCAGATGCAATTCCCCGAACAGTACCGGCTCGTATTTCAAAATATCCGCATCGTCTGAAAATTTAGCCATCTCTTTTAGCCCCCTTTTCGTGTATCTCAGCGGGGCCAGGTGCCCAAAGACCTAAGTCCTTGGACACCCCCGCCGGAACGCATTATTCTGCGCTCTTGATGCCCCCCGCTATTAGCTGGTACTCAAATCACGAATAAGCCCGTGGGCCGCCTCATTCTTAAGCTCCACGGCATACTCGCCAATCAGTTCGCCGCACTCATAGTCCCCGCTGCTTGCCAATGGCTTGAAATGAAAGCTCCGACCCGCCAAAGGCAGAACGCTAACACGGGATGAATCCAGAAACAGCACAGCATCCTGCGGCAGCCATCGCGTCGTTACAATCCTGCAAACGCCAAAATCACTCTCGTAGATACTAATCATATCAGTGAAAGTCGTTTCGCTGGCTCCGTAGCTTCTGCTGTTGGCGATAAAGGCATTTATCTTTCGCTTCTGGAAGCCGCCGACAACAATCAGGTCAACATTCCCGTTGCTGTTTTCCCAAATCTGCCTGAGCATATAATTAATCGTTGCCTCGTCGAGGTTATCATCTGAAGGATGGCCAGTGTCGCCGTCGTGAAGAACGTTGGTCGATAGATGTGGAATAATACCCTTCATAGACCTTCTTACCGAGCCACTGCCTTCCGGATTACTCGCCGGCTGACCACCATTGATAACCGTATGTTCCAGGTCCCGAAGAAGCTCTCGAAGCCGTTCCTGCTTTTGATAATCCATCTCGTCAGCCAGCCCCAACTGGCTCGCAGCCATATCAGTTCCGCTCACCTCCACCGCAGCGGTAAATATCTGCGTGTAGTTGCCGCACCGGCTGCGATTGGTAAATCTCGCACCGGGCTTGTCCGCCCCTTCAAGAGCCGCATTACCAAGGATGTTGATTATCTGGTTGTCAGCCAGGTCCTCCGCGGTAGTGCCGCCGTATTCCCTAACCACTGTCAGCGTATTGCTGTCGATTCCGGTTACCAGCATCAATTCCTCGCTGCCTTCAACCTGAATCTGGTCGCCCACACGGAATCTGCTGCCATTATCAACCACAAAATCAGTATCGACATCCGGATCAGTATAGGTGCTGTCGTTGATTGCATCTTTGTTGGGCAAAAGTTCATCCTCAAGCCACTCGTGATGCGTACTGGTCGCCTCTCTCATCGGATCGCCTAAAGCATCCAGCAAAGGCGTCTCATAAGGTGAAATTATCCCGATTAAATCCGATACGTCCTCAGCCAACTCCGGCAGAGTCGTACCCGCTGAATATGTCGCTTTTCCTGTAAAAGCCATCTGTTTCTCTCCCTAATTTACTAATTCACTAATCATACAAAATTTCTTCGCAGTTTCAGATACTCCTGCAAATCTGTTCGATTACCTGTCGTTGCCGCTTTCTTCGCCGCCCTCTCAAGGATTGTCTGATTGTTTGTCATCCGGTCCTTCGCCCCCGCAGTCTTTTTTGCCGCCACAGTGGCGCCGGTTCCGGAGAACAGATGTTGCTTTTCTTTCTTCAACTGCTCAACCACACCGTCCAAATCCGCCTGTGTATCATCTTCTATTCTGGCCTTGGCAATTAACACAGCCGTTTCCAAATCGATTGCCCCCGTAGCAGCTAATTTCCGTATCAGCTTTTGTTCAAGCTGAATATCACTCAATTGCTCAGCCAACTTGGTAGCCTCCGATTTGGCCTCGGCCAATGCTTGAGCCAAAGTCTCAACCTTCTTCTCGGCACTCTGTGCCCTCTTGCGATACCGAATGGATTCGGACACCGGAACAAGTTTCAGGTTATCGTTTTCACCCTGTCCCGCTGCGTCTTCCGACAACATTATTTCGTCTGCGTCAATCTGACTCATAAAACCTCCTAACTAAGTGCATAAGTCATAAGTCCCCTTTTGCTCTTTTGCTCTTATGCTCTTGTGCTCTTTCGTAACCTAATTCTCTGAGCACCTGCTCAGTCGGCACGCCCAGCTCTTTCTTGATCTGGGCCTCTTTGAGCTTTTCCATCACATTTTCAGGCAGCGGGCTGGGAAAAATAATATCGACCTCTCTATCCGCCTGCCTTATCTTATAAACGTTGGCCCTATCAAGTATATCCAGAACCATCCTGGCTATTCTTCTCAGCCCATTGCCATATGTAAATTTCTTCCGCTCGGTCTTTGACAGCATCCCCATAAGTGTCAGTCTAAGCGCCACCGCACTTGTAAGGTTGCCGAGCTTGCTCTTCAAAACGCCGGCTACAAGTGGCGTTACCCCGCTCGCCTTATCCATCGCCTCTCTGATTTCCGCAATATGCATATCTTCACTTGGCGTCGCTGAATCGCCGCCGAACTCCTCGATAGTTGCCTCCGGATTGTCGGTGTACCACATCCTGCCGGGTGACACGGGCCTGTCCTCAAACCCCTCTATACCCTTGCCTAAGTACATCTTAAACGATTGGAACGTAATCCTGCTCGCCCTGTCACTCAGCCTGGTATTAAGCTCATCCTGCAGCGGTATCAGCGGCTCAACATCGCTCAGCCCCTCATAGTAGTATGGCTGAGCTATATTCTGTATATGCACCACCGGCAGAAAACCCCACGGCATCTCACCTTCCACCACCAGTTGGTTGTTCTCATACCGCTGCCACGCCGTCGCCGAAGTAATCTCCGTCACCGCAACAACCTCACGACTATCACCACCTCGCCTGCCCCCTGATATCAGTCTCGACAGAAAAGAGCTTTTCCTGTTCAGGGCGTTTCTCTTCTGGTGAAAGTGCTGCACGTAATATCTGATTTTTCTATAATCGTCCTCTTCCAGAACAGGCAGTGCTCTCGACGCTTCAATCAGTTCCAAGCCGATTGTTTGTGCTAATTGCAGCACATCTTCGAGGGAAAGACTTTGGGAGGAGGAAGAAATGTACTGTGTAATCTCATCGCCAGGCCTGACGAGACAATCGACAAAACCATACACGCTTCCGAGCACCGCCATATCCTGGAAAAATCCGATAGTACCGTTCGCCTCAAACACCGCCTTTAATATCAATTCGATTTCTCCGCGTTTTTGGCTATCCGGCGACTTGGAAACAAAACTAACCGGCTTTCCGAACAAAAAATCCACCGCCGCGTTTATCCGCCACGAAATATCGTTCTCGATTACCACCTCTTTTCGCTGCACATCTCGCAGCGCCCTTGCACCAAATACCCCCGCATTCGCCGAGTGAACCAGCCCGGTTATTCTCGCAGGCAGACCATACTCCTGTGCCTGTAGATAGCACCTGCCCAACTCGTTTACTTTCCTATCGCAAGCACCGGCGCCGCTGACATCCATCATTCGGTTCGTGTAGTATTCCCACAGCTTCGAAAAGTGCGCAGCAATATCTACCGAGCGCTCATCAACCAGCCACTCAAGGTAATCCGCGCTAAATTCGCTGTCCTCAAAGACACTAAGGTCAAATCCCATATCCTTTCCTTACTCCACTTCTTTTGAATTTCGAATTTTGGTCATTTGAATTTGTTTCGAATTTCGGATTTCGTACTTCGGATTTTCCTTTACTTCCTACCATTAGAGCTACTTGCGCGTTTGATGCGAAAAAAACGCTTGCGCCAGTGGTACTTCTTGCGCTAAGTTATTGCAGCAAAAGCAGTAAAAAATTTTTCAAAAATTCCGATTTTCCCCTCCAACTACCTGCGCTTTTGATTGAAATGAGACAATGAGCAAATGCGTAGATGAGTGAATGAGTATACGAGTAAATGACTCAAAGTGAGTATTTTTTGCTGTCATCCTGAGTCCGCCAAAGGCGGATGAAGGATCTGGCCTTAGCAAAGGATAAACGCATCAACGAACCATACGCACTATTTCCACCTTGCACCTGGGTATGGCAGCTAGAAATTTAGCACCATAGGACTTGTTGACTACGCGAGAGTCCAGAATAACCACAATACCCTTGTCTATTTTGTTTCGAATCAGTCGGCCAAAGCCCTGCTTGAATTTGATAATCGCTGACGGCAATTGATAATCATAAAAAGGATTGCCACCTTGTTCTTTTATCCGCTCAAGCCGGCCCGCCAGCAATGGCTGGTCAGGAACGGCAAACGGCAATCGAACAATAATCACATTTGAAAGCGCCTCGCCCGGCACATCAACACCTTGCCAGAAACTGTCCGTCCCAAACAAAATGCGACTGCCCTTACTCTTAAAACGCTTCAAAAGCACAGCCCTGTCGAGCCCCGCACCCTGCTGCAGCAGCTCAATATCATTCTCATCGAGCCACTCGCAAAGCCGCTCAGCAATGCTTCCGAGCATCTCATAGCTGGTAAAAAGCATAAACGCTCTGCCTTTTGTTTGCAGGATGTACTTTTTCACCACCTCAGCCGCAGCTCCAATAAAAGCTGATTCGTTCGGCTCCGGCAGGTCCTTCTCGATATAGACCGTAACTTGGCTTTCGTAATCGAACGGTGAGCCGACTTTGACCGCATCAAAATCATCCAGACCGATTCGCCCGGTAAAAAAATCAAAACCGCTTACCTCTCCCGCCGAGCCGCTGCTCAAAGTCGCACTCGTCAGTATCACCGATTCATATTTATCGAACAGACATCTCTTGACATCCTGCCCGACGTTCAGCGGAGCGCTTCTTAAACGGGTTGCTGCCCTTCTGTCACCGCTTACCTCAACCCAATAAACACAATCCGCCTGCTTCTGCATTAAAAAACAGTCTAAATCCTGTTCTAATGCTACACAGCGGTCGATGAACCGCACAATCTCAAATTTTTCATCTGCGTCTCTACTTTCCTTTGCCAGCCCGGCCAATTCCAATCGCAAACCCTTCAAATACCCATTGATTCTGTCGTCAACGAAATTTCTATAGCATCTGCCGTTGGTCTCGTCCTTCGTATCCTCGTACCAGTTCCGAACCTGCTTAAAGAAGACCTTTGCCTCCTTGTCTGCTTGGCCGACCATATCAATCGCTTTCT
>Ga0114919_10001635_pt1 | contig 17926 bp, 14 predicted proteins | sample BlataG_FD_88682 | JGI IMG/M metagenome (GOLD analysis project Ga0114919, IMG submission 88682) | Deep subsurface microbial communities from Black Sea to uncover new lineages of life (NeLLi) - Black_00105 metaG | ecosystem: Environmental > Aquatic > Marine > Oceanic > Sediment | place: Atlantic... | reverse complement strand
TCTTCTTGTAGGGGCGGGAGCGGGTGAAGGTGATGTGTTCTTGCTGGCAATAGCGCAGCAGGTTGGCATTGATGAACTCCGAGCCGTTGTCAGAGTCAAGGCCGAGCATAGGGAAAGGGAAGCGTTGCCGGGTGAGATGAATGGCAGCACTCACTGCCTTCTGGCCTCGGTTGGGCAGGGCCACGCATTCGGTCCATGCCGTAGCCACATCTGTGAGCACCAGGGTGTGCAGGTACTCGCCGCCAGTGGAGTCATTGCAATGGGCCACCAAATCGGCCTCAACGAAGCCTGGCCGCAGGTCGTCCCAATCAGCAAAGGTACGAATAGGGATGGCCTGCTTGAGCAAGGTACCTGGCTTGGTGGTGCCCAAGCCACGCCGTTTGTAGTGTGGGCGCTCGCTGTGCAACAAACGATCTGCAGTTGCCCGACTCATTGCCAGCAGCAGGTCGCGTGTTTCAGGACTTAGTTGGATCTCGTCGTGTCGCTCAAGGGCGGTCACAAACTCTTCCATGCAGGGGACCAGGCGTTTGCTGCAAATGCAGTTGGCAGCTCGCCATACCGTGATCAAAGCCGCCTTGACGGGCAAAGTGTAACGACGCTTGCCCCGCCGTTTGCGACGTCTGCAGGCCTGCGAGGGGTGATTGAGCAAATGAATGGCATACTTGCGATTGTAGCCCGTATTGGCTACCAACTCATCCAGGATGCGCTTCTTCTCAGGCCGCCTCGCCTTGTAATAGCGAGGGCGGACAGTGTCCACCAGTTCTCGTTTGCCTTTGAAACTCATCATGCCTCACTTCCTCCGATTGCCTGTTGTCCAGGTGATCGGTCAGAATCTACCATGAGGCAACGATTCCCGCAAAGTTAGATTTATCGTGAGGCAATTCGTTGATTTGACAAATCCTCAAGTCTGATATATAATGGCGTTGTGAGCAATTTCACTACCTGGGATCGCGGAATAGTGATTGCTCGCGGTAATAAGCAAGGACAATCACACGTTGTGCGACCAAAAATCTGTTAGGGAGGATCAAGTCAATGAAGAGAGTAGTTGTCGTTCTGTTCGCTCTTGCGCTGGTGACGTCGCTGGTTGCAGGTTGCGCCCAGACACCAGAGCCGACGGCCACACCAGTGGCGGCCGCACCGACTGCGGAGCCGACGCAAGAGGTCGAAGCGGAGCCGATCATCATCGGCGGCATTACCGACCTTTCGGGCAACGGTTCAGTTCTGGGCAACGCGGTCAATAAAGGTTGGCAGCTTGCTGTTGCTGACATCAACGCTGCAGGCGGAGTGAACGGCCGCCCACTCAAGCTCATCACCTACGACTGCAGGAGCGATCCGCACGAAGCGATTACCCTGTTTACCCGTCTCGCCGATGTCGATGGTGCGTCCATCGTTGTCGGGCCTCCGTTCTCGAATGTGGGTCTGGCTGTTGCGCCGGTGGCAGACGAGAAGGGTCTTGTGTTCTTCGGCCAATTTGGCGACCCGCGCTGTATGCTGGGTGAGAACCTTGATTCTTTACACCCCTACATGTTTCTGGTTCAGCCGTCCGCGATTCAGAGCGGGATCATCGGGGGCGCGTATCCGTTTGAGGAGCTGGGCTTCACGAACGCTGCCGTTCTCATCGCCGAGGACCACAGCTACTGCTGTACGCAAGCCAACGCGTTTATGGAGTATGCCGAGGATGTGGGGATTGACATTCTTAAAGTGCAGAAATGCAAGATCGCCGACACCGACTTGACGGTTCAGCTGACAGCGATCAAGAACAGCGGCGCCGAAGTCCTGTACAACGCCTGCAACACGCAGCTTCTGGTGATAGCGACGAATCAGATGTACCAGATGGGTATGGATATCGTTCAGTGCGGGAGTCTTGACTTTAGCACCCCCTTTGCGACGCTGGTATCCGATCCCGCAGCGGCGAGCAATATCTACTTCCCGGTTAACCTCGACATGGAGGATCCCAGCCTGGACGCGGTTGAAGCTGACTACATTGCAGCGTTCAACGAAGAGCCGACCCCCAAGTCCTGGATTGCCTATGACAACGTGCTGATCATAGCCGCGGCCATCGAGAAGGCGGGCAGTGACGACCGTGCGGCAATTCGCGACGCGCTGGAGACCATCTCGGGTGTGGACTGCTTGATCACCCACAACTTCCGGATGGATCCCGAGACGCACATGCCGTTGGGTCTTGAGATGTGCATCTACAACATCGAGAACGGCGAGTACACCAACACGGGTTGGTTTGTTCCCGACTATCTGAAGTAAGCACGGTTTGTGTCATAAGCAGCAAATTACTTGCCCCCGCCCTATGAATAGGGCGGGGGCAAGTAATTACAGCGCTCTTTCGCTTGGGCGCTGACAGGAGGGGACCTCTTTGAACGTCAGCTACTACTTGCAGCTGCTGATAGGTGGTATTTCCAATGGCGCAATGTACGCAGTCATTGGGGTGGGCTGGGCATTGATATTCAGCATCCTGAAATTCTCAAACTTTGCACATGGCGGAACCATGGTATGTGCTGCCTACCTGGGTATGCTGGCGACCAGAGTTGTTGGCGCAAATCTTTGGCTGATCCTGATCTTCGCTGCGCTGTGCGGCGGAATAATCAACATATTCGTGGAACTCATCAGCTTTCATCGTCTTCGCCAGTCCTCAAAGCAAGTGCTTCTCTTCTTTGTTTCCTCGATTACGATGGGCATGCTTTTGCAGAATCTGATTGCACTCAGGTTCAGCGGGATTTTCTACTCTTATCCGAACTTCTTTAAGCAGCGATTTGTCACCGTTGGCAGTGTCAGTTTTGACATGTCCAACTTTATGATGCTGGTGGTTTCGACCGTCGTGATAGGCATTTTGGTACTGGTATTGCAGAAGACCCGTCTCGGCATTGCCATTCGTGCGCTGTCGATGGATGCGCGCACCACAAGCCTCATGGGGATCAACGTCAACTTGGTTGTTATGGTGACCTTCTTTGCGGCGGGCGCGCTTGCTGGAGTTGCGGGCGTGTTCGTCGGAATCCGCACTATCCTTTCGCCTCAGATTGGCGGACTGTATACTGTAAAGGGCTTTATGGTCTGTGTCATCGGCGGGCTCGGCAGTCTTAACGGCGCTCTGTTTGCTGCGTTGCTCCTCGGTCTGGTCGAAACGGCGTTTTCGGTCATTCTCGGCACCAGTCTAGCGCCGGTCGGCACCTTCTTCTTCATGCTTATCCTCTTGTTTCTCCATCCACAGGGTCTTGCGGGGACCTTCGCAGCCGAGAAAGCCTAAAGACCAGCCTATCTTTGCCAGGCATGAATCGGTCTGGCGATCCGGTTCGACGAAGGATTCCATCGCTTGTATGATTTCCTTTGAGAACGGGGATTCACTACAAGCGATCTCACGAAACGCAGCACAGTGTAGAATAGCGCTCACCCTTGGCACTCGAGGGGACCGATAGACCTGACAGATGAAAAAAGGGCATTACTCGAGCCGCTGACTCCGGGAAAGTAACGACGTCCCAGTGGCAGGCGTGGCCGCCCTTGGCGAGACCCGCACGACGTGCTGAACGGGGCTCTTGGGATTCTCAGAGCCGGTGTGCGCTGGTCGGATTTAGCAGAGCGATACCCACCATACCAGGGTTGCCACCGCGGCTTCCTGAGCTGGGTGCGAGTAGGTGTGATGGAAGTCATCTTAGGCACTTTGCCACAGGACCTGAAGGAGCGCGGGGTCTGGATGGACGGGAGTGTTTCATTGGCGCCACGTTTGTGGTCGCCGAAGAGGCGCCACTGGGGTGGAAAAGGCCAAGCCGAGCAAAGGTTCGCAGCTCATGGCAGCGGCAGACCGCACTGATTCTTCCTATCGCCGTATGCGTTAGAGGTGCTAGCGCGCATGAAGTGACCCTGGTGGAGACGAGAACTGGGGGCCTGTTTTGCCCCTGAGAGGTCAAAGCGCCGGATCCGGGACCGGGCGTATGACAATGATCCGTAGGATGAGCAGTTGGCTGAGCAAGGGATCGGCATGATCGCGTCGCATAGACGCAATCGTCGCAAGCCAAGGACGCAAGACGGCTCAAAGCTGCGGCGCTGGAAGGTGTCATCTGGCCAACTATTTCGGGTCTGTTCAACTCGCATCATTCTGCTCAGACACTGTCCATGAGATGGGTTCTAGGAAGAGACGGGATAATCACTCAGTCCGTACTTGACTAGAACAAGAAAGATGTATGCGCTTCAAGTAGTAGAGTATGGCATTGATATGCAGCAGATAGTGACAATGGCTTGATCTACTGCTTATGAAGAGTCAAGCGAAAGGTCTCCAGAATGGAAGAAGATGCGGTCTTGTACGCGAATCGATATATTCAGCGATTGGTGAAGGAGCTTGAGGCGCTGTCCACCGAAAAAATCGCCGAGATCAGCACAGTATTGCGCCATGCCCAGCAAAGTACGAAGAGAGTCTACGTATTTGGCAACGGCGGCAGCGCTGCAACAGCCTCGCATATGGCATGCGATTTCTGCAAGAACACATACGAGCCTGAGCAACCGCGTCTGAAAGTAATCAGCCTGGTGGACAGCCTTGCCAGATTAACTGCTTATGCCAATGATGAGGGATACGAGAATGTTTTCTCAGAACAACTGCTCTCTCTAGCTGAAGCGGGAGATATCGCGATTGCGATTTCTTGCTCAGGGAATTCTCCCAATGTACTGAAAGGAATTCAGACCGCTAGACAAATGGGCTTGAAGACAATTGGACTGACGGGTTATGAAGGTGGCGAATTAGAGAAGATGGTAGATATCTGCCTGGTCGCAGCTTCTGGCAGTATGGAAAGGATCGAAGATATCCATCTTGTAGTCAACCATATTCTCACCGGTCTCTTGCGCAATGCATCTCATTATGAGTAGTTAGAGGCCAAGATCAGATCGTTATGAGCCCCAGTGAGACGAGAGTCCTCACATTAGATTTCGGTGGGACCAAACTCGCTGCAGCAGTGGTAGACACAAGAGGTGGAGAAATCTGTTCATTCTTGCGTCGTCCTACGCCAATCCTGCAGGATGTAACAGCCTGTATTACAACCATGTTTGATATGGGCAGGCAGGCGCTAGAAGAATGCGGCTTGTCCACCCCTGCACGGGTGGGCATCAGCTTCGGCGGTCCTATCTCAGCCGACCGAAAAGAAGTCTTAATGTCATGTCATGTAGCAGGCTGGGAAGGCGTTCCCTTACCGAAACTTGCCAGTGAGGCTTTTGACTGCCCCGCAGAAATGGATAATGATGCCAATGCTGCAGCTTTGGGATCATGGTATTTTGACACACACACTGAACCTGATGATATGGTCTATGTCCAAATCAGCACGGGGATTGGATCGGGATTAATCCTGAACCGCAACCTATTTCGAGGTGGCGGAATGGCTGGGGAGATTGGACATATCACTGTGATACCTGATGGGCCCGAATGCATGTGTGGCAAACGAGGTTGTCTTGAAAGTCTGTGCGCCGGTTGGGCATTAGCCCGGGACGGACGAGAAGCCTTAGAAAAGGCCTCAAAAGACAGTGCACTGTACCAGTTATGCGAAGGTGACCCGTCACAGATCGATGTGCAACTGTTAATCCAGGCGGCCCGAAGAGGCGATTCGCAGGCAAAGGCAATTGTCAATCGGGCATTTACGGCTCTGGGAATTGCCATAGCGAATGTGATTTCGCTTCTTGACCCTCAGGTCATTGTGTTGGGGGGTGGGGTAGCTCGGGCTGAAAAGGAAATGCGTGCGGTCCTTGATCCAGTCATCAGGCGTGAATTGTATCCTCCATTCAGGGAACGGTATAAACTACGGTTCTCACATCTGAATGGAAAAGAAACCCTATTGGGCGCTGCACTTTTGCATGAGTAATCAGCGGCCGTCGGGTCAGCAGCTTCGGTTCAACTGCTTGTAAGTATCATCAGCCTATTGACTTTGCTTAGATGATCAGGGTCATTCCCGACGGACTACCCATCATTTGAATACGCCAAAGCCGAAATTGGCCTAAAGAGATGATCCGAGAGGCTTTGACGAAAGGAACAAATCTGCAGATCTACGTGATAGAGAGTGTTGAAAGGCCTGTTTGTCAGCGCGAAGCCTATCGTAAGTATGGCGTGGTAATCTCTTTCTCAATGTCATTATGAGATTGCCTCTGGACAGGCTAGTACTGGTTGTTAACCCTTGCCGGCCACAGCTACATTGTATTAGTAGAAAGAGGTGAGAGTGTCCGCAGCGTACCTGAACTACATGTTCTCCTTTCTCATCAACAATGTCTTCATTTTGATGATAGGAATGCTGGGCGTGTACGTCCTCACAGGTCTTACCGGGATGTTCTCAATGGGACAGGCCGCGTTTATGGCCGTTGGCGGCTACACAGCGGCCATGTTGTCAAAATACCTGAACATGCCGCTTCTTGTTACTGTGCCTGCGGCCGTGTTCATGGGCGCACTGTTTGGCTTGTTGATTGGCATACCTGCTGTGAAGCTGCGCCGCGACTATGTTGCGATCGTCAGCCTCGGCTTTGGCGAGGCACTGGTTGCGTTTCTCAACAACTCCGCCAGCATCACTGGCGGAGCGCTGGGGCTTACGGCAATCCCGAAGTACACGACCAAACCCATGATTGTTGCTGTTCTTGTATTGATCATCGTCTTTGTTTGGAACCTCAAGAAATCTCGCTTCGGTCGCCAGTGTATCGCCATCAAGAGTGACGAGCTCGCTGCCGCCTCCATGGGCATAAACGTTGCGCGGGTCAAGCTGCTGGTCTTTACGTTGGCGGGTGCCATCTCGGCGCTGGGCGGTAGTCTTTATGTGCACACAACACGCTACCTCGACTCGGCGGCATTCGGCTGGGATCAGTCGTCGATGTGGATTGTGATTGTGTTCTTCGGTGGAGTGAACAGCCTTACAGGCTCCATCTTTGCGGGAATTATTCTCGGACTCATCCCCGAAATCCTGCGCTTCTCGAACGAGATGCGTATCGTGATCTACTGTATCGTGGTGCTTTTCATTGTCAATTTCCGCCCGCAGGGGCTTTTCGGCGAGACCGAGCTGGACGCAAAGACCATCAAGCGCGCTGCGCGGTCGCTGGCGGGATTCTTCAGAACAAGCCCTGTCGCTCATGCTAACGGCGCAAGCTAGGGCAAGGACAATGGTGTTTGAGATGCTGCTTGAAATCGACAATCTCTCCAAGAGCTTTGGCGGCGTCCAGGCCGTAAGAGACGTTTCCCTGTCGGTGGACAGCAACCAAATTGCCAGCATCATCGGTCCGAACGGCGCCGGAAAGACGACCATCTTCAATCTGGTTTCCGGCATATACCCAGCCGACGCGGGCGAGATTCTCTTTATGGGGACAAACATCGTCGGCAAATCGCAGCACGAAATTGCTCGCCTGGGCGTTTCGCGCACCTTCCAGAACATCCGCCTCTTCAAAGGACTTACAGTTCTTGAGAATGCAATGACAGCCCTTGACGCCGGCAGCGACTATTCGGTGTTCAGCGCAATGCTGACATTGCCCAACAGGCGTCGAACTGACAAGGCGAACATGCTCCGTGCACTTGAGGCGCTTGAAATCGTAGGGCTGACCAGGTACCAAGATGAACAGCCAAGCAACCTGCCCTACGGATTACAGCGCCGAGTTGAACTCGCGCGCGCCATCGTCAGCGAGCCCAAGTTGCTGATGCTGGACGAGCCTGCGGCGGGGCTCAACCCCAGTGAACTAGCGGCGTTTATCAGCCTCATCGCTGAACTAAAGCAACGATTCCATTTCGGAATCCTTGTCATCGAACATCGCATGCAGGTGGTCAACGAGTTGTCGGAGCATATCTACGTACTCAACTTCGGCAATCTCCTGACGCATGGCAAACCGGAAGAGGTGTGTAACAACCGCGAGGTCATCGAGGCGTATATCGGAGAGGACGACAACGGTGCTAAAGATCAAGAACCTCTGTGTCAATTATGACCACATAGTTGCCCTCGACAACGTATCGTTTTCAGTCGAAGAAGGATCGGCCGTTTCGATCATCGGATCGAACGGGGCCGGCAAGAGCACGCTTCTCAACACGATATCGGGCGTTGTCAAGCGGCGAAGTGGCGAGGTTCTCTTAAATGACAAGCCACTTCCAACTTCCCCCCATAAGGTTGTGCAGGCAGGCGTTGTCCAGGTTCCAGAAGGGCGCCGCGTCTTTGTGAACCTCACGGTTACCGAGAACCTGATTATGGGCGGCTCGCGCATCAGTTCCTCTGCCGCGAACAGAAAGATACCCGAAATGTACGATCTCTTTCCGATCTTGGGCGAGCGGCGTTCGCAGCTGGCGGGAACACTGTCCGGCGGAGAACAGCAGATGCTGGTCATCGCACGCGGTCTTATGGCCGAGCCTGAGATTCTGTTGTTGGACGAACCGAGCCTCGGACTTGCGCCCCTCATTGTCAATCAGGTTTTTGAAATCATCACAGGGATCATTCAATCGGGCATCACGGTTCTGCTGGTGGAGCAAAACGCCCGCAAGGCCCTGATGATTTCCGACTACACCTATGTACTGGAGAACGGCAGAATCGTGAAACAGGGCAAGTCCGCCGATCTCCGGAAGGACGACGAAATCAAGCGTGCATATCTCGGAGCATAACGAGGGAGGGGCGGCGTGACGGAACAAAGGAAGATAAATGTCGGCGTAATCGGAACTGGAGCCATCGCGCAAATTGCCCATTTCCCGATTCTTGCATCTATGCCGGAAGTGGAGATTGCCGCCGTGTACAGCAGAACTTTTGACCATGCGAAGCGTGCCGCCTCCCGTTTCGGTGCAAAGAAAGCCTGCAGAACATTCGACCAGTTTCTCAACACTGACCTTGACTGTGCGGTGCTTTTGACCCCTAAAACAGTCCGCTCAGAATATCTCCTGCCCCTGCTCGATCGCAAACTCGATATCCTCTGCGAAAAGCCGCTTGCCATGACCCTGCGCGAGTGCGCCCTTTTGGCGGACGCTTCGGCAAAGTCGGGACAACTGCTCATGGTTGCCTTTAACCGTCGCTTTGCGCCCTGCAACGCTCGCGCCTTGGCGGCGTTCGGCGACAAGCGCCCCCACATGGTGATTGCGAACAAGAGTCGCGAATTCAAAGAGTTCCGCGCAACCCTTGAGAACTCCATCCACATGGTCGACTTGTTGCGTCATATTCTAGGTGAATCTGACAGTGTTGAAGCTCGCTCGGTGTTCACCGATCCGTTCTATGAGGATTTGTGCACGGCGCAGCTCGGATTCCAAGACGGCGGAATCGGTCTGCTGGCCGCCTCTCGCGAGGCGGGACAATGGCGGGAGCATGTCGAGATGTACGGCGGTGGTATCACTGCAATCAGCGACAATCTCGACAGCTACAAGGTCATCTATCCCGACCGAGAGGAAGGTCAGACTATGACGCCGCTTGATAAGGGCTGGTGCACCGTGGTGCACCGCCTCGGCTTCGAAGGCTGTGTGAAGCACTTTTTCCACTGTGTCAAAACGCGCGAAAAACCGCTGACCAGTGCCGAGGATGCTTACAAAACCCACGAGCTCATGGACAGAGTACTGAGAGCGGCGGGCCTTCCCGACCTTTCACGAGATTGGAGTGATTTCAAATGATGAAGATATCCGGACACACAATGGGCACACCTGAATACAGCCTTGACGAGGCGATTGCACTCTTCGCCCAGATCGGTCTTGACGGCATTGAGATAATCGTACAGACCGACGGCTACCCATGTGCTATCCCTGTTACGGCGAGCGACGCCGAAGTGCTATCGGTGAGGGATAAAGTCAAACGTGCCGGTTTGTTGGTTGCAGGACTCACACCCTATCTCAGCCTGTATAACAGCCTTGACGAGAGAGTGCGCCAAAAGGAATGCGCCGACCTGAAGCGAATCATCAAGATGGCAGCGCTGCTGGACTGCCACCACATTCGCGTTTACGGTGGCAAATTCGTAGACGGAGAGACCGACGAGGATGGCAACAAACTGAAAGCACTTGTAAAGTCGATGCGCGAATGCGGCGACTATGCCGCAAAACACGACGTCAAGCTTTGCTTGGAAAACCACTTTGGCACCATGACTACTACCGCCACCCGAACCGCGGAAATCTTGGATGAGATCGATCACTCCCATGTCGGCGCACTCTACGATCAGGCGAACATTGCCTTTTTACCCGCCGAGGAATATGAGCAAGCAATCGAAGTGCAGAAAGACAGGATATTCTTCGTTCACTGCAAAGATCTCGTATACCGCGGTGGAAGCCCCCAAAAGCCCAAGTTCGCGACGCTGTCCAGCGTCGACGAATCGGAGCGCACGGTGCATTCCCGCATTCCGGGCGAGGGAATCCTTGACTGGCCCTCCATTCTCAAAAAGCTGAAAGAAATCGGTTACGATGGTTGGGTTTCACTGGAATACGAGCGTCGATGGCAGCAGATTGACCTGCCCGATGCCTCGGTCGGAATGCCGCGCGGCGCAGAGTACATTCGCAACATCATCAGGAAGCTATAGGGAGACTGTAGATGGATAAGAGCGTTTCTTATGCCGGGATACAGCTCGCGCACCCCATCATTGCTGCCTCGGCGGGCACAACCCGCGACGCCGAACAGGCGGTGAAGTGTGAGGATAGCGGTTACAGCGCGGTTGTCTTGAAATCGGTGCAGGAAGAAGTTATCATGCGCTACAATCCCTTTCCCCGCTTTGCCATACTGCGCAGCGGCGTAAGCGGTTACAAGTCGACCACCTTTTACTGTAGCGAACAGGCTTACTACGGCGATCTCGACGACTACGCCGAAACGGTGCGCCGCTCCAAGGAGCGGGTTTCTATTCCGGTCGTCGCCAGTGTCAACTGCATTAACCCCGAAAGCTGGCCGCATTACGCCTCGGTTTGTGAACAAGCTGGAGCTGATGCTATGGAGATTGTGCCCAGCTGTCCTTTCGGTCTTCTAATGCGCGACCCCTCAAATGACAATCACTCCATTGCGCTCGCTGCACTTAAGGCGTGCAAACAGAAGGTTAAGATTCCGGTGATCCCCAAGATGACCGGGCAGCTTGCGAACCCGTTGTATACAGCAGTTTGTCTGGATGAGGCGGGCGCGGATGGTCTGACGATGATTAATCGCTCCACTGGCATCGAAATTGACATCGAAACCCAGAAGCCAATTCTGTTTGGTGGTTTTGCGGGACATGGTGGCAGTTGGGCGCTCAACTCTAGACTGCGCTGGATTATCGTGACTTATCCGCAGGTGAAGGCTCCCATCAGCGCAACGGGAGGCATCATGACGGGCAGTGACACCATCAAGTGTCTCCTGGTCGGCGCAAATACCGTCCAGATTGCAACTGTTGTCTATCTTAAGGGTTACGAGCATGTGCAGACAATGCTCACGGAAATTGATGACTATATGGAGCGCAAAGGCATCGAAAAGCTCGCCGACATTATCGGTCTTGCAGGCAAGAATATGCTTACCATCGAGCAGTACGACCGCAAGACTCGCTACTTTGCGTCCTGCGAGAAGGAATCGTGTGTTGCCTGCGGGCGATGCGAGAACGTATGTATCTATGACGCCATGGAGTTCGCGGACAACAAGCCCGCCATCAGCCGCGAAAAATGCGATGGGTGTGGGCTGTGTGCAAGCGTCTGCCCCGTGGGCGCCATCAAATTGAATGTAAAGGAGTAGCGACAATGGCAAGCAAGAAAGAGGTGCGTGAGACAGGCGGAATCTTCAATATCTTCGAAGGTTACAACTGGGCAAAATCGACGGGTCTTGACGTTCATCTGGTGTTGACGCCACGCCTGGGTTCGCACAACGTGGGCATTACCAGCGGCGTACACGAGCCGGGCATGGAGTTTGAGCCTCATGTCCATCCGCTGTCGGAGGAGCTCGTTTTCTGCTTTGAGGGAGAAGGCGAATTCTACTTGTATGACAAGTGGATTCCTGTAAAGGCGGGCGACGTTCTTTATGCACCTCCGGGTGTTCTTCATGGAACCAGAAAGCCCGCCGGCAGTGAAGGCAGATTTGTCACCATTGGCGTCGCGACCCCGCCCCAACTCGATCTGTACAACCGAATCGGATATGATGTGCTCGAAGAGGATTAGGGAAGCTGTTGCGGGTACCAGTGCCTGTGATCAGTTGGACGCATGTATCACAGTCGCGTATATCCTCCTTACGAAGACCTAGGTTGGAAGTGCGTTCTCGCTGGCGGCGGGAAGGCAGAAATCGCACAACTTTCCCCATGCCGCAGTCGCGTTTGGCCAGACTGAACCAGCGCTCGCAGATGTCGGCATGTTAATTCTCCTTATTCGGGCTTGCAAGCCGAGTACGCTATCCCCGGATTTGTATATCGGACATCGGCAAGTGCCAGTTTCCCGCCCTTTTGAGGTTCTCTTGCATAGGTTCTGGCATGAATCGGCTCCAGAGTCGGTAGCGATGCGGAATGCGTGGAAGAGCCCTGAAGAATGGGCATACACGAGTAGCTACAGAGAGAAGAAGCGGAAGGTTGGATATGAAACTGCGTTATGGCATGGTTGGCGGCGGACAGGGTGCATTCATCGGCGATGCGCATAGAAAAGCGCTCAACATTGATGGCAAGGCTGCATTGGTGGCAGGCTGCTTCTCCCGCTCCTATGAGAACACGATGGCTACGGGCGCCGAACTTGGCATCGACCCCGAGCGTTTGTACAAGACCTTTGATGACATGGCAAAGGCAGAGGCAGCGCGCGAAGACTGCATCGATTTCGTAGTTGTTGTAACGCCGAATTATCTACACTACCCAGCGTGCAAGGCGTTTCTGGAGGCGGGCATTCATGTCGCCTGTGATAAACCACTGGCCATCAATAGCGTGCAGGCCTGTGAACTCGAGAGGCTGGCGAAAGAGAAGGACCTGCTCTTCTTGGTCACCTATACGTACATGGGACATGTGACTGCAAAGCACGCCAAAGAGATCATCAAAGCGGGCGAAATCGGCAAGATCCGCACTGTCGTTGCCGAGTATCCGCAGGGGTGGCTCGCTTGCGAAGGTGAATGGGGCGGCAAACAGGGGGCTTGGCGTTGCGATCCGGCCCAATCCGGAAGCACCAATTGCCTTGGCGATTTGGGGACGCACATCGAGAATGCGGTGGCGACCATGACCGGCCTTAAGATCAAACGCGTTCTTGCCAAGATGGATGTACTGGTTCCTGGCCGCGTGCTGGATGATAATGACTTTGTAATGGTTGAGTACGAGGGCGGTGCTACCGGCATGTATTGGAGCTCTCAGGTGGCAATCGGCCATGACAACAGTCTGCGCGTGCGCATTTACGGTGACGAGGGCTCCATTCTCTGGTTCCAGGAGGAGCCCGAAAAGATCATCGTCATCAAGCAAAACGGGGCGCCCCTCGCTGAGCATCACAGAGGCTATAGCTCCATCGCACCGGCTGCTGAAAAATACAGCAGGCTTCCCAGCGGGCATCCTGAGGGTTGGCTAGAGGCGATGGCGAACCTGTATCGCAGCTTTATGGAGTGTATCCATGCCAAGCGTGACGGCAGCTTCACCAATGACATGATTGACTTCCCAACCGTGAGCGACGGCGTTGAAGGCATCAAGTTTCTGGAGGCCTGTCTCAAGAGCTCGGCAAACGGCAATGTCTGGACGGAGCTGTAAGGACGGTTTCAGAATCTGCGTTTAGAACCACTAGTAGAATGGCTGAGGAGGATTTCCGAATGGCAAGACCTGTTACGCTTTTCACAGGCCAATGGGCAGACCTTCCCTTGGATGAAATGTGTAAGCTGGCCAAACAAATGGGCTACGAGGGCTTGGAAATCGCAACCTGGGGACACCTCAGTGTTCGTAAGGCTGCTATGGATCCTGCGTATGTTAAGGGAATCAAAGACACACTGGCTGAACATGATTTGGGTTGCTGGGCAATTAGTGCCCATCTAGCCGGACAGTGCGTCGGAGATCTGTGGGATCCTCGTCTTGATGGTTTCGCGCCTGCGGAGCTTGCTGGGAAACCGACGGAGATCCGCAGGTGGGCGATACAAGAGGTGAAGTACAGCGCAAAAGCAGCGCATGAGCTGGGCGCCAAGGTCGTGACCGGCTTCATGGGCTCCCCGATCTGGAGGTACTGGTATTCCTTCCCTCAGACCACTGAAGAGATGATTGAAGCGGGTTTCAAAGAGATCTATGATCTGTGGACACCCATCTTTGACGAATTTGACAAATATGGCACAAAATTCGCTCTGGAAGTACACCCTACCGAAATCGCATTTGACTACTACTCTGCGGAGAGGCTGCTGGAGGTGTTCGATAATCGTGAGACCCTGGGTTTCAACTTTGATCCTTCCCACCTTGTCTGGCAGGGCGTGGATCCGGTTGTCTTCCTCAAGGAATTTGTGAACAAAGTCTACCATGTCCATGTGAAGGACGTATATGTTAATCTTGACGGCAAGAACGGCATCCTCGGTTCGCACATCAAATTCGGTGATCCGCGCAGGGGTTGGAACTTTGTATCTCCCGGCCACGGCGACGTCGATTTTGACAAAATCAATCGCGTGCTCAACTGGGGGGGGTATCAGGGGCCTCTCTCGGTCGAATGGGAAGACTCCGGCATGGATCGCATCTACGGGGCGACCGAGGCCTGCGAGTTCGTCAAGAGGATTAATTTCGCTCCCTCAACAATCGCGTTCGACGATGCGATCAAGAATGATTAAAGAGTAGAATGAATTGATTGGCAGAGATTGCGCATGAATCAAGAGGCAATAGATGTTCACTGGTACTGTGTTCTTGTCCTTTTGCGAGATCGGTGTCTGCACTGATACGGCGTTCAGCTTATTGTTCAGCCTCTTCGATTTACAGCGAAGCCTGAGCTCTTGTTTTTGCACCTTTGTGCGGGCTCTATCCATTGTTTGCACATTGGCGGCTTCGCAACATAGGGCCGCGGAAGAGTGATTGCTTATTGCAGGAAGTAGAGTGTTGTCACCAGATGTCTGTCCGCGCCGAGGGAAAGAGGCTCCTTGGCCCTGCGCTCGGCGACGTGGGCCAGGTCGTGGAGGTCTTGCGTCAGTCTGTGGTACTCGCTGAGTGAAACGAGCAACGCTACTTTCCGGCCTTTCGCATCTATCACATTCCGCTCTTGCGATTCAGCCGTCTTGCACCAGCTCCTCGCCCATTTGCGGATTCAAAGAGAAGGCTGGGGGACAGGGATTCGAACCCCGGCTTGCTGATCCAGAGTCAGGTGGCGCGTCGCGCACCGAGGGCAGCTGGTCCTCTGGCCACGAGGTCAGTGCTTGTTTCAGTGAAGCCCTGAGACCATGTCCGTGGCCTTGAACGGATTGGCCTGCACTCGGAACTCCACCCACACAACCCAGAATCGGCCCGTGGGGACCCGAGTTTGTCGCTCATGGCTGGACTTCGACCAACGTAGTTGCAGCTTCGATCACAGACGCTGATTTGGCAGCAGCCCTGAGTCTGTGGAGCTACGGTCTTCGCTGAATGGGGTCGGGATTAGGCCGCATATCCACGGCTTGATCTGGAACGTACCAATCAGCTCCTTGAAACGCCACTGACATAGTGTTTGGAGCTTCAAGGGATGTTCTTTTGGAGACTATGCTTGAGGCGTCCATCCGGCAGTTGAAACACGTCATACAAACCCTCACGGCAAGGGTAGTAGGTGCAGTTTCTGAAGATTACTGCACGGGGTTGTCAAATGCCGCCCTCATTCTGCCACCCATAGTCGGGTGGTGTCTACCACCTGGCGAGTGTGGCGGCTGGTTAGTTGTCAGCGGGCGAGGCTGTGGGTTGGCCATCGGCCTCCTTTCTACGCTCGCGTTGGCGGTGGTTTTCTCCGCGGATGATCAGGGTATGGGCATGGTGAGTGAGACGATCCAGGGCCGCACTGGCGAGCAGGTCATTGGCAAACAGGTCAGCCCATTCCTCGAAGGCGCGGTTGCTGGTAATGATGAGTGAACCGCGCTCGTAACGTTCGCTTATGATGTCGTAGAGGTCTTGAACGGCCTGTGCCGAGAGTGGTTGCAGGCCGAAGTCATCGAGGATGAGCAGGTCGGCGTTCATGACTCTGGCCAGCAAGCGTGAATACGTGCCGCTGGCGCGAGCGGCGTGCAGGCAGGTGTCCACGAGCCCCCTTGGCACTGATCTCGCTCGCCCCCCATCTTCTTGGAGAGGCTCTCCACCGTTACATGTGCGCTTCGAAAGCTCCAGGGCATGCGAGGAGGCAGATCCCGGCTTCTGTCGGTTTCACCTCGAGGGTATGCATTATGGTACCTCTAGCCGATAGAGCTCGGAAGCCGGGGCTGTTGATATGGACTTCAGAGCTCTGACCGAAACGTACAGGGGAGTGAAGTGCCCAATCTGTCGGTGGTTTGTGCGTCACGAGCGCACGAAGAGGCCGGTCACGTCGTGCGGACGTGTCAAACAGCCCGTGGATGGCGCACAGCCTCTGTGGGAGAGATGGGGGTGCGCTCTCTGCTCACGGCCTGCAGACGATGCTCGTACGCCTCGGACGCCGTGAGGGGGCCTCACGTTGTGCACCACACCGGTTCCGCTGCACCTTCTCTCTGTGGGTGCTGAGCGATGGCTGCGGTTTGCACTTATCGCGGATGTTGATCGCGCACAGCTCCCTAGCGGTGCTGCAGCGGTACCTCGATCTGGTTGGTGACGGCATCGAGGGGGCACACGTGGCGCACAGCCCAGGACTCTAGCACACGTCAGCTGCTCTCGGACTCACGCGTATGCGCTCGCCTCCAGATGCTATTGTCCTTTTGCAGACTCGCCTCATCTTGGCTATAATGTCAGATGGAAGCGGTTCTCCGACGACTAAGTTGCCTGTTGGAGCGTGCCTAGGTGATGGCGCCAGCTGAGCAGGGGCAGGAAAGAGCACCTGCCATGCTGGCGTGAGGCATGGGCTTGGCTTCTCGGAATCGGACCCGGATTTGCGTGAGCACTTTATGCTGCAAATCCCGAACCACAATATCTTGTGGTATTAGCTACCTGGACATACTACATCTTGTGTTTCGAGCTCAGTTGGCAGAGCTCCTGCCTTCCAAGCAGGTTGTCACGGGTTCGAGTCCCGTCGCCCGCTCCTACCGTGTGTAGTACGCCTCCAGGCAAGATGCCAGAGCAGGTTGTGGTGGTGAACCCCCAGCGTGCTCATGCCCCCTTTTCTCGGCCTCCCCGCAGAAGTTCGTCCGGCACATTCGCCAGGAAGCAGGAGGGCTGGCCCTGAGAATAGCTCAGATAGAGCAGGTCTCGAGCACGGGTCATGGCCACGTACAAGCGTCTCCGTTCTCGATCCAGGTAGTCTTCCAGCTCCTCGTTCTGCAATGTCCGGTTGTCCCTGGGCACATATAGGCCATCTGTTACACCAAGTACAAACACTACTGTGAATGTCAGCCCTTTGGCGCTGTCAAAGGTGCCATATTTAACAGCGCTCCCCCAATATGAGCTTGTCGCCTTCTGCAGATCAGACAACTCCACGTGGGGGGACAAGTAGAGTTTGATGAGGTCTGCATAGGGTCGCTGCCAGCGGTAGATGAGCGCAAAATCAGAATCTGCATACCCTCGCTCTTTCTTCAGGCGAGCGATTTCGCTCATAACCCAACATACTTCGGCGTATGGGGTAGCAAAGCCGTGCAGCCTTGGCACATCACCACGCCGCTCGGAGAACTCCGGTTCGGGAGCTTCTGCGTCCGCCTCATCCATGTTGTCGAGACGCACACCCGCCACCATAGCGTGCGCCGCGCGCAGGATTTCCCGCGTATTGCGAAAGCTCTGGGACAGCAGGGCGCCCCGCCCAATGATGTCAATACCCAGCGACTTTAGCGCATAGCCACCGGGATAGATACGCTGCAGCCCATCCCCGACGAGAAAAAGGTCGTTTGGCCCCGAGGGAACAATCCGACGGATCAGGTGCATGGCGGCCTGAGTCAGGTCCTGGATTTCATCCACCACAGCAGCTACGTATGGT
>Ga0114919_10001634_pt1 | contig 17929 bp, 18 predicted proteins | sample BlataG_FD_88682 | JGI IMG/M metagenome (GOLD analysis project Ga0114919, IMG submission 88682) | Deep subsurface microbial communities from Black Sea to uncover new lineages of life (NeLLi) - Black_00105 metaG | ecosystem: Environmental > Aquatic > Marine > Oceanic > Sediment | place: Atlantic... | reverse complement strand
CTATATCCTTTTACGGAGATAACGGATTTCCAGAGCTCGCAGAAAGGATATTAAAGGCTGCTCAGGAATCTCCCGAGCCACCATTTGAAAGACCTTACAGATGGCGCCGAAAACATCAGATAAAGCAATGACAAAACAGGCACCGTACCTCGAGGTAATAACGACCCATATGAATGCCGATTTTGATGCCTTGGCATCTATGTTGGCCGCAAGAAAGCTTTACCCCGAGGCAAAAATGGTATTTCCTGGTGCCCAGGAAAAGAATCTGAGGAATTTCTTTCTGCACTCAACCTCTTATCTCTTTGATTTCCTCCGTATAAAGGATGTTGATTTTGATAAGATCAAGAGGCTCATCCTGGTAGATACACGCCAAAAAAGGCGGATAGGCAAATTTAGAGAGCTATTGGGCAAGAAAGAATTGGAGATACATATATATGATCATCATCCCCCCTCTGAGGATGATATCAAGGGTGATTTTGAAGCTATCCAAGAACTCGGGGCAGGCACATCAATACTCACGGAAATAATCAGGAAAAAGGGTATCAAAATCACTCCTGATGAGGCGACTCTGATGGCACTCGGTATCTATGAAGATACTGGATCTTTTACCTTTTCTTCCACGAGGTCTGAAGATCATGAGGCTGCTGCCTGGCTACTAGGGCACGGAGCATCGCTTAATACGATCTCTGATATGTTAACCAGAGAGCTGACCGCTGAGCAGGTGTGGCTCTTAAATGATTTGATGGCTTCTGCTACCAGAACCACTATCAGTGGTATTGAAGTGGTTATAGCCAAGGCCAAGAGAGATCGGTATATAGGTGATTTTGCTGTTTTAGTTCAAAAGTTTATGGAAATGGAAAATCTCAATGTCTTATTTGCCCTCACCCAGATGGAGAACAGGGTCTATCTGGTTGCCAGAAGCAGGCTTCCGGAGGTAAATGTTGGTGAAATTGCCATGGACTTTGGTGGTGGAGGACATCCACAGGCAGCCTCTGCTACTATTCTTGATAAAACCCTCATCCAGGCAGAGGAAGATCTTAATAGGTTTCTCCTAAACCGGATCAATTTTGAGAGATTTGCCAAAGACATGATGACCTCTCCTGTCATCCACATATTACCGGACGCTTCCATGAGAGAGGCAGGTGATACTCTAACCAGATACAATATCAACACGTTGATGGTTATTGATGAAAATAGAACCCTCAAGGGATATATCTCCAGGCAGGTGGTGGACAGGGCTATCTTCCTTGGCCTGGAAATGAGGCCGGTAACGGAGTACATGAATGTGGAATTTAGGCACGTAGGACCTGAAACTAACTTGAATGAGATACAGGATTTGATTATCAATAGCAAGCTGAGAATTCTACCTGTACTGCAAGACAGCCAGCTGCTCGGAGTTATTACCAGAACCGACCTTTTAAACATTCTGATAGAGAGGTCATCCACACCTGAGTTTGTTTATGATTCACAGGAGATTACGAGCTTTGTTCGGATGAAGAATATCAAAAATCTACTCAAAGAACGGTTACCCGTTAAGATCACAACGCACCTGAAGGAACTGGGAGAGATAGCGGATGAACTTGACTTTAATGCCTATCTGGTTGGAGGTCTCGTAAGAGACGTTATCTTAAAGAGGAAAAACCTTGACGTGGATATCGTTATCGAAGGAGATGCTATCAAGTTGGCCAAAGCCTTTGCCCAGAACAAGAAGGCCAGGGTGAGGAGTTACCCTAAGTTCGGAACAGCGGTTGTGGTTATGCCAGACGGCTTTAAGATAGACGTCGCAACTGCCAGGATAGAGCACTACGAATCACCGGCTGCTCAACCGGAAGTTAGGCTGAGTTCGCTGAAGCGGGATCTTTTTCGCAGAGACTTCACCATTAATACCCTGGCGGTTCATCTTAACAAGGGGCATTATGGTACCCTCCTCGATCATTTTGGTGCCATGAGGGATATAAAAGAGCGGGTTTTGCGGGTGATTCATAACCTTAGCTTTGTTGAAGATCCTACGAGGATTTTGAGGGCCATTAGGTTCGAGCAGCGGTTTGGGTTCCGGATAGGCAAGCTTACAGAAAGCCTGATTCAGAATGCTGTCAACGTGCATTGCTTTGAGAATTTGCCTGGGCAAAGGCTTTTTCTGGAATTAAAACTGATCTTGCAGGAAGAAGATCCCGTTGCGGTAATAGAGAGGATGGATGACTATGACCTTTTGAAGTTCATCTCGCCCGAGCTTAAACTTACCGAGGGGGTAAGGGCTTTCCTGAAGAGAATAAAGGGCATTTTAGTATGGTTTAATCTCCTGTACCTGGGTATTACCTATGAACCATGGAAGGTATATTTTCTTGGGATAGTCTCTTCTTTGAGCGATGATGCCCTGAAAAAGATAATAGAGAGGATGCAGATTCAAGACAGAGATATAGTAAATGCGATTTTCACCCGACAAGAGGTCAACACAGCCTTTAAGGAACTCTCTCAGCTCAGGGATAAGAATAACTATGCCTTATACAAAACTCTCTCACCCTTTACTCCTGAAATTTTACTGTGTAGTATGGCGAAAACCAAGAGTGAAAAGATACAGAAATCCATATCCACCTTTTTCTCCCGACTTAAAGGAACAAGGGTCTATTTGAAGGGCAAGGATCTCATTGCAATGGGTTATGAACCGGGTCCCCTTTTCAAGGATATATTTGACAGTATCCTGGAGGCCAAATTCGGAGGTGAGGTAAGCACAAAGCAAGATGAGATTGAATTCGTAAATAGCAGATTTTCTAGTTTACCAAAGCAAGCCAAAAGTTAACCCTACAACGACACTTTGTCATTCTGAAGAGCGAAGCGACGAAGAATCTAGATTTATTGTATAGGAACTTCCTTTTGGACGCAGATGAACGCAGACCCGCCTGCCATCGCTATCCCGCCCAGTCGGGATTAGCGGGCAGGTTACCAAGATTTTAGATAAAAGAACTACTAGAATAAATATCTGCGGGTATCTGCGAAAATCTGCGGCCTAATTTAATAGTTCTAGTACCTGCCCGCAAATCGTAGATTCTTTGCTCTCCCGCCTGGGCGGGATCACTCAGAATGACTTCTCAGCCAAAGTGTCGTTGTAGGGTTAGAAGCTACAAGTTAGAATCGGTAGCTCTATTCACATCTGGAGGACTAAACGATGGGGAAAAGGAGAATTGTCAGCGGCATGAGACCTACTGGCAAACTGCATCTCGGGCACGTCCATGGGGCCTTGAATAACTGGCGCTCTCTTCAAGAGGATTACCAATGTTTTTACTTTATCGCTGACTGGCATGCCTTGACGAGTGAATATGAACATCCGGAGATTATTAAGGAAACCACCAAAGACATCATTATTGACTGGATTTCAGTCGGTCTTGACCCCAAGAAATCAGTGTTCTTTATTCAGTCAAGTATAAGGGAACATGCTGAGCTGCATCTGATTTTTTCCATGGTAACACCGCTATCATGGCTGGAAAGAAATCCCACCTATAAGGAACAGCTCAAGGAAATGGCCCAAAGAAATCTTTATACCTATGGATTTTTGGGCTACCCGGTTCTGCAGGCAGCAGATATCCTGATGTATAAAGCACACGGTGTGCCTGTCGGAGAGGACCAGAGCCCCCATGTTGAATTGACACGAGAGATAGCTCGGCGCTTTAATCACTTTTATTCAAATGTTTTTCCTCTGCCAGAGGTTCTTCTAACCCCAGAGGCCAAGATACTCGGGATAGACCGGAGGAAGATGAGTAAGGGATATGACAATGCCATTTTTATCTCTGATTCAAAGGAGGTCATAGAAAAAAAGGTGGATGAGATGATTACTGATCCTCAGAGGGCCAGAAGATCTGATCCTGGCAGGCCAGGGTACTGCAACGTCTTCACCTTTCATGAGTTATATACTGATAAAGAGAAGGTAAAAGAGATCGATGAAAGCTGCCGTAAAGCGACCATTGGTTGCGTGGATTGCAAGCGAATCATGGCAGCCAGTCTGAACCGGGCCCTGGAACCGATAAGAGAGAAGAGGAAAGAGTTGGAGGCCAATCCCAGAACTATAGACACTATTATTGAGGAAGGTAACAGAAAGGCGCGTAAGATTGCCAAAACTACCATGAAAGAAGTGAGAGAGGCAGTTAAGATCTAACCATGCCCTTTGAGACAAAACTCGAGGTGTTCGAAGGTCCGCTTGATCTGCTATTGCACCTGATCCAGATAAATGAGGTAGATATCTCAGACATACCCATAGCTACCATCACCGAACAGTATCTGGAATATCTGGACTTGATGAGGGCCTTGGACATTAATGTCGCCGGTGATTTTCTGCTCATGGCATCTACCCTGATGCACATCAAATCAAAGATGCTCCTTCCAAAAAGAGATGATGATCTAGAGGAGATAGAAGATCTACGGGAGGAAATCGTCAGGCCCCTTATGGAATACATGAAACTTAAAGAGGCTGCTGATGAATTAGCATCAAGGGATATTCTCTACAGAGATGTTTTCAAGAGGGGCATCGAAATGAATGGCACAAGGGGTGAGGAAGACGATATAAACCCAGCCAAGGTTAATCTCTATGGATTGATGGATGCCTTCAAAAGCCTTATGAAGGAAAAACATCCCGGTGCGGTTCTCAGATTCAAACCTGAGCCCTGGTCTGTGAAGGAAAAGATGGTTGAAATACGGGATAAATTGAAAGGGGTAAAGAGTCTCTCCTTTAGAGATCTTTTTTCCGAGACAGCCTCCATTTCAGAAATGATCGCCACCTTTCTGGCCTTACTTGAGCTGGTAAGAACTGGATTTATGACTGTTTTTCAGGAGCAAGAAGGTAGCGATATAATGCTTGAGGCCGTAGCCCAAGAAGCCTGAAAGAGCATAAGTGATTAGTGCTCAGCTGTCAGTATGGGTTTTTGGTTGACCAGCGTATTGGTTGAGTAGTTGAATGGTTGAGTAATTTTAGGCACTTTAAACCCTGGCCCAGTCCTGCGTGGCGGAGTTTCGCCAGAAGTGAATAAGAAAAAGACAACGAACGACGGACAACTATCAACGGACTTTATCAAAAAGTGAGGCACTTGTTATGGATAATTCTCTCAAACTCATAATAGAATCCCTTGTTTTTGCATCCGAAGAACCCTTGACCCCTCAGCAGATTCGTGAGCTTCTTCCAGAAAAGGATCTTAAGGAGATAAGGGCCGTGCTGGTGGAGCTCAAAGACGAATACCAACAAATGAAGAGGAGCTTCATCATCAGGGAGGTAGCTAAGGGCTTTCAGTTTTGCACTTTACCCCGTTTTAGACCGTACATTGCCAAAATGGTGAGCTCAACGCAATCCAGATTGAGCAGAGCCGCACTGGAAACCCTGTCCATTGTTGCCTATAAGCAACCCATCATCCGGCAGGAGATTGAACGGTTGCGAGGTGTGGACGTAGGCGGCATACTCAGGTTGCTACTAAAAAAGGGTTTGATTAGAATCGCAGGTCGAAAACCCCTGCCAGGCAGACCAATTATCTACGGGACAACGAGAACGTTTCTCGAGGTATTTGATTTAAAGGACTTATCATCCCTTCCGACCTTAAAGGAAATAGAAGAGCTTGGCGGTGGAGAAGAAGAGCAATAGAAAGGCGGAACGGTTGAACAAGATTATTGCCATGGCAGGCATTGCCTCCAGAAGGCGCGCCGATGAACTCATCTCTCAAGGCTTGGTAATGGTGAATGGGCACAAGGAGAGAAAACTTGGTGCAAGAGCGGTGTGGGGCATAGACGCTATCGAGGTTGATGGCCATCCTATACCTGGCCCTCCAAAAAGGGCCTATGTGATGCTCAACAAACCCTTCGGGTATGTAAGCACCCTGCGCGACCCTGAAGGCAGGCCTATCATCAGGGATCTAATCATAGATATCAAAGAGAGGATCTATCCTGTTGGGCGCCTCGATTTTGACAGTCAGGGGCTGTTGATTCTTACCAATGATGGTGAACTCTCGTTTCGGCTCATGCACCCGAAATTCCGTATTCCCAGGACCTATAAGGTGATTGTGGATGGTTCCTTATCAGATGCCTCAGTTCAACAATTGAAAAAGGGTATCCTTCTTGATGATGGGTTAACGAATCCGGCCCAGGTCAAAATAATAGACAGGCAGCAGGGAAAGAGCGTGGTGAGGATTACCATTTTTGAGGGCAGGTCAAGAGAGGTAAGAAGGATGTTTGAGGCTGTGGGACACAAACCGCTGAAACTCATCAGGACAGGTTACGGAGGTCTCACCCTGGGCAGCCTCAAGGTCGGAAAATACCGGCACCTTAGAAGTGTGGAAGTAAAAACCTTACGTTCCTCAGTTGGACTTAAGTGATACAGCAAGATTTAAGCTCCATCGATAAACCAAACAACAACCTCTCGCCCGCTCTTCCCGTTGAACGGGAATCGCTCGAGTCCACCCCAGTGAAATATGCTTTGCCCCAGAGGAATGGGCTTCGCGTTTCACGGGGCAAGCAGCGATCAGAGGCTATCTTTTTAGCTTGGCGTGATTTCTTGAGAGGGACGCACTAGGCCAAACTCTTAGTCACTGTCGTGGCATTCATAGTGCGGGACTCAAAGGCCCTGTATCTCCGTGAGCTTTGTGAGAGATATCTAAGGCCCTTTTGATTAATTTTGTTTGCAAATTATTTCCGATTATAGTATCGGTTTTCTTAGGGTAAAAGACTCGGGCGGTTAACTCAGCGGGAGAGTGCCATCCTCACACGGTGGAAGTCATGGGTTCAAATCCCATACCGCCCACCATGGTAAATCGGAGGGGTACCGGGTTTGCAGGTGGCCTTCTTTTTGTTTCTACTACCAGTACTACTGCTGTAGTATCTCCGGAATTGGACTGGTCTAAGGTCATGAGTTTCTTAGTAGAAACCTTGAAAAATGCCAACCAGTAACTACTTTCTCCTTATGGGCAATTATGCCGGGTGAACCGAAATAGAAATATACATATGATCATGATAGGCCTCGTATTGGTCTTTTTTATCTCCGGATGTGCAATGCACACAGGCTACGGAAAAATCAGACCCCAACCCTGGCACGGTGAGCGGGTAACCATTCAGGAGTTACAGAAGAATTGGGAAGACTACACCATTCACTATGCTGGCTTATCTCTTGGTACAGTAGCCGGGATCATGTTTGATCCCAACAATGACAATAGAACCCTAACGGGCGAAAAATGGGTCAAGGTCGAAGATCAGGAGACATTGGCAGAGCTCATCGGCTGGATGAAAACCTATACCGGCTACAATCCACAGATCTGGAGAATCCTTGGGCCAGATGACCAATTCTATGGCTACCTACATTATCCTGACGATCAGGCAGTCGTCAAGGTTGTCAATGACACCACGATGTATATGTATGATTTGGAGTCTCCGATTTATCGGACTAGGGGCGCTAATGCTAATCTAATCCGACTTCATCCGTAAGGTTGACATAAAAAACACTTTAATTGATAAAAGGTGTCAGAAAGGGGGGAGCAATGAAAAGAAAAAAGATGTTTGCAGCCATTTTTATCTTGAGCCTGTTTATTTTATCGTGTGCCACTATTCACCAGGTTACTACAAAGGTAGTTCCAGACACTGCACGGGTTGTCCGGCTGTATGTCCCATCATGTACCTGAGAGGCTTCCGCAGCGAGGGTACGTGCTATCCTGATGAAAATTGACGGGGTATATGATGTGGAGAGTGATGCGTCTGGTCAGTATGCCAGAGTAACCTATGATCCTGAAAAAACGAGCGTGCGGGCGTTCATAGACGCTCTTTCAAAAGAGCAATTCTTTGTGAGAGGAGACCCTGTATTTTTAAAGTAATGTTGTTAGAGAAGAATCGAAGTATTTGTTGAATTTCCATGAAGAGGCCGAGAATGTAACAAGGCCTGAATCGTAAGAAAACTCAAAAAAGGGAGAGAACATCTCCCTTTTTTATTGAAGAAAAGATTCACACGTCCTTTTATTCGCCACATCACATGAGTGCTTTCTCACAGCGAGATCAAACATTTTGACCACAGTTAACCTTTCAATCCATATGTGGCATCCTTCCCGTCCGTATTTGCCCATAATAATTCCTACCTTCTTCTCATCAGAGGAATTTGCATTGAAAATTTTGTCGAGTATGATAGAGTCTTAACAGGCTGTTGCCGAAATCCCTTTTCACTGGGTCTAAAACGTTTTTTGATAAATCTAAGGCTCGCTCCAGGCGATGTCAAAACTCGCCTTTAGGGCTCAAACAGTTGACATCGCTTATCTTCCGCTTCGCCAAGATTTGTTTGCAAAAAGGTTTTAATGACCGCTCAAAGGAATTTCCGTTCGGGCAACAGCCTGTTGAAATCAAACTTAGCTTAAGGGGGAGGGAGTTATGGCGAGTTTAAACAAGGTAATGCTCATAGGTAACCTCGGGGCCGATCCAGAGATACGCTATACACCAAGCGGTGCGGCTGTTGCTAACTTCAACATGGCCACCAGGGAACAGTGGACGAACAAAGAAGGGGAAAAACAGGATAAGACTGAATGGCACAGGATCGTGGCTTGGAGGAGGCTGGGGGAAATCTGTGGGGAATATCTGCATAAAGGAAGCCTTGTTTACATAGAAGGAAGGCTACAGACAAGGAGTTGGGAAGATCAGGATGGCAATAAACGGTACACCACAGAGATTATTGCGCTAGGAATGCAGATGCTGGATAAAGCAGGCAAGTCCGGAGAGGCTGTATCCGCCGAGGAACGCTTTCCAGCTGAAGAGCCTGCGGACGTACCTGACGATGATATACCGTTTTAGGGGATCTGCTAGGGGGCAAATTATTGATCAGGCTTGTCGATTTTCTCCTTGCCATCGCCCGTATCGGGAGGTAATTCTTCAGGCTTTGCGGAAGTGGCTTGCCTAAAGTTTCTTATCCCCTGACCGAGCCCTTTCCCGATTTGGGGGAGTTTGCCGGCTCCGAAGATTACTACAACAATAACCAGAATTATGAGCAATTCTGGCATACCGAGACCAAACATGTATACACCTCTCTATGTATGAACCTGTTTATCATTTATACTCGCTCTCTTTTCCTAAGTCAACTAGTCTTTGTAACTAGACAGGGTAACGTCAAAGTCCAGGGTATGGGTATCTTTTTTTTGGTTATGCCCTGTGACACGGCCCCTTACTGGGTCGTTTCAAAATGGTTTATTGCCTCTCGGCCATGAGCCTCTCGGCCATGAGCTCGAGGCCGAATGGCTCGAGGCCGAATGGCGCCCCAAGCATTAGAATCATAGGCTCCATCTATATAAACCATTTTGAAACTCCCACTAATCTAAACTATGTGAGGGCATAATCCAAAAAAAAGATACCCATACCCTGCAAGAAGCTTAAAACTCAATAGGCTAGGTTTGACTATGATGTGGACCTGGGTAACTGGATTGGGATCATGCATCCTTGAAGACCTCCAGTGCTGTTTTTCCCAGCTGGCCGAGATTGAGCACCACCGTTATGCCATGAGATTTCAGGGCGTTTATCTTATCCTCAGCCTTTCCCTTGCCTCCTGAGATAATGGCACCAGCATGACCCATCCGTCTGCCGGGAGGAGCTGTCTGCCCAGCAATAAAGGCCACGACCGGTTTATTAAATGCTCTCTCTATATACTCTGCTGCCTCTTCCTCAGCGGTTCCTCCGATCTCCCCGATGATGACGACACCGTCTGTTTCACTATCTTCTTTGAACCTTTTCAGGTGATCTACGAAGGAGGCCCCGACTATTGGGTCACCACCTAAACCGATACAGGTGGATTGTCCCAATCCAGCCCGTGTCAATTGATCTACTACCTCATAGGTCAGGGTTCCACTCCTGGAAATCACCCCGATACCTCCCTGTTTGTGAACATCAGCCGGCATGATCCCCACCTTTGTCTTTCCGGGTGAGATAATCCCCGGAGTATTTGGGCCGATCAGCACTGCGCCGCATTTTCTAATAAAACGAACTGTCTTAATCATGTCCAGCGTGGGAATCCCTTCGGTAATACAGACAATGACCTCTATACCTGCATCTGCAGCCTCGATCATGGCATCAGAGGCAAAGGGAGGTGGCACAAAGATACAGGTGGCATTGGCGCCATAATTATCAACCGCATCTTTAACTCTATTGAGTACCGGTATACCCTCAACCGCTCCTCCGCCTTTGCCCGGTGTTACACCAGCTACAATATTGGTGCCGTAAGCCTTCATCTGTTGTGTGTGGAATGTTCCCTCTTTACCGGTGATACCTTGGACAACAACCCTTGTATTTTCATCAACCAGGATACCCATGCAATAACTCCATTTTTTTGCCACAAAGACACAAAGTCACGAAGATTATTTTTAATCCCGGATATAATGATCTATACATTGCAATGAAATCTTATCCTATTCATAGAGGAATATGACTTATTTTTCCCTTTGTGCCTTAGTGGCTTAGTGGCTGAAAAGTTACATGACAACTAGTTAACTCACTTGTTCCGCCACCATTTTAGCGGCTTCTTCCATATCCTGAGCCACTGAAAAATCCAGATCCGAATTTTGTAAGATCGCCCTCCCCTCCTCAACATTGGTTCCTTCTAACCTGACGATGAGGGGAACATTTATTTCAACCTCTTTTGCAGCCTTTACCACACCTCTGGCCAGAACGTCACATCTCATAATGCCACCAAATATATTGATGAGGATTGCCTTGACCCTCTTGTCGCTCAGGATAATTTTTATCCCGTTGGTAACCATTTCCTCACTGGCGCCGCCCCCAACATCAAGGAAATTGGCTGGTTCAGCACCGGCCAGCTTAATCACATCCATTGTCGCCATCGCTAAACCGGCCCCATTTACCATGGCACCAACATTGCCATCCAATCTAATATAGTTGAGATTACATTCGGAAGCTCTTGCCTCCAACTCATCCATTTGATACTGATCATGGAGCTGGGCAATCTCCTTTTGCCTGAATAATGCATTATCATCAAAGTTGATCTTGGCATCCAATGCCACGATTTTGCCTGATTTGGTGATGACCAATGGATTGATCTCAACCAGTGAACAGTCCTTAGAGATGAATAATGCATAGACTTTGGTCATTATTGTTGATAACTCTTGCAGAACACTTTTGTCTGGCAATGGTTCAAGCACATACAAAAAATTTCTGATCTGATACGGCATCAATCCATGGGCAATATCAATGTTTTCAATCAAGACGAGCTCTGGATGCAGGGCCGAGACCTCCTCAATTTCCATCCCCCCTGCCTGACTGAATATCATTGCAGGGCATTCAAGTTTTCGATCAATAACAATCCCGAGGTAGAACTCCTTATCAATATCAAGCCCTTCCTCTATTAATAATTGGTGCACCTTTTGGCCAGAGGCGCCGGTTTGAGGCGTGACCAGAGGATGCGAGAGAATCTCATCAGCTGTCTTGGCTAGTTCCTCAAGACTGTTCACCAACCGCACGCCACCACCCTTTCCACGCCCGCCAGCATGAATTTGGGCCTTAACTACCCAGGGAGGCCCGGGAAGGCTCTTTGCACCATCTGCCGCCTCACTTGGTGAGGTAGCTACCACGCCAGAGGGAACTGGTATCCCAAAATCGCGAAAGAGCTCCTTTGCCTGAAACTCATGAATCTTCATAATCACTCACTCCATGTGCCATAGTTTTACACAAGCGGAGTATTGTAACCACGATCAGTAACATTTTGAATTTTTGAAAAATTGCACCGAAACAGGAAGGAATGATGCCTTTTCTGGAGTGACTGGCGGGAGGACGCTGTCTTTTCGTGACTTATCTGTGGGGGAAACCGCGGCTCTCCCGACTTGTCGGGAGAGAATGCGGAGGGGGCAAGAATCCCCCACTGATAAGCGACTGAAAAGACCAGTCCGGGAGGCTTGGAACGAAAGAGAAGGCATCATTCCCTTCAAAAATGATCAATTAATCTCAAACACCTAAATTGTAACCACGATCTTATTATCTTTTGGTGCTAAAATGTCAAGGCCAAAGGCAGAAATCAGAGCTTTTCATGATCTCCCAAGAATGGCAGTCTTCGGATGGCTCACGGAAGGTGGATGAGCGTTTAGGTTTGTTGACCTGGGAGGTCTGAGAGGTACATCAAAACCTCATTTGGTGAAAGATCTCAAGAGAAAATGCCCATCATGGTTCCAGCGGGCAAACACCTATGGTCTTTGTAGCCCTCAGCGTTTAAAAAACTCCTTAACCTCTTCTTTTAATACCTTCCCTATTCTGTTCTTGGGCAGCTCTTTCCGAAACACGATCTCTTTGGGACATTTCCAGTCATGAAGGTGTTCCTTGCAAAACCTTTGAATCTCCTCTGCTTTGACCTGAGCTCCAGGAGTGGTAACAACAGCGGCTGCAACCTTTTCTCCCCATTTTTCATCAGGGACACCTACGACCGAAGATTCGGCCACACCTTCAACCTGGTTTATGACCGTTTCAACCTCTTTGGGAGAGATATTTTCCCCTCCTGAGATGATAATATCTTTGAGGCGATCTGTCAGATAATAGTAACCATCCTCGTCGACTCTTCCCAGGTCACCGGTTCTGAACCAGCCTTTTTCAAATGCCTTTGCTGTCTCATCAGGCTTTCGCCAGTAACCTGGGGTAACGGCAGGACCCTTGATCCAGATCTCCCCTGTTTGACCAGGAACCACACCCAAAAATGTCTCAGGATCTACTATTCTCACCTGAAGATCGGGCAGGGGTAATCCAATTGAACCAGGCTTTCTCACCCCCTTTAGGGGATTGGAAAAATTCATCCCCGTCTCTGACATACCCTCCCGCTCCACCGGTTCTTTGCCAAATACCCTCTCTACCCGCTCAAAATCCTTGACGAGAAGTGGCGCTGACCCAGAAGCCCATAACCGGATATGCTTAAAATCCAAGCCCTTTTCCCCCAGCGAATCCGCCATCTTGCCATACATAGCGGGAACGCCCATAAACACCGTGCACACGCATTCTCCCTCTCTTTTGGCCAATACTTCTATCACCTTTTCGGGTGAAAAGCTGTCAAGTAAAAGCACATGGGAGCCTGCCATTAAGGCGGTGTGCAAGGCAAAACACAGGCCATGTACATGAAACAAAGGCAGCGCATGACAGAGAACGTCAGATTCCGTTATTTCCCAGATGTTGATTATATTTCTTGCATCGTAGACCAGATTCCTGTGCGTAAGCAGAGCCCCTTTTGGTTTTCCTGTAGTTCCTGAGGTGTAGATGATAAGCCCGACATCCTCTGGTTCGATGCCTACCGGGGGCACAGTATCTGAGTCAGAGCGAAAAAAATCCAGATCTTGGTAAGGTTTTTCAGTACAGATCACTACAATATTTAGACTGGGATTTATGCTCCGCATTATTGTCGCTTGCTCAGACCCTGCTACCACTAATTTCGCTTCAGTATCCTCATGTAGATAATCCATTTCCGACTGCTTAAACCCCGGATTCAGGGGGACCGCAATAGCTCCTATCTTTTGAAGTGCAAGGTGGGCAACGATTAAACTAAGAGACTTCGAGAGGTACAGAATTACCCTGTCCCCTTTACCTACCCCCATTTCCAGGAAGGCGTTGGCCATCCGGCTAGAATCCTGGTTCAACTCTCGATAAGAGATCTCTGTCTCTACGACACCTTGTCTGAGAAAGCTTATCGCCTTCTTATTTCCATGGATTAAGAAACTATCCGAAAAACAATCCCTTAAAGAGTCTGCTCCCAAAGTGAACTCCACTCCTTATACATGGTCATGATTGCCATCTATCAATTCCCTTATTTTCCCATCATTATCGAGGAACCTAGGGCCACACCTGGTAGGCTACGATCATGTGCACCAGCATAGATTTGTTAGATCATTTTCCATACCTAATCGAGGGTGTATACATTTCCTGCATTGCTATGATTTTATGATCTCCTGAAGGCCAGAGGCACTCCTGATATGGATATCCTGCTGTGGGAATGCTATCTCTATACCGTGTTTCTTGAATTCCTCATCAATTCGAAACCTGAGCTCCGTCGGTGCGGCGAGCCAGAAATCGGGTGAACCAATCCAGAACCGAACCCTGAAGATAAGTGCGCTGTCACCGAAATCCATGAAATCCACCCGGGGAGCAGGATCATCCATTATCTCAGGCATATCATTAACAATCTCTAACAGGACTTTACGCACCAGTTGAACATCTGAACCATAAGCCACACCTACATCAACCTGGCGCCTTACCTTTGGATCCTTATAAGACCAATTGGTAACCCTGTCTGAAAGCATGTGAGAGTTGGGAATAATCAGAGCTGCATTGTCAAAGGTCTGGACGATGGTAGTTCTTATGTTAATTCTATTCACTGTTCCCCAATCTTCCCCGATCTGGACCATATCACCTACCTGGATAGAGGGGTCAAAGAGAAGAATGATACCGCTAATAAAATTGTTGACAATATTCTGCAGGCCAAAGCCAATCCCGATTCCAAGGGCCCCTGCGAGGAAGGCCAGGGATGAGAGATCAATTCCTAGGATATTGATCCCGGTATAGATAGCCAAAACCCAGAGGGAGTAAACAACAACATTTACCAATGATGCCCTTGCCCCGATATCCAGCCTGGTTCGGGGGAGCACCTCGTCCTGCAAAGCCTTCCTGATGATCCTTGAGATGTGGCTGATAAGAAGAAGAAAAATGATGACATAGCACACGTTGAGTACAGTGATCCTTGTCTTACCGATGGTGATCCCTTTATTAAGCCAGGCAAGTTCGGTACTAATTTGGATTCCCAGCACGGACTCAAGAATAAAGGGCAGGGCTATCAAAAAACACAGCACCGCAAAGAATACGAGACTAAAGGATCGGAATCTAGCTCTCATTATTACTCCTTATTATTAGGGGATATCCTGTGGAGAGTTCTCAGAGCGCCTCAAAAAAACAATGGTTGCACCCCAGCTGGAGGGGCCCCGGTCCTGTGTGAAGGACAGGACGAGAGGATGCCTCTGTAAGGCAGACTCTACAGTCCGGCGCAAAACACCCTTACCCTTGCCGTGAATTATCTTGACTTCCAGTATTCCTTTCTGGGAGCAGACATTCAGATATTCACCTACAACATCAGCAGCATCCCGTGGTGCAAAGGTGTGCAGGTCTATCACTCCATCAATCGGGATTTCCACAGGTGAATCATCCATGGAACTCAACCTTACAGTTGGAATAGTGGAACACTGGAATAATGGGTCCATTTGCGAACCTTAGCCCGACCCTCGAGGCCTCGAATAACGGTCACAATACTCAACGCAGGATTCCACCATTCCAATATTGATGCATTCGTAAAAAGTCGATTTTGCTCTATCCGTGAGCATTTTGGGCGCACTTAATATGTTCAGCTAAAATGCTAAAACTCGGTATAATGCCCTCAAACAGTTAGCATTTCTTAACGCTGAACATCTCAAGCGCTTTTTTCCCAAAACGCTCAATCTCGTTCACAAAACGCTTTTTACGAGTTTATCAATATTCCATCACTCCATAAGTAGGGTAAGGCCTCGAGCAGAAACTGCGCCATCCAATCTACCCCAAAACGGATGGAGCTATAGCCTCTATCTATTCCACCTTTACCCGGGTGGTCTTCTTGTCTTCCCTTTTAGGTTGCCCTTTCTCTAGATCGGCTATCCTCTTATCAATCAGGGATTTGATCCCTTTCAAACACTCCAGCCTGCTCTTCTTCATATGTTCCCGAAACTCACCATGGGGTACGATTCTTCCCTCCATCCAAGAAAAAAACCGGCCAAGAGAACGAAAGGCCTCCTCTGTGCCTATGTGCTCTTCTTCTTTAGGTTTCTTCTTTTCCATCCTTCTTTCCTCCAAAAATGATATCTAAATAAGACCCATCCATTTTTGCCTTAACATCTTTATAGGCAGAGACATGTCTGGGCAACAGGATATGTTTCTTGAATTCCCCTACCCTGACAACCACCTCCTCTGGCAGTCTGTTTATTTCTACCGCTTCCTTAGATATAAACGGGAGCTTAATCCTTATAATAAATTGGCCGTTCCTCTGTTGAAACTCATAGGGTTGACCATGATAAAAATGTTGTGTTGGGTCATGCTCACCATAGATGTCTGCACCAAGTTTTGCGAGGTTTTCCTTTCCCAGGGGCTCACTTTGCAAGAGATTTACCGGCAATATGGGCACAGGACTAAAATACTCCTCCGCCAATTTCAGGTATCGTCTCTGTGATTTCTTCCAGTCATCAAAGTACTTCTCTTCAATAGTCGGCGGCAAAATCCTGTTCATGACTATCGCATCTATGCACATCTTATAGAGCGAAAAATACAAAAAAATCCTCTGTGTCTCTTTTAGAACGATCTTCTCAGGATTGACCACGAGCCGTACTGTTGTTATCCCCGGATCGGTAAGGATCGCATCTATCCCCTCAAGTCTCTCAAAAAGATTTTGAAGGGCCTTAAAGTAATCATCCTCCGGGAGCGGTATATCGTAAAAACGTCTGACCACGGGCCTGATGTAGCTCACCACCCTGCGTTGTATCTTGAATATCTTTCGAATATACCATTCAAGTATACCGGGAATACTGATGAACCTCAAAGACTCGCCTGTTGGCGCGCAGTCCAAAATGATCACATCAAAATCGTCTTCCTGCACATATCGATTTATATAGAGAAGAGAGCTCACCTCTTCCATGCCCGGTAAAACAGCCAACTCTTCAGCCAATATCTCATCAAAGCCCGTTGTGTTAAACACGGTGGCTATATATTTATACACATCTTTCCAGTTCCTCTGAATCTCTTCCTGGATATCCAGTTCCTGGATCCACAGCCGATCCTCAATCTTGACGGGCATCCCTTTGTTTTGATCTACCAAACCCTTATCCAGGGCAAAGATATCGCTCAGGCTGTGTGCAATATCCAGGGACATTATCAAGGTCCTATGGCCCATTGCAGCCGCCCTTATTCCCGTTGCACTGGCAACACTGGTCTTGCCAACTCCACCTTTGCCTGCAAACATTATGATGCGCATTTTCCCTCGTGTGTACCTACTATTCTAAAATCAGACGGTCTAGTATCGTCGAAAAGTTCTGGCAGAATGGTCACCCAGCACTGTCTGTGCCAGTACTTTTAAACAATACCAATAACCTACTCCAACTTGGCCTCTTCATTATTGTATCTCATAGAGAAGACGGAGGCAACGCCGGAGAAGACATTACAGTTCGTAAACACGTAATCCGCTACCTCGAGTCTCTTTTCATGGCTCAGGCCATTAAATTCCTTTATTAACGATTCGGGATCCTCGATAGTGGATAAGATATCCCATATCTCTTTGGCGCCCAACTTTTCATCCAATTTCAGGCTTTCTGCTTTCCGCTCCGATTCAAATAACTCCTGCGACTTTTTCAGCAGGGTATCAAGTTCTTCCTTAACGTGCGCAACCTCTCTTTCCAACATTTCATATGAACTACATTTTGGTACCAGCAAAGCTGGTCCACTCACATGTGATCCTTCACCGTTAGCTACGTCAATGGTGACTGATACACCCACCTTAGGGCTCGCCTTATCAGCTTCCTTTTCTATTTCCAGTGTAAGCTTTTCCTTCATGTGATTGAGCTCCCTCGTTAAAGGCGGATATTCACCATTCTCTGGGCACCGCATAAATGGCCCGTCACCAAAAGGCCTCTGATATACGGCCCGAGGTGGAAAGAACCTCCGAAACCTTCAATGGGCTTTTTCTTTTCAACCTTTAGTGTGATGTGTTTAAACAGAGCTCCCAGTTTCTCTCATACGATGGATGCTGTATTCATACAGGGCCGACAGGGTATTTATTGCCCTTTCTGAGGATTGAAATACAGGAAGGGAATGGGACTCAAATATCTCAACCCATTCATCTTCCACTTGGTCCATCGACGTACGCCACAGAGCAAATGGCTTTCCAATCCTTTTT
>Ga0114919_10001633_pt1 | contig 17931 bp, 15 predicted proteins | sample BlataG_FD_88682 | JGI IMG/M metagenome (GOLD analysis project Ga0114919, IMG submission 88682) | Deep subsurface microbial communities from Black Sea to uncover new lineages of life (NeLLi) - Black_00105 metaG | ecosystem: Environmental > Aquatic > Marine > Oceanic > Sediment | place: Atlantic... | reverse complement strand
GGGCTCTTTTTATTATCCCTGTGTTGTATATTATTATTTTGGCGCTTGGTTCCCCCCTTAACCGCTGCTTCCTCATGTCCCGTGGCCGGCCCCGGGTTGTTTTTGCCAACCCCCCCCCCCACCACCACCCCAACAAACTCACCCTCCCTCTTCCTCCTCCCACTTCTTTCTTCAGATCTTCCTTCCCTAGTATCACAAAAAAATGAAGCTCGCTAGCATGTATAGATTCCTAGCTGTACTCTCATTAGCACTGGTTCTATTCCTATCAAGCTTTGCTCAAGCCAGAACGGCCAAGGTACGCTCCAACAATAGCCTCCCCCCTCCTCCCACCGATCGCCTCATTGTCCGGTTCAAACCAGCTGTAGCAATAAGCCAATCCACTCACGACTCACTTGGAATCACTCAACAAAGTGATCTCACCCAAGGTATCAAAACATTCACCGTGAAGGATGGCAAATCCGTTGTAGACAAGGTCAACGAGCTAAAAGATAGCCCACTTGTCGACTTTGTAGAGCCAGATTACTTGGTCAAACTGGATGCTACGACTGTAAATGACCCTTTTTTTAAGGACTTGTGGGGTATGAGAAAAGCCAACTTCCCCGAGGCTTGGGACTACACCAAAGGTGACCGCAAGGTCAAAGTGTGTGTCATCGACAGTGGCTCTCAGAAAAACCACGTCGACCTAGTCGGCAACATTGCAGCTGGATACAACACTGTCCCCAAAGGATCACGTCAAGGAGCACCCATCAGCCGTAGTGAATGGGGTGATAATGACGGTCACGGCACCCACGTTGCTGGTACCATTGCCGCCGTTGGAAACAACGGTAAAGGTGTGGTAGGTGGATCTTGGTTGGCTTCTATGTACATCTGCCGCTTTATCGGAGACCTGGGTTATGGCTACATCTCTGATGCTATTACCTGCATCGAATGGTGCAGAGGTAGAGGCACTGAAATCTACTCCAATTCTTGGGGAGGTGTGCCATACAGTGCAGCACTGGATGAAGAGATTAAAAAGGTACAGACTGCCGGGGGACTATTTATCGTTGCTGCGGGTAACAATGGTCAAAACATTGATGTCAACGAACTTTTCCCGGGTGCCTACAGGCACCAAGCACTGCTATCAGTAGCAGCTACCACTGAAAACGATAGACTGGCCCCATTCAGTAACTATGGAAGCAGTAGAGTCCACTTGGGAGCTCCAGGAACCAATATTCTCTCCACCACCATCAACAACGGCTACAACATGAGATCAGGCACCAGTATGGCCTGCCCACTCACCGCTGCTGCAGCTGTGCTTATTAAAGCTATTGGAAAGAAGAACAACTTTAACTTCACTCCAGCTATGATTAAAGATGTCTTAATGTCAACTGTTGATAAGAATCTCCACATCACAACCGTCTCTGGAGGCCGTTTGAACGCTGGAAGAGCTGTCAAAGCTGCCCTCCGTATGATCCCTCCTACGGCCTCCCCACCACCACCGCGCCCACCACCTCCCAGCCCACCAGTTCCAGGTTCTTCCCGCCCCATTGGAGGACGAATTCTAGTCCCCCCCACATGTGGTACCTCTCTCCTTAAAAAGGCTCCAGCCAGACAGTCCAGCAACTGGCAAGTTGACGGAGACGTCCTCAGAGCAGGACGTGCAGTCAATGGTAACTGCCGAACCCATGTCCGCGTCAACAGAGGAGCCTGCTCTGCTACCAGCCCCTCTCAAAGCAACCCCTGGTGGACTGCTACCATGCCGAGCCGTGCTAGAGTGTATGCCGTGTCCATCACACCACGATCAGACTGCTGCTGGGGTGATTTGGGCAATGCGCAGGTCTTTGTCGGTGACTCTGTTTGGACTGGGCCACAAGACAGGAGCAAGTTCACTCTATGTGCTACAGTACGCAGTGTTGGTATCGCTGCTGGTAGAAGAGCTACCTATACTTGTACTAATACTAATGGAGTTGTGGGGAGCAATATTGCCATCTTCTTGCCTGCAAAAAATAAGTCACTGGCCTTGTGTGAGGTCGATGTCACTGCTGAACCAGTAGTAAAGAAAAAGCTGAGAAAACGTAAATAAATGCCCCCCTGGTCACGGCTTCCCTCTGACCTCATCATTCCTTAATATCCCTTGCACCCTCCAAAACATATTCATCTAGCTTGGGGAATTCATCACAACAAAGCCCACTGTCATGTCCCTTACATCCACTTTTCATCATAATCATCAGTATCAGCATCCTCGTATATGCCCATAATCATGTCCCATTTTAGCCCTTTCTCATTCACCCTCCCACCTTTTAGCCTCACAATATTATTATTGAGAATTTATTTATTTATTTATTGGGGGGGAAAAAGTGTGTACTGATACAAAGTACTTCCTTTTTTGCCTAGATTCTCACCACCATGTTTACCTCCCCCAAAATGCAATTACTCACGCCCTGCTTTGATCTATCCTATTTTTCTTGATTACTGGTGCTGTAAGAAACTATCAGTAGCAATATGAACCAAACGTTGAGAGAGAGAGAGAGACAGAGAGAGAGAGATCACCAGAGAGTTGGGGGCAACGTCCATTTGCTTAAAACATGCTCCAGTCTGCTCAATTAAACTATGTTGTTTTCGATCCAATGTATCAACAGCTATTTAATACGTTTTTTCGTTGAGCTGCACGATGAAGAGGGGAAGAGATTATCTGAACGACGATCAAGAGGTCAACGATGCAGTGGAATTCTTACAGGCTTCCTTAGAAAGAGGGATTGATCACAAGATTAAGGTAAGCATTGCTCGCGTGAGCACCCTTGACAGAATAATCATATACGGACCTATTCCAATTCCCTCTCATCCCCACCCCCGCTCTCTCACACAAACTACACAGGCACTGTCTCGTCTCTGCTCGCTCTTCGATCCAAACGATGACCTCTACACAAACCAAAAGACAGCAATAGACCTTGATGCTCATTCTTACACAGTAGAACTCCTCAACGACCCAAGTCCAGCAGTTAGAATCAAAGCAGCAGACACCATTAAACACCTGGCATCACACTCCTCCATAACATTGGCCCGCCTGACTGCGGCGGGTCTTGAAAGCAACCTCACTAAGGTTCTCTTCAACCCATGTGCAGACCTTATTATTGACAAAGGAGCCATACCTCCCTTAGTTTCTATGCTATTAATACCATCATCTCCAGAACCATCATTTCAAGATGCAGCTAGTGATGCATTGTCTTCACTGACCAGCTACAACTCTAATGGCAAGTTGTTGTTATTAGAACAATTAACCAAAAATTGCAGCTTCCAGGCTTTGCAGCACATAGAAGCTCTGATAGACTCTGGTATGGACTGTAAGAGTGAAGATATTGGGGAGTTATTGAGTAGAACTGTAGAGTGTACCATTTTGACATTGCACAATCAGCAAAAATATTGTGTAACAGGGCTTGCAATGCTGAGCACTTTGTGTGAAAATAAGACTGATATGGTGGATGAATATATAAAAAAGGGTGCATTTCGGTTGATTATTGACTTGATTATCTCTCCCGGAGGAAATAAAGAAGGATATGGTACTGGAAGTGGAAGTCAAATCAACTCTGGAATCGCAATCAGGGATGCAGCAGTAAGAGCATTATGGGCAGTATCTGAAAACGGTACCACTTTCAACACCTTGTTGAGCAGCTTACAAGGCAAGTATTATAATTTTACAATTGATAGAGTGGCTTCAGCACTAGAAGAGCATATTGCTCTTGCTGAGACGGAGGAAGAGGAGAGGGAGAAACAGGAAGAAAAGGAAGGGAGAGAGTTAGGTGGTGATCAGGAGGTAATATTATTTGCTGATATATGCTTTGCTGATGAGGCTAAATCTCTACTACATCTTCTGAAAGACTACAGAGCAGTGGGAAATAGTAATAACGATGACGATGAGGGAGATGAGAAGGGTGACTTTGTTCTTGTTGCCAAGAAGGATTCTTGTGTCGTGTGCTAAAAGTAACTCGTATTTTAGTGTGTAAATATAACATTGTGTTAAATCCAAGGGAATATCAGGTATTCACTGTAAAATAAGTTCCAAATGAATCTATAATAAGCTGCAATGTCATCCTTTCCATACCCATTCCTATCCAGCTTTAGTGTGGCCAAGATCAACGACAAGCCCAGCACAGCGTGAGCACTCACCATGACCACTGGGTTGAAGCCAACTGGAGCCATTAAACCTACTGCTATAGCCCCCAGATAATTAATACTAAGCAGCCCTGTCCCCAGCATGGCAGTTCCTCTCACTCCAAGTCGAGTGGCAAAAGTATCAATTCCATATTTTCTATCTCCTTCAATGTCGGGGAGATCCTTGGTGATGGCAATGGCAGTGGCAAAGAGTGTGACGAAAGCAGTGATAAAGGTAACTGGTCTGCTCCATGCAAATTGTAGACCAAGGGCTGACCTTACTGCATAATAAACTCCAAAATTCAGCAAGAAACCGCGGACAGTGGCAATGATCATAAAGGCAGCTACTGCACTACGTTTTAACCTCAACGGGGGGATGGAGTAGATGGTTCCCAGAAACAACCCAAAGGAATAAAGGCAAGTAATAAGGCGTCCAAAATTAAGCCCTGTTATGGCCATACCGGCAATAGCTAGGCCAATACATAAACACCAAGCTGCTTTCTTGGAAAGTTCACCCGATGCTACAGGAAGGAATGGTTTGTTAACTTTATCGATATCTTCGTCATAAATCTGGTTGATACCAACAATGTAACCATTACCGCATAATAGTGCTATGACTCCCAAGATGGCTTTAGGTAGCAGGCCCCAGTCAATAAGGAGGGAGTTTTCTAGTAGAGCTTTTGATGTGACTGCGACTGATCCCAGAATAGTGCCTCTGATGGTGTGGGGTCTTAAAAACTTCCAAAATGCTTGCTGGAAGGCTAGGAGGCGGGAAAAGGCTGATGGGTCTGGTTGTTGGGGTGTTAGGGATGCTGCTCCTCCTCCTCCTGCTGCTGCTGCTGCTGTGATGGTGGTGGGGTCTGTGTGTTTGTGGAAGAGTGTGGATGTGTGGCTGGGGATGAAGGAGTGTTGTCGGAGCAATGTGGCTGGGGAGCATCTTCGAGACATGCGTGGCTGTTGTGGACGATGCATGGTTTTGTGTGGTACATTTCCCTTTACTAGTCTTCTGTATGGGAGAGAAGAAGGGATAATTAGTGACTGTTCGTCGGGATGTATGTTTTTTTCCATCGTTTTTTATGTTGGAATTGTCCTCTGAACAGACTTACCCGCTATGCATTGCGTCCTATGTTCTATTGTAACTCACTCCAAATAATTTTATGAATCAAAGACTGTACTCATGGTTGAAGAATTGGCAAGGATTAAGGGGAAATGATGCTGCGATCGTCGCAACGCCAGTGCAGCCTCAGTGTTGATTGCAGGCTGAATGAAGTAGATGCCAAGCACCTTTGAGCACTAAATGCCATCATATCAGCCAGTGATATGAGGAACGTTAGTGCACGTTCAATATCATGGTGAGCCATAGAACAACAGAGGGAAAGGAATGGGGACTGGCTCTCCCACTTCTGTTTCCATTTCCCTGCCTTCTTGATGGACGGAAGCAGCTGCAGGTCAGAGAACTTAGGAGGAAGTTGGACAGGTTTGCCCTGCATACTTGACTGACTATATAAAAACCACATTACTCAGTCTGTTCAGATTGCTATAGATCGATTAACAGAACTTTATATCACTCTTAGACTCAAGTTTGTAGAGATCAAATTCTCTTTAAAACCTTTTAAAATATGGTTGTAGTGCTAAGATCAACGCTAACAGCTGCTCTAAACCAACCAAAGAGACTATGGGGAACGTATATGAAACATCTAGACGCCTCACCACTATCAACAAAGGCATTCACCTCTGTCATTGCTGCCACATTAGGAGATTCTTTAGCTCAGCATATATCTAAACCAGAAGAGGATCCTGACTGGAGGTATGTACTCATATATTTACCTTGTATCGCTATTAGTTAGGGTTTCAATCTCCAAACCACAATTGTCTTACCATTCCAACTCACCGACATATCCCCACCCCTCCCTTCTCCTTCTTCGCTCTCTTCTCACAACCCTAACTCTCCTTCACCCTTTCTCTCTCCCTTCCAACAGTTACGATTGGGCGCGTACATTCCGTCTAGCACTATTCAACGGAGGCTTCATGGCCCCACTAGGCCACCACTACTATGGCGCCCTCGACAGAAAAGTCTTCCCTCTCATGCCAACCAGCCCCAAGGCCGTGTTATCCAAAGTCGCCATTGATCAACTCCTCTTCGCCCCAGTTTGCACCGTCTTCTTCTACGCATACAAATGCTTTGTTGAGGGCAGATCCGACGATTTCATTCCAGAATTAAAACAAAAGTGGGTCCCCACTGTAATGGCAGGGTACAAGCTATGGCCAGCAGCTCATGTGATCAATTTCCTGTTTGTGCCCACACAGCAACGTATACTGTATGCTAATGTTGTGTCTGTAGCTGGTACATATATTCTTAGTAGAGCTGCTGCTGGTGATTATAGTACGATTAGCAAATTTGATGATGAGAAGAAGAAAGATAGGCATCATGAAGAGTATGAAGTTGTGTTTGATACTGTGGTGGACGTCTCAACTAAACATGACAATGATAAATAAGTATGGAAAGAAAGAATGAGAGAGAGAGAGAGAGAGATGTGATGTATTGTACTGTCTAGTGATGAGAGGAAATAAATGAATAAGAAAATGAGAACGGATGAAAGAAGAATGAATCCCAATGAGAGCAGAGAGAGAGAGAGAGGGTTTTGAACGAGTCAACAAAGAGGAGCGAGTTCTGTAAACCCGCAATCGTAATTTCTAATTAGTTAGACACAATAAAATACAGAGCAGCCTCTAGATCATGGAACAGAACAACACTCAGCATGCTTTGTGGGTTCAAGCTCGGGCATTACTTGCAGGTAAATTTCTTGGATCCCTTTGTAACCGCGTTCTTCAAACGAACGAACGAACGAATGTCACCAACTATTCACCAACAATAAACCCTCACTATTCGATCTCCTACAGAGCAAGAACAAAAGGTGACCGAGCTCAATATGCTAGGCGAATCAAAAGCATCAACTCTCAGCGCCCTCTCCCTCACCCTACAGTCTCTCGTTCGTGAAAAGGAGGAAGCACAAAAGCATGCTCAAGTTCTGCAGTCTCAGATCGATGCTGGCCTGAATGAACTCCAGAGTATCAACCTTCGTCTGCAGGAGCAAGATACTGGGAGGGTCATGATGGCAAGGAATTTGATGGAGCTGAAGAGCAAGCTTGCTACTGCCCCTCGGAGCATTCTGGCTGAGCAGGTCAAGTATAGTAGTCAACTGAGTGACTTGAAGGGGAAGCTGGAGGCTTACAAGGAGCAAGTTGTTGTTAAAGTAGAGGATTAAGTGAAGAAAAGGAGGAGGAAGAAGAAGAGGGAGAAGTGGAGAGTGTTTGTTTTTTGGAAAGGAGCGCCTGTCTGTTGGTGACGTGCATGTGTTTTTGTGAAGCTTTTCTTTGACTAATCGCGACCTTTCAAGGTAATAATGTATTTTATCAGTATATATGATAGTATAAGTTTACGCAAGTATCAACTCCACTCGAAAATACAAGGGTTGTAGGTCAAACTTTCGAAATCACAAGATGGCATCACTTTGGTGGATACTGGTGCTCATAACCACTCAAATTACACACACCAGCAGTAAAGCTGTCGAAGTAACACTCTATGCTGAATCACTGTGCCCATACTGCGCAGATTTTATCCAAGACAACAACCATCTCATCCTCAACGACCTCGCTGACATCATCTCCTTCCGATACGTCGCTTATGGTAACGCCCGGCTCAACCAACATGGCACTCTCCAATGCCAACACGGCCCAAAAGAATGCGAACTCAACCGTGTCATTAACTGCATCCAAGACTTACACCCAAACCAAAATCGATGGCTCCCATTCGTCGTCTGCCTCGAATCAGATGCTGACAAACAAAACGAACCTGATGAGTTGGTCATCAGTTGCAGCAAAGCCATTGCATTAGACCCTTCTCCCATCTTAAGCTGCGCTGCTAGTGCCAAGGGAGATGAATTGGAAAAGAAAGCAGCAGAGGAAACAGCTAGTTTGGATCCTCAACATACATATGTACCGTGGTTGGTAATTAATGGGGTGGCGATAGGACAAGATATGGATAAGATGGGCAAGTTTGTATGTGTGGCTGCTGAGCCAGAGGCTAGGCCGGATATATGTTATAATGACCCTGACCCACCTAGTTTTAGAACTCAAAGTAATAGTGGGGTTTTGGCTGTGTCTGCAGTGTAATAGTACGTATCCATGTGTATTTTCTTCTCTAGAAACGCATTGTAATGAGTGCCGTGTTGTTACACACTTCAATGTTTACAGGCCCGAATGATGACAATGATGGTAGTTTAGATCTTATCTTATAGGGTTGATTGTTCTACATTCCAGCAGCATAAAGAATTAATGTTTTCCAACTGATTTAGCAAGACGAAAAAAAAAACCTAAAAAGAAAGGAAGAAAGAATACATATACTCAAAGCACAGTTGGCGGTGAAGGGGTAACCGGCTAGTAGTGTAAAAACAGAGAAGACCTGTTCCTACTATCTAGTTCCATAACAACAAGAAAGCGAGAGGGAGAGAGAGACTATCAACATCCTCAACTCCACCCTCCCCTCCCCTCCTACTCCTCCTACTCCACACCCTGGAGCAATCCACTGCCATCAAGCTGATGTACGACCTCATACCCAGGCCCATTTTCTGGATACGGTCGTATACCTCCTACATTAATCAAATGCTTTCTATCCAGTATTTTATCCAGCATTGCATCGCTGATCTCAGCGCTTTGAGGGACATCATCAAGAGAGACATCGCTCTTCAATAAATCCATCAACTCATCTGCACCAAGGCTGGCCTTTTGTTTACTGCTGTCTCCCATTTCAATGAAGGCACCTTTCTTGATGACAACTCGTTCAAGCATAAGCTTGCTAGATGCACGGCGGAGCATCTTTCCTTCCACGCTTTGAGCAGTGGCGAGACGGAGGACAAGGACTGGCTTGTCTTGACCGATGCGATGGCAACGGTCCATGGCTTGGAGATCTTGGTGGGGGTTCCAGTCAGAGTCGTAGATGATGCAGGTGTCTGCTGCAGTGAGGTTGATTCCCAGGCCGCCAGCTCTGGTGGAGAGGAGGAAGACTTTGTAGTCAGGGTCGATGTTGAACTTCTTCATGCCTGCTTGACGCTCTTGCCAAGAAACAGAGCCGTCAATACGGCAGGCTTTGACGCCTTTGACATCGAGGTAGCTGTCAATCAAGTCTAGCATAGCAGTCATTTGGCTGAAGATCAATATCTTGTGACCAGCAGGGAGGAGTTTGTTCAACAGGCGGTCCAATAATGCAAATTTACCACAGTCTTTGACCAATTGCTCTGGTGGAGGGAACATGAAGCTGCCGTCAAAGTTGCCAGTGATGAGATCTGGGTGATTGCAGCATTTACGCATCTGCATGAGCATGTTGTTGAGCTTGGACAAACCAGGGGTACTTTTACCACTGGATTTAGCCATGGTGGTACCAAGTGTCTTCTCAGCCAGCTGTTTGTTGACATCTACCTGTCTATCAGTCATTTTTGCATACAAACCAACCTCAAGTTTGCCTGGAAGAGAGGTTTCAACATCAGTCTTCACACGACGCAACAAGAATGGCTTCAAAATGCTATGCAGCTTGGAAATAACAGAATTACGCTGCTCTTGAGCAATAATTTCCTTATTTGATCCTTCTTCTCCAATGTTGGATGCAAAATCAAACCAAGTCTCAAAGTTGTCAAGACTCGAGAAGACATCTGGCAACAAGAAGTTGAGCAAAGACCACAGCTCAGTCAAGTTGTTTTGGAGAGGAGTACCAGTCAACAGCATCTTTGACTTGCAATCCAGCGTCTTCAGCTCTCTGATGAGGCGACAGTTCATGTTCTTCAAGCGATGGCCTTCATCTACAATGAGGTAGTTCCACTTTAGCTTTTGCATGAATTTTATGTCGGCAAGGACAATCTCATAGGATGTGACAATGACGGGGAACTTGTCAGTCACATGTTTAGTAGTGAAGTATTTTATTCTAAGCTCCTCACGTTCTTGCTTACTGCCGTGGTAAAGAATGACAGGGATGCCAGGGGCCCATTTTTCAAATTCAGCGACCCAGTTGGGGAGGGTACTGAGGGGTCCAAGGACCATGTGGGGGCCCATGACATTCTTGCTCCTCAGATGGCACAAGAAGGCAATAGTTTGGATAGTCTTACCGAGACCCATTTGATCTGCAAGGATTCCGTTGAGGCCGTTCTGGTAGAGAGAGATGAGCCATTTGACGCCCTTGAGCTGGTAGTCGCGGAGGGAGCCGACAAAGCCGGGGCAGAGGAGGCTTTGTGGAGTTGGGGTGGTAGGGTCGGCTGCAGAGCCCTTTTTGGCCTTCTTGTTGGAGGCAGTAGAAGCTGCTGCTTGAAACGAGCTGCGGGGGCTGGCTCTTGTGCGCTTTCCTTTCTTCTTGTCCGCAGAGGGAGCTGGCTCCTCGCCTGCAGCTTTAGCTTTGGCTTCAGCTTCAGCGGCGGCCTCGTCAGCGACGGTGTCCATTTGCTCGATCAAAAACTTGGTGTAAAGATCACTCTTATTGAGGAGCTGCTCCAACTGAGCAAACTTCTTATCTTCAAGAGGCCCAGCATCTTCGGCATTAACAGGATCAGCTTTAGCCTTCTCTGCATCGGCTGCTTCGCGTTCGGCACGGAGGCGTCGCTCCTCTTCGGCGGCCGCTTCAGGGGCGGCAAATGCTTCCAATTCGTTCTCTTCCAGGGAATCGTTGGAAACAAGGCCACAGTCGTTACTAGGAATGTATCCATCAGTTTCAGTGTTCATGATGACCTGCTTAGCCAGGGGAGATGCGTTTTCTGGGGATAGTTTTGTTTGTCTTGAAACCTGTGAATCGTGATCACCAAGGACGGAAGGGTGTCAATTTAGGTGAGAGATAGATTGACCGGATCTCAGCATGATCAGTAGTTGTTGCAGCATACAATGAAGTCTTGATCCGAGGAACTGGAACCAGTGGATCAAGGTGATGACCACAGAGTGTTTGCATCCAGAAACAAGGCCAATTTGCCACCTCGCATCAAGTCAGATGTGATCTATGCTTACCTTGGATACCTTAATCATGTTTCAAGACTGATGAAAAGCTAGTATGAGGGTGATAGTATTTTGAATTTTCTGATAGTTTGGATGGGAGTATTGACCGAGTATCCAAGCGATTGTACACTCGCGTCACTAAGTAGAACTCGATATATTTCAACTGAGTTGGTGCTTGTAAAGGTTTGGTTGAAATGTGATCATGGAGGGAGAATTGGAGGAGTAAAGTAACACCTCTTCAACGACTTTTCCCCTGGTTTTCGAGCTGCCCGTTTTAAGAGGAGTCAGGGGACAAAACACCACTTCCATCGCCTCTGTTCATTAAAATTGTATTTTTCGTTATCTATCATCTGGGTGGTTGATTTGATACCTCATCTACCATTTTCACGCCGGACTATTCCCAAGTCATCACATTGACAATTTAAAACCGTCGACAAAACACGCAAAACCTCGATCTTCAAGCAGACCAGCACACTAACACCCTCACCAATATGACAGACACGACTAATAGTGCCGAGAAACAAGTAGAGTCAACAACCGCAACTAAACCACTCTCCACCGCCACCGTTGGCGGCCAACCACCGCAACTCTCAGCTGCCACCACACAGCGACATTTGTTTGCCAGTCTACTGGCCTCTACTCCCACGGATAAAATCTATAATCACCATCCAAAGGATATCGACAGCTCAGATACTAATCTAGAATCAAGATATCGCAAAGAAGAAGACGATGATGAAGACGGCGATAAACCCACTTCCTCTTCCAGTAGCGACTCTCAACCACCGCCAAATGCTGCTCAAGAAGATGAGGATGATGCTCAGGATGCTCAAGATGCACAGGATATGCTGGATGTAGCAGATCTCTTAGCAGGCCTCAGCAAAATCACTATTCAAGGACCACTTCCATTACCAAAATCTCTCACACTGTCCTCCCCCTGCATCAATGGCATCGCCGACCTCATCCTCTCAAACAAGGTCAAAAATATCATCTGTATGTGTGGAGCCGGCATCAGCGTCAGTGCAGGTATCCCTGATTTCAGAACCCCCGGTACTGGATTGTATTACAAACTGCAAGAGTACAACCTCCCTTACCCACAAGCAGTGTTTGAAATAGACTTCTTCAAAAAGAATCCCCACCCATTCTATCTCCTGGCAAAGGAGCTCTACCCGGGGCAGTACCGACCAACTCCCACCCACTTCTTCCTCCGACTTTTGCACCAAAAGAGGTTGTTGCTTCGATGCTTTACTCAGAATATTGATAGTTTGGAATGCGTGGCTGGCTTGCCCAGAGATTTGGTGGTTGCTGCCCATGGTAACTTTGATACTGCACATTGTATTGAATGTAAGAGGGAGCATGATGTTGAGTCGGTTAAAGAAGCTGTACAGGCTGGAAAGCCACATAGATGCTCTCATGGTAGTGGTGGAAAGCATGCTAGTAAAACCAGTCCTAGCACTGGCAATAATAGCAGTACATCTACTACTAGTCCCAGTAGCAATAAATTAGGCAAAATTAGTTGCAATGGACTGGTCAAACCTGGTATAGTTTTCTTCGGAGAGAACCTTCCCAAACGATTTTTCCAATCAGCAGAGGAAGATTTCCCCCAAGCTGATCTCCTCATAGTCCTGGGAACGAGCCTGGTAGTAAACCCCTTTGCCTCTCTGATTGACAAAGTCTCCCCGGGAACTCCTAGGCTGCTGATTAATAGGGAAAAGGTGGGGGAAACGCACCCCAGTTTGAAAAAGTTGGGGGTGAGTAGAGGGTTTGATTTTACAAAGAAGAAGGGGGGAACTGATGCGTTGTTCTTGGGGGATTGTGATGAGGGGGTGAGGCAGCTGTGTGAGAAGCTGGGATGGGAAGAAGATCTGGAGAGGATTATGAAGGAATGAGATTGGTTGGGGGTGTTAGGGAAGGGGAGGGTTAGGTGAGAGAACTGTGTGCTGAGGCACCATAAAAATGTAGGAGACCCTTGATTGAAGGGAAGTTTGTCCGTATACCGACGTGCATTGTAAAGCTTATAAGTATAAGGTACAATGAATGCAAGTGAGAAGTGTAGAAACTTTTATTTCAGCATTGATCGGGGTGGTACCTTCACAGATGTCTTTGCCACTTACGAAGATGAAGAGAGTATCACGCAATCCAAAGTCTTAAAGCTACTTTCAGTAGATCCATCAAACTATCCAGATGCCCCAAGGGAAGGAATTCGTCGCATTTTGGAAATTGCGACTGGAATCTCCCACCCTCGAGACCGACCCGTCGACACCTCTAGGATTGCTTCCATCAGAATGGGCACCACAGTAAGTAGTAGTACTACTCCTATATAAAGCAACTCTTTCTATCCAATCATATATCACTAAAAATTTCAACAACTTCTACAACGCAATCTCAGGTGGCAACCAATGCATTGCTAGAACGCCAAGGAGAGCCCACCGCCCTTGTTGTCACCACAGGCTTCAAAGACCTCCTCCACATAGGCAACCAATCTCGACCCAACATCTTCGACCTCGTCATTGCTGGTCCTGAGCTGTTATACAAAGAAGTAGTTGAATGTGATGAAGAGGTTATCCTCCCTCTTGGTGACATTCCAGGACCCAGGGCAGGCGACAATCCAACTGCCACTGACAGCTCTTGGCTATTTTCATCGACTTCTCCTTCCTCTTCTAATTCTGATGATGGTCATTTGAAAATAGTCAAAGGTACAACAGGAGAGTTGATATACGTCAGAAAGCCCCCCAACCTTCCCAAGCTACAAACAACCCTCCAACACATCCTCAACAGCGGCATCACCAGCCTGGCTGTAGTGCTCAAACACGCTGCCATCTTCCCCGACCATGAACTGGCCGTCGGCAACCTGGCCACCTCCATGGGCTTCACCCATGTATCTCTCTCCCACAAGGTGATGCCAATGGTGAAGATGGTTCCCCGCGGATTTACTGCTGCAGCTGATGCGTATCTTACTCCTCATATTATGAGATATGTACAGGCATTTGAGGCTGGGTTTGATGAGGGACTTCAACAGGTGCCGGTGTACTTTATGCAGAGTGATGGTAGGTTGGCTGGGACTGATGCATTTAGTGGGCATAGAGCTATTTTGTCAGGACCTGCTGGGGGGTATGTTGGCTATGCCAGGACAACGTCATGGGAAGGTACTGGTAGTGGTAGTGGTACTACTACTACTGGTACTACTGGTACTGGTAGTGGTAGTGGTAGTGGTAGTGGTAGCAATATGCAGATGATTGGTTTTGATATGGGTGGGACATCAACTGATGTGAGTAGATATGCCGGTACATTTGAACACGTATTTGAAAGCACTACAGCTGGTATAACCATCCAAGCCCCCCAGTTAGACATAAACACAGTGGCAGCTGGAGGAGGAAGCAGACTGTTTTTCAACTCTGGAGTGTTTAAAGTAGGTCCAGAATCGGCTGGTGCTCATCCTGGGCCTGTGTGCTACAGAAAAGGAGGGTATTTGGCTATAACTGATGCTAATCTAGTGTTGGGGAGGATTTTACCTGAGTTTTTCCCCAAGATATTTGGACCAGACGAAAATGAAGCTTTGGATGTAGATGGGGCCAGACAGGCCATGGCTGCTGTTACCGACCAAATCAATGCCCATGCTGCTACAACTACTTCAGCTTCAGCTTCCTCACTGCAACAACAACAATTTCCGCCAGAAAAATCAATAGACGAAGTAGCTATGGGTTTTATCAGAGTAGCAAATGAAGCAATGTGCCGTCCAATCAGAGCTTTAACACAAGCTAAAGGCTACGACGCTGCCAAGCATGTGTTATCATGCTTTGGAGGAGCCGGCGGGCAGCACGCCTGTGCCATTGCCACTGCTCTGGGAATCAATACAGTGTTTGTTCACAGGTACTCGGGAATCCTAAGTGCAGTAGGTATCGCATTAGCTGATGTTGTGCAGGAGGTACAGGAACCGTCAGCATCTGAATTGGATGAAAGTACGATGCCAGAGCTGGAGAGCAGGCTGGATGCATTGTCAGTGGCAGGGAAGAAAACTTTGAAAGAGAGAGGTTTTGATGAAGACATTGAGGAGATAACAGTAACTAGGTATCTAAATCTAAGGTATGAAGGTACAGATGTTCCTATTATGACTGAGCAACCATCTAATAATGACATTGGTACTGGTGCTGGTACTATTACAGCTGGCGATTACATATTAGCATTTGAAGAGGCATATAGAAGAGAGTATGGATTTATACTAGAGAATAGAAAGGTATTGGTTGATGATATAAGAATAAGAGCTGCTGGACATCATCAGAATACTACTGGTGAAGGTAATAGTAGGAGTGGTAGTACACCCAATGCTTCTTCTCTTCCTCCTCCTCCTCCATTGCCATCCCCAGCAGCAATGACAGAGGCATATTTTGAACCTCTAGGAAGACAGCCAGTTCCTGCCTATCTCCTGAAAGATCTCCATCCAGGTCATCAGGTAGCTGGTCCTGCTATAATGATTGATGACATCAGCACTATAGTCATAGAGGCACATTGTATTGCTCGTATTACAACTAAAGGAGATGTTCATATTACCATATTTGGTGGAAGTAGTAGTAGTAGTCATAGTAGATCAACACATACTACTACTACTAGTACTAATGATGGTAATGTTAAGAGAGAAGTAGAGGAATGTGATCCTATTCAATTATCAATATTTAGTCATAGATTCATGGGCATAGCAGAACAAATGGGAAGAGTGCTCCAACGGACGTCTATATCAGTGAATATCAAAGAACGCCTCGACTTCTCATGTGCGCTCTTTGACGCATCAGGCAACTTGGTATCCAATGCACCACATCTACCTGTGCATTTGGGTGCCATGAGTGAAGCTGTCAAGTATCAGATTAGACATTATGGGCCTGGTGGTGCTGGGCATGCTGAGGGGTTGGAAGAAGGCGATGTGTTGGTTTCAAATCATCCTCAGTTGGCTGGAGGGAGTCATTTGCCTGATATTACAGTCATCACCCCAGTATTCAACAAAACAAATGATGATAATGGCAAGAGTTATAGTGAAGTGGTGTTTTTTGTAGCCAGTAGAGGTCACCATGCTGATATAGGAGGCATATCACCAGGCAGCATGCCTCCTCACTCTCACACACTCCTCGAGGAAGGAGCTGCTATTGTGTCTCATAAATTAGTAAAGAATGGACGGTTTGATGAGCCTGGTATCTCAGATTTGTTATTGGCGCCTGGAAAGATCCAAAATAAGAATACTACTACTACGAATGATAGTGATGGTGGAATGAGTAGTGGCAATAAGATCAGTGGGACGAGAAATCTGAGTGATAATATTTCCGACCTGAGGGCTCAAGTTGCAGCCAATAATAGAGGCATTGCCCTGGTACAAGATTTGATCCTGGAATATTCCCTTCCCATAGTGCAATCCTACATGAAGTACATCCAATCAAACGCTGAGCTGGCAGTGAGGGAAATGTTGACCGCGTTTTCTCTGCAGCAAGGCTTGCCAGAGGTTGGAACTGTCACAACATCCGATCAAATGGACGATGGAACGCCCATCGTGCTCAGCGTGACTATCGATAGGACTAAAGGTAGCGCTTTATTTGACTTCAATGGGACAGGTCCTCAGGTATGGGGGAACACCAATGCGCCGCCAGCTGTTACACATTCTGCTATTATTTATTCTCTGCGATGTATGGTCACACGGGACATTCCCCTCAACCATGGCTGCATGGCTCCCATCACCGTCATCCTTCCCCCGCACTCCATCCTTAGTCCTTCACCTGAAGCAGCAGTGGTGGGAGGGAATGTGTTAACCAGTCAACGAGTCACTGATGTAGTGTTAAAAGCGTTTAATGCAGCAGCTGCCTCTCAGGGCTGCATGAACAATCTGACGTTTGGAGATGAACATGGCGGGTATTACGAGACCATTGCTGGTGGGGCGGGAGCAGGTCCTGGATGGAATGGTAGATCTGGAGTGCACACACACATGACCAATACGAGAATAACAGATCCAGAGGTGTTGGAGAGAAGATATCCAGTTGTATTGAAGAGATTCTGTCTCCGACCGGGATCTGGGGGAGGGGGAAAATGGAGAGGCGGAGATGGAGTAGTGAGGGAGCTGGAGTTCTTACGTCCGTTGACTGTATCAATCTTGTCAGAGAGGAGAGCAGTGGCTCCTTTTGGTATACTTGGTGGTAAGTCAGCTTCAAAGGGTGTCAACTTGTGGATACGAAGAGAAGAAGGAGATGGGGAGGAAAGGGTGGTTAGTTTGGGAGGCAAGGCCACCATACAAGTTAAAGGTGGTGATAGACTTGTCATTATGACTCCTGGTGGAGGAGGATGTGGGAATAAACATGATGATGATGATGTGAAGGGTCATGTTGAGGAGGGAGGAGGAGGAGGAAAAGAGTTTTCAGTGGCTGTCAAATTGGGAGGAGGGAGTCTGTCTAGTTATACAACAGATCAAGAGACGGTTTGATTAAAATGCATATAATCTATCTACAAAATGTTACATATACAAGCATACAGTCTGTTAAATCATGACTTTTACTCACCAATCTACAACTATTATTACAACTTTGGAAAAAAAAAGTCAGAAAGGAGAGAAGAAACTTTCCTCCCCCATCTCCATCTCCATCTCTCTCTCTCTCTCTCTCTCTCTCTCTCTCTCTTTCTCTCTCCCCCTCTCTCTCCCTCTCTCTCTCTCTCTCTCTCTCTCTCTCTCTCTCTCTCTCTCTCTCTCTCTCTCTCTCTCTCTCTCTCTCTCTCTCTCTCTCTCTCTCTCTCTCTCTCTCTCTCTCTCTC
>Ga0114919_10001632_pt1 | contig 17934 bp, 22 predicted proteins | sample BlataG_FD_88682 | JGI IMG/M metagenome (GOLD analysis project Ga0114919, IMG submission 88682) | Deep subsurface microbial communities from Black Sea to uncover new lineages of life (NeLLi) - Black_00105 metaG | ecosystem: Environmental > Aquatic > Marine > Oceanic > Sediment | place: Atlantic... | reverse complement strand
CATCACCGGCCAGGACGGAGCTTATCTGTCGGAATTTCTGTTGAACAAAGGGTATGAAGTCCACGGCATCAAACGCCGATCTTCTTTATTTAATACGCAACGGGTGGACCATTTATATCAGGACCCGCACGAAAAGCATATACGCTTTATCCTCCATTACGGCGACCTTACAGACGCCACAAATCTTATCAGAATACTTCAACAGGTCCAGCCGGATGAAGTCTATAACCTGGCAGCCCAGAGCCATGTTGCCGTCTCCTTTGAATCAGCTGAATATACAGCAGACGCGGATGCTCTCGGCACACTGCGTCTCCTTGAAGGTTTACGCATTCTGGATCTTGAAAAGAAAGCTCGTTTCTATCAGGCATCAACTTCCGAGTTGTATGGCAAGGTACAGGAAATACCTCAGACTGAAAAAACCCCCTTCTATCCCCGTTCGCCTTACGCATGCGCAAAACTGTATGCCTACTGGATTACGGTCAACTACCGCGAAGCCTATGACATTTTTGCGTGTAACGGAATACTGTTCAACCATGAATCCCCTCTTAGAGGTGAAACTTTTGTGACCCGGAAAATTACAAGAGCTTTGACTAGGATATACCTTGGGCTTCAGGAATGCCTTTATCTTGGAAATCTCAATGCCATTTTGAAGATTTAGTCAAGGAAATGGTTCATGCTGACCTTGAAGATGCCAAGAAAGATGAGCTGTGCCAAAGAGCCGGATTCCAGGTCTACAATCACAATGAATAGAATCCAACAGGAAGTTATGCACGCCGTGCACGATGTCCCCAAAGATGGATTTTACCTCAATAATAATGTTAGTAGATCTTCATACACTATTATTGAGGTCTTGATCAGTTATTTGTTCAACTTATTGTATTTTTTATTTCTTGTTGATAGAATTAATTCATCCTGCGATTTGACACATGATGGTTGACAGACATCCCCACCCATGGTATTTATTTTGGCTTGAAAAACTTGGTCCTTTGGGCCAGGATTCTTTACATTTTATCCTACACATTTTGACCCCGGCGAACGGAGGTGATTAAAATGCAACCAAGGACAAAATTCGAAGAAAAGATACTAAAGGAAATAAGTTCATTACCCGAGGATCTTCAGCTCAAGTTATCAAGAATTCTACTCTTTTTAAAAAAAGAAATGATTGAAGACAGATTTAGTGAGGAAAAAGCGACTGAAGATTTTTTATCTGTATGCGGACAGTGGAAAGACTACCGGACTGCAGAGGAACAGATTAATGATATTATTGCCAACCGGAAATCCACTAATAGAACCGAGAACATTTTTTAATGTATTTGCTTGATACAAACATCTGTATATACCTCATCAATGGGAACCCCCGATTAAGGGATAAAGTTAAGGAAATCGGGGTATTTTCAATTGGAATATCTTATGTGACATTGGCCGAGTTGTATTTTGGAGCTTACAATTCAAGAAATATCAGTGAAAATCTTCGAAATATCTCAATTTTTAAGAGAAATTTAAATGTATATTCCGATGATGTTGATTCGGCCGAACTTTTTGGAAAAATTAAAGCAACGTTGAAAGCATCGGGATGCATGATTGAAGATTTTGATATTTTAATTGCCAGCATCGCCATATCTAATAATTGTGTTCTCGTAACTAATAATGTTCGACATTTCGACAGAATTGAGTCGATACAAATAGAAAATTGGCTAAGGAATTAGCGAAGGAAAATCCGTTCACAGATTTACTCCCTTTTGAGGTTAAAAAACAAACCGCCTCAGTAAAAAAATACCAAGACACAAAGAACCCAAAGAAAAATCAAATATCAATATTTCACCATCGTCCCGCAATTCCCAAACACATTTAAGTCCTGTCCCCACTTAGCCTACTGGCCCTTGGGTTTTAGCTTTCCTGTTTATGCATTTCCTGTAGTCATATCTCCTTCACATTTTCCACGCTTTTATGCTAAAAAAAACTATCTGCATTTTTTGTTGAAAAGATAAAATTTGTTGATTTTTATAGTTTTATAGCTGGATGCATTTTTAGGAAGGACAAAGCCCTGCAGAAAGGAGAAATTGATTGACAACTATGAAGAAATTTGGGATATTTTAGAGAAACGCAGTTAAGTAGCAACGTCCCCTATTAAGGAGGTAAAATTTCATGGAAGTTATTGAATTTAAGACCAAAATAAAAAACGGGACTATCCGGATCCCTAAAAAATACAAACAAAGAACAGGCAATAACGTGAAGGTTATTATAATAAGTGAGCAAGGTACCAGGCAGGCTGATATAATTGACAAACTGTTAGCAAATCCCATAAAATCAAAGGATTTTTCACCTTTTTTGAGAGAAGAAATCTATGAAAGACTTTAATATACAGCCCGATTCAACATATTTCATAGATACAAATATATGGCTTTATTCATTTATCCAATCTCAAAACACAGAGAAAACTGAAATTGCCAGAGCTATTATAAAAGAATGTGAAATTGTTATCAGCACTCAAACCCTAAATGAGCGAAAGTCGAGGTTGCCCCATATTCAAGGCATCACGGGCGAAGCCGTAGTCGTCTACTGCAAGCCCTTGATAACGAAGAAGATGGGGTATCATCGGCTTTCCTAACAGGTAAACAAAATGGGATTTTTTTAATAAATTTATATCTCATTCATAGAAACGATATGAAAATGCATCTGAATTTACTAAAATGCATAAAAAATCAAACACATAAAATATTTTTCCCATGTTGTTTACGATCAGTTAGGGTCAAATAATCAATGAGAAGTGTGTAAACTTGATAAAAAAGGTGAATTTTTCAGAAGGGAAAATCCAGAATTTAATTGAGTCACTATACAGAAAATATACAGTATTTGAGTTATCTCAAGACATACTTTTAAAGGCATCAAAGATACGCGCTAATCACAGTTTTTCTTTCTGGGACAGTGTCGTTGCAGCCAGCGCCCTGGATTGTGACGCAGATTATTTAATATCGGAAGATATGCAGGATGGTTTTAATCTTGAGAATAAACTTACAATTATAAATCCATTCACATAAATCAATATTCAATCTTCAATTTCTTTGCCCTTCAATCTTCAATTGTCGATATGCAATTGTTTTGCCCTTCAATTTTCAATCGTTTTATCCAGTATCCAGTATCCAGTATCCAGTATCCAGCAACCAGTATCCAGCATGTAGCACAAACATCCACAAAATAAACTACTAGAGTACTACAAAAATATCATCCAAACACCGACAGACATCCATGATTTTTTATTATAACTTTCCCCCAGCGATATAGTTTCGAGTTTCTATTTTCCAGTTTCTTTGAGTCGCACAGAAAAAATTTCTTCGAAGCTGGCAACCCGAACCCAACGCCCCAATATATTTTTTATTTTCGATCACATAATGTAATCGACAAGGCGGAGCTGTATGAACCCTCCCCTAAACAAAAACGAAACGCGCAATTTCAACCCCGTCACCCTTTTTATTGTTTGGAATTTGGAACTTGTAGTTTGGAATTTATTTGAGATTTGATGCTTGTGATTTGTTATTTCTCTCCGAGCCGTAGGCCATTCATCAATCATCAATCCCAATGCGTCCCTCTTTTTCACGTACACACAGACTTCAAATGTCAATATTTCACCATCGTCCCGCAATTTCCACGATGAACATTTGAGCCAATGCATGGTGTATATCGATCTCAACATGGTACGTGCAGGTGTAGTAGGCCACCCATCGGAGTGGGGACCGTTTAGTGGTTACAATGAAATTCAAAAACCCAGAAAACGATACTCGCTCATTGACCATGCACAATTGGTTGCCCTTCTCGGCAAGAAAGGAATAGAAGACCTCGTTGACTCTCACGCAGCCTTGGTAGATGAAGCCCTGAAACAGGACAGTAAAGCTCGCGATATTAAATGGACGGAAAACATTGCGGTGGGAAGCAAGGAGTTCGTGGAAGGGATCAAAGAAAAACTGGGAGCCTTATTCTTGAGTCGTAAAGTGGAAGGAGAGGAGGACCGATATGAACTCCACGATCCGCAACGACCCTATGGGATTACGGAAAATTCCTTTCAGTGGCGGAATCTTTAGAGAGGTATTTCGGCCCCTTTTTCTTAAAGGTCGCTTTTTGGGTTCAAAAAGGGGGTTTTAAGGGTCAAAAACAGACCTGTTTTCATGGTTATCGTAGTTATTCAAATGGGTTGCTGAGGTCCGACCCCCAGCCACCGAACTCCCTTAGCAATAGATATCGGTTTAGGCCCTTAATATTACCTCAGAAAAACTGATTGACAAAAATCAAAATCTATGGGATTTATTTAGAATAATTTAACAAGCAACTATCGACCATTAAGCACGGAGGCCGATAATGGAAACACAATTTATCACTGATGCACAAGGCAGGAAAATGGCTGCGATTATCCCCTTTGATGAGTGGGAACGGACAGAGAAAGCGAAAGAAATTCTTGAGCATGTCTACTTAGCCGGACTCATTAAAGAACGTAAAAATAGTGAATCAACAGCAAGTCTTGACGACCTACTGAACGCAGAAGGATTGACCCGTGCCGACCTGGAAAGTTGAACTGGTTCCTGAGGCCCAAGCAGACTTTAACAGCTTGGATGGCAGTGTAAAAAAGCAGGTCTTGAAACAACTTGTTAAATTAGAAAATAATCCAAAGTACGGCGATCCTCTGGGCAATAAAGCCGGTATAAACCTTGACGGTTACTTTAAGCTTTATGCTGACAAGAAGCGAATTAGAATTATCTTTCAGGTGACTGACCACGTAATCAAGATTATTGCAATTGACAAGCGGGAAGACATGGAGGTCTATCGAATAGCACTGAAAAGAATTCTATCCATGAAATCAGATTTATATTAAAAAGTCCTATTTGCCTCTATATGAGATTAATCTCTGCTTTAAGTTCAAAAGCTAACAACGAATTATTCATGTCAATATTTCACCAGGGTCACGGTAATCCCCTTACGTTTCCAAAAACAAAAGATGATATTACAAGAATCATCATTTCTACTAATAAAGCTGCCTGCTTTTGCTGATTTTCCCCTCCTCTTTAAAAACAACGAAGGGATGAGAATCTTATAAACTAATGAGTGTTTCCCACCCTTCCCTTTTTAATTCGATGTTCGATGTTTTTACCCCGTGAAACTTTTTTTCTATTTCACTGGGGCGATGTTCATCTTTTTTTCAGTCCTTAGCGCCCTTCGCGCCTTTGCCTGCCCCGCTGTGCCCAGTGAAATTTCCGATAGGAACAAGCGAAGCGAATTTAACCGGGGTAGGTTCGGAAAATCGTACTGGGGCGGTTTACCCAGTTCAATCTTTACCCAGTTGAATCTTCTTTACCTATTCAACCGGGGCCGGAGGGCTATTTAACCGGGGTTCAAAAAATAAAAACGAAACGCGCAATTTCAACCCCGTCACCCTTTTTCTTAGACAAAATCAACAGGATTCACATGATTTATTCCACCTTCGGTGGATTGCGTTTCATCATTTTCATCCGGAAAATGATGAAGAAAAAACAGATCCTGATAATCCAGTAAATCCTGTCTGCCCCGTAGCTCCGGAAGATGGTACTGGGGTCTAAATAATAAATATTAAACCTCTGTGTGCTCGAGCGAAGCGGGCGAGAGACCAATCTTTTAATTCACAATTCAAGCTTTGACACCGTTTCTTCAAAATGTGCGTTAAACTGGCAGCAAAAATGCTGGTGATCGCCTGGACGTTGATGAAAAAAAGAGAACCGTTTGATCCTGCATATTTGAACATAGAATAACACGTTTTACTATTTCGGCGAGCGAGCCCGTTCAACCCCGTTGGGGCATAAAGACCCCTGGAGGGACAATTCTGGGCCTCTCACTGAACTTAAAAACTCTGGATAAGGGATGATGGGCAGCCTTAATGGGCATACCGGATAAACGTAACGATCAGAGGAAGGGTTCGTAATTAGTGGGAGATTCGCCGAAAATTTTTTAATAAACCATAAGGAGAAGTGCGTCCGGAAATTAGCCGATATTGTAACTTGTTGAGATAATTGGTTTATAAGAAAAATACACTTTATGCTTGACAAAGGAAATATAGGATGTCCCTCTTTTCCTTACTCTGCAGAAAGAAGAAACTGATTGACAACTATGAAGAAATTTAGGATATTTTAGAGAAACGCAGTTCAGGAAAAGAAATATTTAACCGGGGTAAATCATTGTGTTAACCAAGAAAGATATACTGGATTTCCTCAGAAATAATAAATCAGAGCTAGCAACTGCTTATCATATTCGAAATATCGGCATAATTGGATCATATGCCAGAGATGAGCAGGGTGGAAAAAGTGATATCGATTTTATCATAGAATTTAATGATAACGTTGAAGATATTTTTGAAGCAAAATTCAAACTAAGACAGTTTTTACAATCAAACTTGAAAAGAAACGTGGATATTTGTAGGAAAAAATATCTGAAGCCATTTGTAAAAGATAGCATTTTAAAGGAAGCGATCTATGGCTGATAAAGATAAATACAACATTGTCACAATATTGGAAGCTATTGAAAAGATCTTTCAATATTCCCGCCAATACTCAACTGCTGATGAATTGTATAATTGTAATAGAGACTTTGATGCTTCCATGATGAATTTCATTGTCATCGGGGAGATGGTGGCAAGGTTGTCTGATGAATTCACTATGGAAAATAGTCATATTGACTGGCATAAAATAAAGGGATTTAGAAATATACTTGCCCATGATTATTTTGGAATAGATGCTGAAGAAGTTTGGGATATTATCAAAAAACATCTGCCAAAGCTAAAATCGGATATTGAGAAGATAAGTAATATCTGAGCTATTTGTTTAACCTGTGTTCACACTGTAACATTTTTACCCTGTTGAATTACTATGGCTCATTAAACTGGGCTTGCCAATTTTAATCATAACGCCCTGAACCTGCAACTCAACCTCCCGCTGCGCTCAAAACCCAAAGCACGCTAAGAAAGACATTGTTACCGCCATTATCTGCCAGTTAGGGCATGGTTCTTTTCCTGATCGGCTGCCTGCCCCGCTTGCCCTGCTTGCCCTGCCTGCCCAATGGAATCAATTTTTTGTGCTTATTCCATCGGGGTAAAACCCGTATTTTCTTTTGTTTCACTGGGGTGAAACCAGCATTTTCCTTTGTTTCACCGGGGCATCCAGTAACCAGCATCCGGCATCCAGTATCAAGTATCAAGTATCAAGTATCCAGCAACCAGTATGTAGCCCAAACACCGACAAAATAAACTACTAGAATACTACAAAATAATCATACAAACACCGACAGACATTCATGATTTTTTGGTGTAACTTTCCTCCAGCGATATAGTTTCGAGCTTCCAGTTTCTGGGAGTCGAACAGAAGATTTTCTTTGTAGCTTGCAACCCGAACACCCCAAAAACATTTTCTTGAAATCTATATCGCTCTACTTTCAAGAAAAACTCAACCTATCACCTGAATTTTGGCCGACTACACAATGTAATCGACAAGGCGGAGCTATATTAAGCATGCTTTACCCAGAAATACCTCACAGAGCACACTGATCACTCGGATAAGGAATTACCCTGGTTCAACGAAAAGAGAAAAGCAATGGATGCCATACTTTAGCATACACCTTTTTCCAGTGGTCATTTAAAAGTGTCAAGAATGAAGGTCTGACCCCGTTGTTTTCAAAAAGGCAATATCACAAATTTTGAAAACCACAAACAATACGACCTGGTCATCGCCATGTTTGCAGTCATGGGCTATCTCTCAGACAATAAGCAACTTCTTGCAGGACTGTGTACCGCAAAAAAGCATTTGAATCCAAAAGGTGTGTTTATTTTTGACGGCTGGTTTGGTCCGGCTGTGCTTTCCCAGAAGCCTGAGAAAAGGCGGCATGAGTACGAGGATGGGCAGAATACCGTGGTAAGAAAGGTTACCCCTTCCCTCGATCCTATTAACCAAACCGTTACTGTACACTACGACATCTCCGTTAATCGCAACGGGAAAATCATCAAACAAATGCAAGAAAACCACGTCATGCGATTCATGTTTGTTCAGGAAATGACACTCCTCATGCAATCAGTCGGTTTGAAGTTAGTCCATTACTGCCCATTCCTTGAACCGGACGGTCAATTGTCCACTGACACCTGGAATGCCACATTCGTGGCACAAAAAGAACCATGAGCTTGAACATTGATACCTTAACCCTTTTCCATTCGTTGCAATCTGTGCAATCAATTAATATCTGTGCCTGCCTTGTTCAATACCGTTTACGGCCAGCCGAAGGCGGATTTAACCGGGGTTAATCCTGTCTAAATAAATTGAACCAATAAACCAATGGACGTCCCCAACTTCAACACGAGCAAGGGTCAAACGTAGACTTGACCCCAAGCACAATTACCGCCTTGATGTTATCAATGTTTATCACCACTGTGTTAACCCGTACAGTTCTTTTTATTAAAGCAAGAGAATGGCTTGGGTTCTGGATTTTCCCGTGCTGGAATAGAAGCGAGGCCCGTAATCTTTGGTCATTTGGTAAAGCAGTAGCACTTAACCAAGTTGGTGGCTTGATGGCCAATACAGTTAGCCAATGGATACTTACATCCTATTTGGGCAGTTCGGCTTTGCCCTATTTTGTCATTCCCCGAAATATGGCACAAAGGATCCATAGTTTGCTTGCAGGGCAGGCGAATTTTATTTTCCCCATGCTGAGTTCAGAATCATCGGAAAGATCCGTTGAATCTCTATACGCCATTTATGATAAATTACAGTGGCTTGCTGTTTCCTGTTCGGCCCTGATTTACATGCTTCTATTTGTTTTAGCCAGTCCGATATTGACCATATGGCTGGGAGAAGAGTTTGCGCAGCTTGGCACTTTTCCCTGGCAGATATGTATGGTGCCGTATTTCTTTTTAGCGATGAACATCGTACCTTATTACGTAACCTATAGTATCAAGCGGCCCATGGCCAATACTGTTTCGGCAATGGTTTTCGGCTTTGGATCTGTCATTCTGTCCATACTTTTAATTCCAAAATATGGGGTTATCGGAGCTGCATTTTCTTTGTGGATTGCTATACCTGGAGGGACTATATATGCAATGTGGGTTGGGAAAGCGATACTTCCCAATATCGGCTGGAAGCGATTATTTGCACCCTATGTTGGTAGTGTAATTTTGGTGGTTTTTATTGCTTTGGGTTCTATTGTGGCAAACATTGTTTCAGTGACAGTGATGCAACGTCTATTTTTTATCACAGGGTTCCTTATAATTGCGGGTTCTGGAATTTGGTTCTATGAAACACGCGTTGATTCTTCTGCCCAGCGGATTGACACACTAAAACGCGCTGCTGGCAAGGTGATTCCACAGATATCAAAAAAGTGAGCATATAATAAATACAAATTCCGAGGGTCTTTATCCTAGGTTATCATAAAATGCAAATAACCTTTCGGAACTAAGAGGTAACAATTATTATAGCTTTCTCCAAGATATTAATACAACGTTTTCTAAAGAGATTTGGCCTAAGGATTCAGCGCATAAGAGACCCATTTGCTGATATCCAAAGGCTTCTTGCTCCTTTTCAGGTGAATGCCATTATTGATGGAGGCGCATATCATGGATTGGTATCAAAGTAATTATTATCCCTTTTCCCCAATGCCATAGTCTATGCTTTTGAACCGCAGAAAGAATCCTTCAGCATTCTTGAATACAATGTTAAGGATACCCCTAATATCAAACCAATAAGCCTTGCACTTTCATCATCTACAGGTACAAGAAAGCTGTACGTTACAGACAAACGATACAGTAGCTCTTTGTCTCCTGTGGGTGCCTTTGGGGTGAGATATTACCAAGAAGAGACCCGACTTCATTGTATTGAGACAATAGATGTTATTTCCTTGGATGAATGGTCGATGAGGGTAGGTGTGCCTTGTGTTGATATCATAAAACTTGACATTCAAGGGCATGAACTCGACGCTCTTTTAGGCGGAGTGGGGTTACTGAAATCAACGGTTAGGGTAATATATACTGAAGTTGAGTTTATTGAGTTGTATGATAATAATTGCCTATATTTTCAATTAGAAACCTTTCTTCGAGAACAGGGGTACCGCCTCTATCAACTTTATAATTTGCAAACCGGCCAAGATGGCCAGTTAATCTATGGAGATGCTATTTTCATAAATCACGATCGAGTAGCTTTGTGACGGGCTCATATTAAACAGGCGAAAAGAGGAAAAGACTTCCATAGGAGATAGAAGATGGCAGACAGAAATACTATACTCAATAATCTGAATATAGATCCAAAAGATTGGGTTTTAGAAATCGGCGGTGGTCCAACCCCCTTTTCACGTTCCGACATACTTGCCGACAGATTTGTCGATGACAATACACATAGATCTGCACCGCTTGTGGTTGACCGCCCAACTGTCATCTGTGACGCACACGCCCTACCATTTCTGGACAATTCTTTTGATTATGTCTTCTGTTCCCAAATCCTGGAACATTTGGAAAATCCAAAACTGTTTTTTGATGAGATAGCTCGTGTTGGGAAAAAGGGTTATATTGAAACCCCAAACGAGATCAGGGAACGGTTGTTTGGATGGCCTTTCCACAAGTGGATAGTTGATACCGATAAAGATGGCTTGGTCTTAAGAAAGAATGATGTCGAACAGGCATTTGGAGTGTTTTTCCATAGGCTGCAATGGGAGAACTATGAGTTCTCCAGGTTTTGCTCAACAGCGCATGATTTATTAAATGTCTGCTACGAGTGGCATGGAAAGCCAAGCTTTAGGTTTGCCAAGGAAGGTGAGTACGAACTTCCGGACGAAAAGGTTAGTATCAGCGCGAATGATGTCATTGATATAGTCATGTCTTGCCCATACAAGAATAAATTTTCAGATCGTTTTGAGAGCCTAAAAAAACTAAAGAGATTGGTACCAACAAGATTAAAAAATTCCTTGAAACAGAGCTTTGCCACTTCTGCAATAGGCGGTAGACATTCAGAAAACTCATCATCTAAACATCTTTTCGCAGTGTTGGCGTGTCCTATTTGTAAGGTGAAGCGGAATATGTCAATGAAAATGAGACACGCGTGTTAATAAATTAGACTCTAAATCATCAGTAGCGGGTTTGTTAATCCAGGCCGCCACTGGAAGAGATTTTGGAACCGGCACCTTGCCTTTAAACCGGCTCGGGTTCTTTTGGAAAGCACCGGCAAGAACCTGGGATCTTTGTTGATGAATCTGTTTATCCATTCCGTAATGGACTTGTTCCGGTGTCATCAGGGCGATACCTGAATGACGATGCTCTTTGTTATACCAGTTAAAAAATGTCTGACAAAAGGATCTGGCATCTTGAATGGAGCCGAACCTTTGCGGGAACTGTGGACAATACTTCAGCGTTTTGAACTGGGCTTCCGAATACGGGTTGTCGTTGCTCACGTGCGGGCGGCTGTGGGTTTTGGTTATCCCCAGATCGCTGAGAAGATGTGCAACCACCTTTGATTTCATACTCGATCCCCGATCGGCGTGAACGGTAAGCCGACCGTGTTCAATTTCCTGTTTGGCACAACTATCTTTAATAAGCCGTTTGGCCAGAGCCGCCTGTTCGCAGTGAGCAATCATCCAGCCGACCACATAACAGCTGAAAATGTCTAGTATCACGTACAGGTAAAAATAGGTCCATTTTACCGGGCCTTTAAGTTTGGTAATGTCCCACGACCAGACTTGATTGGGTTCGGTTGCCAGCAGTTCGGGTTTGACGTATTTAAGACGTTGAACATGTTTTCTACGTTCTTTGACACATCCGTGTTCAGCCTCAAGGATCCGATACATGGTGCGAATTGAGCAAAGATACCGGCCTTCATCCAGCAGCTTGGCATATAACTGATGTGGGGCATCGTCACAAAATTGTTCGGAGTGCAGGACATCAATCACAGCCTGACGTTCCCCGTCACTGAGGGCCAGCGGAGGTGCCGGTCGTTGCATGCTGTTATTTCCGGGCCGGTCCTTCGCACTGTGATGTCGATAGAATGTGGCCCTGGGTACCAGTAGCGCCTCACAGGCGGTCTTTTTACCGGTATATGGACTTAATTGTTCGGCCAGAGATATCATATGCGCTCGTAGCTTTCGTCCAGATTCTGAGCGATCCCCAGGATTTCCGACATTTTTTTTTGAGCCTCAATGATCAGTTCTGCCTTTTTGAGTTTTTGTTGAAGCCGCCTGTTTTCCTTTTCAAGCTGGGCGACTTTTTTAGTAAGTGGGTTTTTCTCTTTACGCTTACGGCCACGTTTTTTAGGTGCCATCGCCTTGAGGATGCCCTTTTCTCTCTGTCGCCGCCATGTGATCAAGTTAGATGAATAAAGGCCTTCACGGCGCAACAAAGCGCCCAGTTGGCCCGGCCGTGTATAAGTATCCGCTTCAGCAAGAACTCGAAGCTTGTATTTGGCCGTGAATTTACGGCGTGGCTTTTTTTCGGGAACTTCCGGATCCGGCGGCGAGGAAACGAACGAATCGCGACCGTCAGGCATGGATGTAAATCTGGTCGCCCTACGGGCTCCCTCCGTTGCCCCCATGGCTGAAACCTGAACCTGGTTGCTGTCCGGTGATGTCAGTTGTATTGTTTTCATAAAAACCTCCTACCCGCCCTACACTAATTTTTCAAGGGGTAGGTGTCTCACTTACATTGGCACAGAGGGCAGAGGTAAAGATATTGGCATACCTCTTTTAAAGAAAATTATAAGGCAGATTGGAATAACACAGGATGAATTTATCAAATTATGAGATGTACCCACATTCGTTAATACAAAATCCTTCATTCACAACATAGTGTATTTTCCTAATACAAGAAAACAAAATAATTCACAAATAAAGCTTTACCGCATTAAATTATTTAAAAAAGACAGCGTAGCGTATTTAACTGAGGTTTGACTTCCATCACTGAACTCCCTACCCTTCAACGGTTTTACCCCTCGAAACCAATAAAGCAATGGACGTCCCCGATATCCATACGTCCAGCATCAAGAATCAATCATCTGAAAAGAAGTTATGCACGCCGTGCACGAACGTCCCCTATGATTTCTTTTTACTGAAATAAATCACGCACGCTGTGCACAAATGCCCCGTAATACGTATTTTCTATTTAAGGAGATGGTACAATGAGCTATACAGCCGAAGCAATGTCAATTGATGTCTCAGAGCAAGAAACAGCACTCGCCCCGAGGCCTTTCGAAAAACCCATTTATGTTACCAAGCCGTTTCTTCCTCCAATCGAGGAATTTGCTGCTGGGCTGCAAGAAATCTGGGACACCCACCGGCTGACAAACAACGGACCGGTCCTTCAGCGTTTCGCCCGTCAGTTGTCGCACTATTTTCAGACGGACAATGCGTGCCTCTTCGCCAACGGCACCCTAGGGCTGCAAATCGGGCTGCAGGGAATGGGGATTTCCGGTGAGGTTATCACGACCCCGTTCACTTTCGTTGCTACGACCCATGCTCTCTATTGGAATAAGATCCGGCCCGTTTTCGTAGACATCGAGCCGGACTACTACACATTAGACCCCGAGAAGGTCGAGGCCGCCATTACCCCTTGGACCACTGCGATCCTTGCGGTCCATGTCTTCGGTTATCCTGCCAATCTGCATGCCTTGGCAGACGTTGCCCGGCGTCACAATCTGAAGCTGATCTACGACGCGGCGCACGCATTCGGCGTTGAGGTGGGCGGCAGGTCTATTGCGCACTTTGGCGACATGAGCATGTTCAGTTTCCATGCCACAAAGCTCTACCATTCCCTCGAAGGTGGCCTCTTGACCTTTAAGGATTCAGGTCTCAAAAGCACCTTTGACTATCTGAAGAACTTCGGCTTTAAGAGCGAAGTCGAAGTCGTGATGCCCGGTACCAACGCCAAGATGAACGAAATGCAGGCTCTGATGGGCATCCATGTCCTCAAGTATCTCAACGAGATCATCGAGAAGAGCCAGCAGATCGACGTGCTCTATCGCGAGAGGCTCAGCACAATTCCGGGAATCCTTATCCCGCCTCTGCTTCCGGAGGACATTCGATACAACTACGCCTACATGCCTATCGAGGTAGATGAGAAGGAGTTCGGCATGAGCCGCGACGCGTTATACGAGGCGCTCAAGGAATTCAATATCTTCTCGCGCCGTTATTTCTATCCCCTGGTTTGCGATTACGCCTGCTATCAGAGTGTTTCAGGCAAAGATCCCTTGCCTGTGGCGCGGCGAGTAACCTCGCAAATTCTCACACTCCCCACTTACTATGATCTGAAACTGGAGGACATCGAGCGAATATGCGGTATTGTAGCCTCACTGCCTTCCACGGACTCTCGTTCTCGCCGAAGGCGCTGAACGCGAAGGTTTTAAGCTATGTCACCTCAACGAAAACAAAACGTCCTAGTTTTCCCGTGCGGTTCTGAAATCGGCCTGGAGTTGTACCGCTCGCTGTCCACTTCGACGCATGTGAGGCTTTGGGGCGGATCGAGCGTTCCCGACCACGGTGAATTCGTTTACGAAAGGTATATCGAAGGGATGCCTTACGTTACAGATCCAATGTTCATCGACGCGATCAATCACATTGTCGATGAAAACGGGATCGATTTCCTGTTCCCCGCGCACGATAGTGTTGTTTTGAGCTTTGCGGAGAATGCGAAACAGCTTCACTGTGGGGTGCTGGGATCGCCTGCTGAAACATGCCGGATCTGCCGCTCAAAGCGGCTTACCTACAAGACATTCGTTTCCCTGCTGCGGGTCCCTATATTCTATGACGATCTGGACAGTGCCGGGAATTGGCCACTGTTTCTCAAACCAGACATCGGCCAGGGGTCCAGAGGAACACACGTGGCGCGGGACCACCAAGAGGCAAAATTTTACCTCGCCCAAGACCCGTCACTCTTGTCGCTGGAGTATCTTCCCGGCACTGAATACACTATCGATTGTTTCACGGACCGCCATAGCGACCTTCGGTTTATCGGCGCGCGTGAGAGAACACGGATTCAGAACGGCATCAGTGTTCATACGAGGCCGGTGAATCACCAGTCATTCCAGGAAATAGCGCGGACGATTAATGCAACGCTTGAGTTGCGTGGCGCCTGGTTCTTCCAAGTAAAGAAGACTGTTGACGAAGAGCTGGCCTTGATGGAAATCGCGCCTCGCGTGGCCGGCACCATGGCGCTCTACCGGAACCTCGGAGTGAATTTTGCCCTATTGACTATTTTCGACGCCATGGGTTTTGATGTGAGCATCCTATCCAATAAATGCCACTTGGAATTGGATCGCGCCCTTGCGGCTCGCTTCAAAACCAACATAGACTACCAGCACCTATACATTGACCTGGACGACTGCCTGGTTCGCGAAGACAAGGTCAACCCGCTAGCGGTCGCCCTGCTGTATCAGTGCCTGAACCGCAACGTTCAGATCCACCTCCTGACCCGCCACGCTAGTTCGGTGGATGAGACGCTCAAGCGCCATCGGCTAAAGGGACTTTTTGACGAGGTGGTTCACTTAGAATTAAACGACCGCAAGTCGGCTTACATAAGAGAGAAGAAGTCAATATTTATTGATGATTCATTTGCAGAACGAGAAGAAGTGAAAGATGTAAGAGGAATTCCTGTTTTTGCGCCTGATGCAATAGAATGTCTGCTCGAATAGATGTTAATAAATTTGATTTCTTGCGCATTTATCTTCTGAAGTCAATCGGTAGCCGCAAGAAATCATAACAGGTGGTACGATGTAAATGGAAGGGTTTGAAAATGCAGAAAGTTGTTCCTAGTGTTACCGACCAGCGCCATTTGGAATTTATTCGGTCTAGTATTGTTGACTTTATGAGAAGGGTAGCCATTCAATATGCCACAAGTGAGGGGGTGATGCTAGATATTGCCCCTCAAGACCATGAAGGGGCAAGGCCATTCTTTCACGATAAGATTATAGTGAAAACGTTCGACATAAACCCTCATTCTGGTTGTGACTATATCGGTGATATTTGTAAGCGAAATGACTTTTTAGAAGACGGGAGTTTCGACTATGTTGTATGTACGGAAGTCCTCGAACATGTTATACATCCTTTTAATGCTGTAGACGAGATATTCAGGCTACTGAAGAGAGGCGGATACGTTTTTCTGTCAGTGCCTTTTAATTTTAGAATTCATGGTCCTTTGCCAGATTGCTGGAGATTCACGGTGCATGGCCTAAAGGTCCTTTTCAGAAGGTTTAGTATCCTTGAACTCAGGGAAAACGAAACAAAAGACCGACCATTGATGCCGATTAATTATACGCTGGTAGCTCAAAAAGTAAACGCAAAATAAGGTGATCGAAACCCATACTACACGACACCTAGCAATGATTTGGTCTTTTAGTTGATAGGTTTTGAACAGTCTATTGGAAGTATTCTATAGTTATACTACGTTTTATTTACTCCTAAGTTTGTTGAAGTTAGAAATACTTACACAAAAGAGTGCGTAAGAATAGGTGTCGTAGTATGGTGAAAACGTTCGATATAAACCTTAATACCCTATTGTAAATGCAGTTTTCGGGATTTCAGTTTGCTAAGATCTAATCACTGTAACCTTAGATCAAAAACCCTCCACGCTCTCTTCTGGAGCTTTTTCGAGCGGGTTGGTCAGCAGGGAATCCAGTTTATTATTGGCATTATTCTGGCCCGTCTGCTTCTTCCTGAAGAGTTCGGACTGATCGCCATGCTGACGATCTTCATGGCGATTGCCCAGTCGTTTATCAACAGCGGATTCGGCCAGGCACTGATCCAAAAGAAAGACGTCTCTCATATTGATGAATGCTCGATATTTTATTTCAATATCCTTGTGGGTTTTCTTGCTGCCATTCTGCTGTGTCTCGCTGCTCCATGGATAGCCGGGTTTTATAAGCAGCCGCTGTTGGTGCCTCTGACATGCGCGCTGTCTCTTAACCTGATCATTAATGCCTTTGGTCTGGTGCAGGCGACCTTACTCGCAAAGCATATAGATTTCAAGACCCAACTAAAAGTAAGCCTGATAGGGCATGGTCCAAGTGCAATTGCGGATTCGGCAACTACAATATGAGCGAAAAAATAAGAAAGGCCGCTTTAATAGCATTTATGGAGTCCGTATGAAACAAAGATTGGTGTTTATAAGCAATATGCCTGCTCCTTATCAGGTGAAATTCTGTTATGAACTACAGAAATTTTTTGACACGGAGTTTTGGTTTCATGTTCATCTGTCAGATCAAAGACCAGATTGGTGGATAATGGATTTAGGGGAGAAGTGCAAGATTTTGAAAGCGGTTTTATTCAAAAAAAAAGCAAAATATCTATCGCTTAAAATCATCTCAGAATTAAATCGGTTCAAGCCAGATATCGTTATCCTTGGAAATTGGTTTTTTCCTTCATGTCTGGTTGCTTACTACTGGGCGAGATTATGTAAAAGGAAGGTTATTATTTTTACTGAAATACTCCGAAAGAATGGGAAACTCCGAGTGCCAGGAGACTTGCGGGTGAGCCTGGTGAAGTTTATGTATAGAGACGTTGATGCAATATTTACCCATTCCGATGATGCTACAAGGCAATTGAAAGATGCATTTGGGTTTGGGGATAACGTCTTTACTGCTCAGTATCCTGCTGATATAGATACACAGTTGACTCACGAATTGCGAAATGGGAAGCAGGCTTACACCTATTTATTTGCCAATAGACTAACCGATATTTACAATCCCTTACTATCAATAGAAATTTTTGTTCATATCGCCAATGAATATCCGGGCTCAAAGATGCTCATGAACGGGTCTGGAGAACTGAGAAAAGCATGCGAAGCGAAAATCGCGCAGTTGTATCTATCCGAATGCATTGAGTTCTTAGATAATATTACGTCGTGGAACGAACTTCATAAAGTATATAGAGACAGCGATGTCCTCATCTTACCCGCAGTTTTCAGCGCAGGAAATT